>Ga0157372_10006749_pt1 | contig 12205 bp, 11 predicted proteins | sample C55metaG_FD_115307 | JGI IMG/M metagenome (GOLD analysis project Ga0157372, IMG submission 115307) | Corn rhizosphere microbial communities from Kellogg Biological Station, Michigan, USA - C5-5 metaG | ecosystem: Host-associated > Plants > Roots > Rhizosphere > Soil | place: USA: Michigan... | reverse complement strand
CCGCCACGGTAGAGGGCTAGCTGGTCCGCTCGGGGGAGACCCAGCGCCTGGCCCAGTCGAACGCTATACGCGGCCAGCCGCTCACAATGCAAACCCGTGTAGTTGTCGCGCGCCTCGACCGATTTTGCCAAAGCGAAGAGAATCGTCTCGGCTTCGTCCAAGGAATCGATGAGCGCTTTGCTGCGCAGCATCCCTCGAACGCGTGTTCGCACTACCGCGGGTTGGAGCGGCTTCACCAGAAATTCGTCGGCGCCGGATTCGATGCCGGCGATCTCGTTTTCGGTTCCCTGCACTCCGGTGATCACCAGTAAGGGAATGAGTTGAGTGTGGCGGTCCGCTTTCAGTGCGCGGCAGAAGTCAGGCCCGCTCATTCCGGGCATAACCATATCCATTACCACTAAGTCGACCTTCTCGTGTTCCAGCATCTTTAACGCCAAGGAAGGCCGCTTGGCTTCGAGGATGCGATAGGGCTCGGTTTTAAGAATGGCTTTCAGCAGACGCCGGTTCAGATCCAGATCGTCGACGATCAGGATGGTTGAAACCTGCGCGGCATCTTCGAGGGCGTTGTCCCAGCGGGGAAGACGCTTCTCCGCGAGCATGGAGCCCGCTTCTTTAACCGCGCGTTTAGCAACCGCCATGATGCGAAATACCCTCTAGGGGTGTATCGGTAAAGCCCTAGGAATTCATTAGGCGTGCTGGAGGGTACTAAGGTAGGCTGAGGTCTAAACTGGCCGGAGCGATAAGGATCCCCACAGCGGCCCGATAAATGCATATGATAGATCGATCGCCATGAGCCGCTCGACATGAGTTTCGCCTATGCGCTGTTAGCCCTCAATCTATTAGCAACCCGCCAGCTGCCACCTGGCGCTCAGTTGCATATCCGCTTGACCACTCCTATTTCGTCTTACGCGAGCCGCACTGCAGATCGGGTGGATGCCGTTTTGATTGCCCCTGTCATTTCCAACGAAGAGATCGCTTTTCCCTCCGGGAGCCTGCTTTCCGGAAAACTGAAATCAGTGCAGAAAGTGGGCTTCGGGTTGGTTCACGAATTGGCCGGCTTCGATGTGGAGTTTACGAGCATCGCTACGCCGGATGGACAACGCTTTTCTCTCGCGGCGCGCGTGCAGGAGGTTGAGAATGGCCGTGAGCGGCTTACGCGCGAAGGCGGCATTCGGGGCGCCCGTCCTACCGGCAGCTTGGCGTATCGGACCGGCGGATATATTAGAACCGCGATCACCTGGGATATCCATGCTGCGCTGGCAGTGTGGGCAATCAAGACTCTTCTATTGCAAGTGCCAGAACCGGAGATTTATTATCCAGCGGGGGTCGAGCTCACGTTGGCTTTGACGGGTCCCCTGCTGGCGCCCGCCCCGCAGCAGGCGCCCACTCCGCCATTGACCGACAACGACCGCGCGCGAGTAGACGCGCTGCTGGCGATAGCGCCTACGCGAACATATGCAGCCTATTCCAACCGTCCGTCGGATCTCATTAATATGATGTTCATCGGTTCCCGCGATGATCTGGTCACTGCCTTTGAAGCCGCCGGATGGATACAACCCGAGCACGCTTCGCTGCGCACAAATATCCGCAGCATCCGTGCGGTTGCGGACGGACACGGCGATAGCACCGCTCCTATGTCCGACCTGCTGGTGGAGGATCAAAGAGCGGATATGTCCTGGCAAAAAAGTTTTAACGACGTGTCCAAGCGTCACCACATCCGGATCTGGAAACAACCTGCCACTTGGAACGGCCGGCAAGTTTGGATTGGCGCCGCCACCCACGACATCGACTTCGCGTTTTGGCGTCCCGGCAAGGCAATGGCTCACAAGATTGCCGAGAACGTAGACGACGAGCGTGACAAAGTCATGAACGATCTGCTGTTCACATCGTGCGCCAATGTGCTAGATAGACCGCAGCGCGCCGATGTTCCCACGTTTACTCGGAATGCCACTGGTGACCCCATGCGGACGGATACTCGCCTGGCAATTCTGCAAGTGAGTCCCTGCTCTGCCCCCCCGACTTCCCTGCAATTCAACAACCCCTCGCTTCCGCTTCATGGGAGCAAGGTGCAGCGCTTTGCGCGCCGTGAAATTCTCAGCCTGCGGAGTGATGTGGTTCGCGAAAACATCTACTGGCGCAGTTATGAAGGCGTGCGCTGGATGATCACCGCCTATCGCGGGCGCGGAGGACGAGCGCAGGAAAACGAAACGCGCGCGCTCGCCCGCGAGGAACCGAGGCAGGGGACCGATCACGCGGCTTTCCTGAAGGACATGTTCCGCTAGATCTAGCAGCCTCCTTTCCCAGAATTCCAAACCGAACCGCTACACTTAAAGATTCATGAATGAAACCGTTTCGCCCGCAAAATCCATTGAGGGCGTCATTACACTGCCCGGCGACAAGTCCATTTCCCACCGCTACGGAATGTTGGGGGGCATCGCCCAAGGGGTCACGACCATCCACAACTATTCGACTGGCGCGGATTGCCAGTCGACGCTTGGTTGTATGGCGGCGCTGGGCGCGCGGGTGGAACGCAGCGATGGCAAGGTCATCATCCATGGCGGCGCGCTGCGCGAACCAGCCGGGCAACTGGACGCCGGTAATTCCGGCTCGACGATACGCATGCTCTCCGGGATCCTCGCGGCGCAACCTTTCAATACCCGCATCGGCGGTGACGAATCGCTCTCCGTGCGGCCCATGGATCGCATCATCCGTCCGCTGGCTGAAATGGGCGCGCATATCGAAGGCCGCCAGATCCCCGGGCGCAACGGAAGTTTCCCGCCGCTCACTATTCACGGGCGGCATTTGCATGGGATCGATTACACGTTGCCCATGGCCAGCGCGCAGGTGAAAAGCTGCGTGCGGCTGGCGGGGCTGTTCGCGGAGGGCGACACCGTTGTCCGCGAGCCGGTGCGCACGCGCGATCATACCGAAATCGCCCTGGCGGAATTCGGTGCTGAGATCGAAGTTCACCAGCGCGTGATTAAGCTCGCGGCGGGAGCGCAGCTCACGGGCCGCGAGTTGGTGGTCCCCGGCGATCTCTCGTCGGCGACCTTCTTCCTCGTAGCCGCGCTGCTGATGCCCGAGGCCAGCCTGGTGATCCACAACGTGGGGCTGAACCCCACGCGCTCCTCTCTGCTGGACTTTTTGACGGCCGTGGGCGCGTCCATTAAGGTCATCGATGTCAAACAAAGCGGCGGTGAATTGATCGGCAGCCTGCGCATCCGGGCTTCGAAAATCAAGGGCGGCGTGATTGAAGGCGCGCTGACCGCCGGGCTGATCGACGAGATTCCTGCGCTCGCCATTCTGGGCGTCTCTAGCGAAGGCGGCCTGGTGGTCCGCGACGCCGCTGAGTTGCGCGTCAAGGAAACCGACCGCATCGCCGCCATCGAATCTAATTTGCGGCGAATGGGCGTGTCCATTGAAACCACGCCTGACGGTTTTCATATCCCCGGAGGCCAGGTTTTTCGTGCCGCGGAAATCGATTCCGCCGGCGACCACCGTATCGCAATGGCCTTCGCCGTGGCCGCTCTGGCCGCCGATGGCCCCTGTACCATCCAAGGCGCTGAGTCGGCGGGAGTGTCCTTCCCCGAGTTTTTTAGTACACTGCGGGAAATCGCCCACTAGTCCATGGACCCTCTTCTCGATCTCGCTCTGCCCGGCTTGATCCACGATCTGAATAATGTGTTCCAAACCCTGATGGATGCCGCCGACACGCTCTCCGGAGACCCGCGCTGGATGTACCTGTCCGCGGCGATATTTCGCAGCGTCGAGCGCGGACGGGAAATCACGCAAAGCATGCAGGCCATCGATCAGCCTTCGGCGCCGTTTGAAACCGTGCTGGAGAATGCCCGAACGCTGGTGGAAGATTCCATGATGTCGCGGCCCGGTCTCCAGATTCAGTTCGACTGCCGCATCGAGCCCGGCCTGGTGCTGCGGCATGCTTGGGCCTGGGAGCGGGTTCTCATCAATTTGTTCTGTAACGCGGTGCAGGCAATGCCGCAGGGTGGAACGATTTTCGTCGATGCCCGGCGCCAGCATAACGACATTATTCAAATCGTAGTGGCCGACGAAGGCTGCGGGATCGCGCCGGAACTGCTGGCAGTGATCTTCGATCCCCGCGTTTCCACCAAGACTTTGGGCGGTCTCGGCCTGCACGTCGTCCGCAGTATCGTGAAGCAGGAAGCTGGTGAGGTGCGTGCCGCTAATCGAGACGGACGCGGCGCTGAATTCACAATCACGGTTCCAGCCCAGCCGGTAGTCTCACGGGTTGTTAGCGCGTAGCATTATCGGCGGCATTCTGCTGGTTGCGCTGGGCGCTCCGGCGCAGGAGCCCGCGCCTGATCCCCTCGAGATCGTCCGCCGCTCGGTCGAAAGAGATTGGACCGACTTTGAAAGCCGTAAGAACTATACCTACCAGGAGCGCACCGAGTTCCGTCAATATGCGCGCAATGGCGCCGTCGCCAGCGTGCGCAGTGAGACTAACGAAATTCTGATTCTGGGGGGCCGTCCTTATGAGCGCCTTACCGCGCGCAATGACAAACCATTGGCGGCCCGCGAGGAACGCCGGGAGCAGGCCAAGCTCGATAACGAACTCGCAAAGCGCCAGCATGAATCTCCGGTCGAGCGGGCCCGCTATCAAAAGGAGCGCACCGAGGAGCGCGCGTTTATTCGGGAAATCCCCGACGCTTTCACTTTCCATCTGGTGGGAAACGGCGCCGTCAGTAACCATCCTGCCTGGATTATTGAAGCTCACCCTAAACCCGGGTATCATGCAATTCATTCGCAGGCCAAGGACTTCGCGAAAGTACGCGCGACGATCTGGATTGAGCAGGCCACTTACCATTGGGTCAAAGTTGACGCCGATGTTCTGAACACGATCTCGGTTGGTTTCGGGCTGCTCCGCATCGCGCCCGGGAGCAGTATGCACTTCGAGCAGACTCGCGTGAACGATGAAATCTGGCTGCCGTCCAGTATGCTCGTGCGCTTTCAGGCGCGCCTGGCTCTGCTCAGAGTGCTGCGCGGAGAATACGATATCCGCTACAGCAACTATCGAAAATTTCAGAGCGATTCAAAAATCATCGAAGGGCAGTAGGCTGCTGCCATTTGCCAAGATAGTAGGTATGCCCACCTTGCGCATCCTGGTAACTAACGATGATGGCTGGGACGCACCGGGGCTGGCGGTTCTCAAGTCGTTAGCTGCGGAGCTGGGCGATGTGTACGTGCTGGCTCCGCGCGATCCGCATTCCTCCGCCGGCCATCGCGTCACGGAAGATTCTTCGCTGCTATTGGCCGAGATCGCACCAGGGGAGTTCACGCTTGCGGGAACCCCCGCCGATTGTGTTCGGGTCGCGCTGACGGCGGTCTTTCAAGACATCGATTGGGTATTCTCAGGAATCAATCGCGGTGGAAATCTGGGCTCGGACCTGTTTACTTCCGGCACTGTCGCCGCCGCTCGTGAAGCGGCGTTTCTCGGCAAACCGGCAATCGCCATATCGCAATACATCAAGAAGGGCGTCCCGCTCGAATGGGATCGCTCGCGTGAACTGGCGCGGCCTGTCCTGGCACAATTGCTCGCGCAAGGCTGCTCGCCTAAGAATTATTGGAACGTGAATCTTCCTCACACTCAGAACGGCGATCTGGCGGCTACGGTGGTTTGCGATCCCGATAACCAGCCGCTGGATGTGCGCTTCCATCGTGAGGGCGACGCCTTACGCTTCGCGGGGTCCTACCAGTCCCGCCCGCGCACGCCCGGACGCGACACTGACCTGTGTTTCCAAGGCGCCGTTACCGTGAGCCGTCTGCAATTGTGAAGGCATCCAACTACTGTGGCATTTCGGCTGAGCGTCCTTGATCAATCGCCCATCCCCGCCGGTTCCACCCCGGGCGATGCGCTTCGCAACACGCTTGAGTTGGCGCGCTTGGCCGATCGTTTGGGCTACCACCGCTACTGGCTTGCCGAACATCACGGCACGCCTGGCCTTGCTTGCAACAGCCCGGAGGTGATGATTGGACCGGTGGCGGCCACAACGTCGCGCATTCGCGTGGGCAGCGGCGGGATCATGCTGCCGCATTATAGTCCGCTCAAAGTATTTGAATCTTTTTCGATGTTGAGCGGCCTTTACCCTGGACGGATTGATCTCGGTTTGGGCCGCGCTCCGGGAACCAGCTCACGAGTCGCCCACGCTTTGCAGCGTGATCGCCGTCATCCGCTCCCCGACGACTTCCGCGAACAACTGGACGAGCTGCTGGGTTACATCAAGAACGGTGAACCGCAGCCCTACCTGTTGGGATCCTCGCCGCAAAGCGCCGTGTGGGCAGCAGAGCTAGGTCTGCCCTACGTGTTCGCCGATTTCATCAACCCGGCAGGTGAGCCCTACGCCGCCTTCTATCGCGAGCACTTTGTTCCGTCCGCCCGGCCGCACTCGCCCCTTGAGCCGCAGGTCGCAGTGTGCGCCTGGGCGGTGTGCGCCGAGACCACAGAGGAAGCTGTGCGCCTCTCGGCTAGCGCTCGCATGATGATGCTGCTCCTTATCCGCGGCCAGTTGATTGCCGTACCGCCGGTGGAGCAAGCGCTCGAGTTTCTGTCCCACGAAGGCGCTCCTCTAGAGACGCTGCCAGCACACCGCCGCGTGATTGCAGGCAATCCCGCCGCAGTACGCGCCGCACTCGAAGACTTGGCAGTGGATTATCACGCCGATGAGGTTTTCGTCGTCAATATTCTTTATAGTCATGCTTCACGCCTTCGCTCCTATGAACTTCTGGCGGATGCTTTCCGGTAACGAAGACTGCCAGTGGGGCGTCAGTACGTTAACGAGGGCATCAATTGTAGGCACTTATGCGTAGCGCATTCATTCTTTTTTCGGTCTTGGCCGCGGCAGCATTCCCGGCTGGGGCTACGCTTGGGGGTTCCGCCGAGTCGGTAGTCACCGACCAGGCTAGATTTCACGCCAAGCGCGCCGTTCTGGAGAGGCGGGACTACACGGTGCACGAGATTACCGGCGATGACGGTACCCTGATCCGCGAGTATGTCACGCCAGCAGGCAAAGTTTTTGGAGTCTCCTGGACCGGACCTACGATTCCCGATCTAGCGCAGCTGCTCGGCGCCTATAACGCCGAATTTCAAAATACTCTGCGTTCCAAGCGGAGCCGCCGAAGCGCTGCCGTGGTGCGCAACGCAGACTTGGTGGTCGAAAGCGCCGGCCACACCCGTGCCTTCCACGGGCGCGCCTACCTCAACTCAATGCTGCCCAACGGCGTAACCCAGGATGTTGTGCAGTGACGGAACGTCGTGCCGTGAGGCTCGTCCGCTGGCGCAATTCTGCCGCGGTTGTGGTCGCGGGGGTTCTGCTGATGACTCTCGCGGCCTGTAGCGGAGGCGTTAGCGGCGGAAGCATCGGCACTGGCGTGACGACGACACCGCCCCCGACCATTAATAACGTTCAGCCCGTGCTGATGGATGACGGTCCGGTTGTGAATGGTCAGTTCGTGGGCTTCAACAACAGTGTTTATACGACGGTTATCATCTGCGTGCCGGGAACCACTACATGCCAGAGCATCGACCACGTTCTCGTCGATACCGGTTCCACCGGCCTTCGCCTTCCAGCGTCCGTGGTGACGCTGAGTTTGCCCTTCGCTACGGACACCAGCAATAATCCGATCGGGAACTGCGTTCAATACGCAGACACGACCTACCAATGGGGCCCTCTCGTGAAAGTGGACGTTCAAATGGCTGGAGAAGTGGCCTCATCCGTGCCCATCCAGATCGTCGGACCCACGAATTTCGCTGCAGCTCCTTCGTCATGCACCGCCGGAGGGACGCCGGCGCAAACTGTCGCGGATTTGGGCTCCAATGGAATCCTCGGTGTAGGTTTATTTCGCCAGGACTGCGGTTCCGCGTGCGCGGCGGCGTCGCCTCCAGCCATCTATTTCACTTGCCCGGCGTCGGGCTGCGCCGTGGCCCCGGTTGCTGTAAACGCCCAGTTGCAGAATCCCGTCTGGATGTTCCCGCAGGATAATAATGGTCTCTCGATTATTCTCCCTCAGGTGGGAGCCGCTGGGTCAGTGTCGCTCGCGGGTTCCATGATTTTTGGGATTAGTACACAGTCTGACAATGCCCTGGGCGGGGCGCAGGCGGAGGGCGCCGATCCCGAAGGGAATTTCACAACCACTTTCAATGGCAAGGTCTATTCCGGGAGCTTCATCGACAGCGGTTCGAGCGGTTACTTTTTCCTGGATTCATCCACTACCGCCCTTCCCAATTGCGCTGCCAACAGCGATGCAAATGGCTTCTACTGCCCAGCATCTCCCGTGGCTTTCACGGCAATAAATAGCGGCCCCAATCCCAAGGGAACCGGCATTCCAGTTTCAATTAATGTGGCATTCTCAATCGCCAATGCATTGCCGCTGATCGATTCACCATCGGTAGTGTTTAACAACCTGGGTGGACCGAATCCCGGTTCTTTCGATTGGGGTGTACCGTTCTTTCTGGGACGTACCGTGTTTGTCGGGATTGAAGGTCAAAGCTCGCCCGCCGGAACCGGCCCTTATTGGGCCTACTAGGCAGTTCACCCGACGTCCGCGCCAATTAACGCCGCCGATCAATTTTTTCTTGCGCCATCGTGCGGCCATCGGTCATAGTTAAGGATGTGGAACCTGGTAGTACAAAATCAGGCAGTACATGGCGGAACAATTCCTTTTTCTCACCGAATTATTCGGCCTCAAGGTCTATGACCTTAAGGTGCGCAGCCTCGGTGCGGTCAAGGACGCCGCAATCGTCCCGCTGGTCGATCCGGTTCGTGTCGACCGCTTTCTGATTGGCGGCGACGGCACTTTGCTGACCGTCCGCTACGACCAGGTTAAAACCATTTCCCTCCGTGGCATTCATTTGCGGGATGAAAACCTTACCCCATACCACTCCGATGAATATATGCTCCGGCTCACGCGCGACCTTCTGGATCAGCAGATTGTCGACGCCCAAGGCCGCAAAGTAGTTCGCGTCAATGACATTACTTTCGAATTGCGCGAGGAAAATCAGTCGCAGATCTTGTGGGTGCTCGAAGTCGACATCGGCATTCGCAGCATTTTCCGCCGTCTGCTGCGGGGTATCCTGCCTTCGCTTTGGATTCGCCGTCTGCAGGGGCGCATTCCGCCGCACTCCATCCGCTGGGAATTCTGCAACATCCTGGAGCCCGATCCGCAGCGCCGCCTGCGTCTGAATATCTCCAACCGTCTGCTCGAAAACATGCACCCGGCAGATCTCGCGGATATTGTCGAATCGCTGGGTCCCGAAGACCGCGAAGCTATTTTCGAAAATATCGATAGCGAAGTGGCGGCGGATGCGCTGTCCGAAGTGGATCCCGGAATTCAGGTCAGTATTCTCGAGTCACTGGAAACCGAAAAAGCCGCGGAGATCGTCGAGGAAATGTCTCCCGACGAAGCCGCCGACGTCCTGGCCGAACTGGAAGAGGAAACCAGCGACGAAATTCTGGAAGAAATGGAGCACGAACCCAAGCAGGAGGTGGAAGAACTGCTCGAGTTCGACGAGGATACCGCCGGCGGCCTGATGAATACTGAGTACGTCGCCCTGCCTCAGTACGCCACTGTCGCCGACGCGCTGGCTGCACTCAAACAAAACGAGGATCTGCTCGAAACCCTGAACACTTTGTTTTTGGTAGACGATCAGGAGCGGCTGATTGGCGTGGTGCCGCTGGCGCGATTGTTCCTGCATCAAGGCGCCCAACTGCTGTCCACCCTGGCCGCGGAAACCCTCATTCAAGTGCCGGTCACCGAGCGCCAGGATCGCGTCACCGAACTCTTCGATAAGTACAACCTGCTGGCGCTGCCGGTGGTAGACCAGCACCAGAAACTCACGGGCGTCATCACAGCCGACGACATTATCTCCGTGCTTCGTCAAAAATAAGTTCTGCGGCGAAAACAAGATCGGCGAAAGCAACGACCGCGCGGCGGATCCCTCTCCGCGCATGCGTCACAATGGAAGTTCATGGTGGAAACAATTGAGTGGACCCACGATGGGGTGGTCATGATCGATCAGCGGTTGCTACCGCGCCAGCAGGTGTTTGTGACCTGCTGCACTTACCAGGAAGTCGCCGACGCTATTAGGACCATGGTGATTCGCGGAGCGCCCGCTATTGGTGTAGCCGCTGCCATGGGCGTGGCATTGGGCGTCCAGCAGGATGCGGATTTCGAGACCGTCTGCAATACGCTCGCGGCCACCCGGCCCACTGCAGTAAACCTGTTTTGGGCCATCGACCGCATGCGCCGCCTATGCGCGAGCCTGAAGGGCGAATCCCACGAGGCAATCGTCGGCCGGATGATTGAAGAAGCGCAGCAGGTGCGCCAGGAAGATATAGCGCTGTGCATGGCGATTGGACGCCATGGCGCCGCGCTGGTGCCCGACGGCAAGACAGTCCTTACGCACTGCAACGCGGGCGCACTGGCCACCGCCGGCTACGGCACCGCGCTGGGTGTGATTCGGGCCGCAGTCGAGGCCGGCAAGAAGATCGACGTATTCGCCGACGAAACCCGGCCCTTTCTGCAAGGCGCGCGGCTGACCGCTTGGGAATTGCAGCAGGACCGTATACCCACCACTCTCATTACCGACAATATGGCGGGTCATTTCCTGCGCTCCGGCCGGATCGGGTGCGTGGTCGTTGGCGCGGACCGCATCGCGGCGAATGGCGACGTCGCGAACAAGATCGGAACCTATTCGGTGGCGGTGCTGGCGAAAGAAAATGGCGTACCGTTTTACGTCGCGGCGCCGGTCTCCACCTTCGACCTGACGCTCGCTTCCGGCGATCAGATACCAATTGAGCAGCGGCCGTCGAGCGAAGTCACCCATATGTTCGGGGTTCACGTAGCGCCCGAAAATATTGCCGTTGAGAATCCCGCTTTCGATGTCACACCGGCGCGCTACGTAACCGCCATCATCTGCGAGCATGGTATCGCCCGAGATCCCTACAAGGAATCATTGCGAGCCTTGGCTGCCAAAGCCTCGCGGGCGGCAGTCTAAAATGTTCCTTATGAAAATCCAAAAACTGGTAGTTTTTTTGACCGTGGCGGCAACCATTGTGCTGGGCCAAGGCCTCTCGGGCCGCCGTGCACCCAGCTTCGCCTTGCCCGATTCGAATATGAAGTCCTACGACATTCTGGATTATCGCGGGCACTGGCTGCTGCTGGATTATATGAAGACCGACCGACCGGCCTCTAAGTCCCTGAGCAAGGAACTTGGCCAGTTGAAGGCCCGCTTGGGCGCGAAGGTGGCGATCCTGCAAATCGTCCTGCCGCCGGATAATACCGCGACCGTCGCGAAGTACGTCGCCGATACTAAGACCGCGCTCCCCATCCTGTTCGATTCCGGCCAGTCGGGCATGTGGTATTTCAAAGTTACTCCCGAACATCCCCAGTTCGATTCGCCCCACTTATTCGCCATCAACCCGCAAGGCATGCTGGTGCGCGACTGGAATCAGTTGGATATTGAAAAAGGCGGCTACATGCCGCAAGTGGAAGCGCTCCTCGCGGGCAGCGCCGCAGGCAAGAAGTAGCCGCAGGTTCACGCCGGCGTCCGCGCGGCCGCCAAACACGTCAATCTGCCGCCAATAGTACTAAAGGGGAGGCCTTAGAATGCCGATTCCTCTTTAACAGTGCAAAATGCACAGCTATCCCCTGAATTAGCCGACGCGGCGGACGTTCTAAGCGATCAGTTACGTGTACATTTGCACCGGCTTGCGGTGCTGCTCGAACCACACGCCGACCACATCGACCGGAAATTTCTGGGCCGTCTGCGGAAGCTGTCATTTGAGCCCAAGCAGAGATCTGCCTTGGCGCAGATCACGCCCGGAGCCGCTTCGCGCATCCTGGCGCAAGGGAAAGCCCCGCTCCATTTCATAGAACAGGTCGAGTATAACGGACGCCGTCTCGCAAAGCTGAACTTGCCGCCCAGCGCGATTCTGGAAGCGCTCCAGGAATACGACCAGCTCCTTTCGCCGCTACTGATGTCGCTGCTTCCAGAGGAGCACGCCAACTTTCAGTGGGTTCGCGAGCAACTCCACTTCTGCGTCATCCTGACCCTGAATAACGCCTACTATCAGGTCCGCGAGGCGGAAACGCAGGCGTTCTACGAGCTGTTCCGCATCGAGTTGGAATCGCGCAATCTGGAAGAACTGCTGCGCCGCTTCCTCGAATCGCT
>Ga0157372_10006748_pt1 | contig 12206 bp, 11 predicted proteins | sample C55metaG_FD_115307 | JGI IMG/M metagenome (GOLD analysis project Ga0157372, IMG submission 115307) | Corn rhizosphere microbial communities from Kellogg Biological Station, Michigan, USA - C5-5 metaG | ecosystem: Host-associated > Plants > Roots > Rhizosphere > Soil | place: USA: Michigan... | reverse complement strand
CGGGTGCGACGAGAGTCGTCGCATTCTACCGGGCTCGGGGAATGGCACACCCCGTGCCGCGGCAGCAGAATAGTACCTGCTAGGTTGCTGCAACTGCTGGCAGCGGCGAGCCGCTCCGACATGCCAGTTTCCTGATTGGTGCTGCCCACCCTCTTGCAAGAGAATCGCCACGGTTCTGCAGAGTGGCGAAAAACGTCACGACGACTTCAGCGACATCGGTGCGACAGGTGAGACCCGACGTGCGCGGTCCTGTCCGACACCCTGCAAGACGACGTTCGGTCACGCTGCGTCGGCGACGCGTTCATGCGTGTGCGAGCGAGCGATGACGAACTGGTCGCGACTGTGCGACCAACCTGAGCAACGTCATAAAAGTGAACGGTCGTTCGCATTCGCGCGAGTCCCTCCCGCGCGCGAGTGGGTACGCGCATGTTCGTCGTCATGTAAACATTTGGGGCGCGCGCACTCGCACCCGACTCGACGGTCGTGCCCTGTGAGGTCCATCACGCAGCGCTGACATCGACGGCACGTGCCGTGTATGTTGAAACATGTGAACGCACACCGTGTGCGTTGCCGCGCCCTCGCTGCTTCCCGTCATGTCAGACAATCGCCTTCGCCAACTGCACGACGCCGGACAATCGATCTGGCTCGACTTCATCGACCGCACGATCCTGCGCAATGGCGATCTCGTGCGCCGCATTCGGGACGACGCCCTCACCGGCATGACGTCGAACCCGACGATCTTCGAGAAGGCGCTCGCGGAAGGCAGTGCCTACGACGACCAGCTGCGCGCCGCACCCGATGGTCTCACCGCGATGGAGCTGTTCGAGCTCGTCGAGACGTCGGACGTGCGCGATGCCTGCGACCTGTTCGCGCCCGTCTACCAGGCGACCAAGGGCGGCGACGGCTACGTCTCGATCGAGGTCTCTCCCGCCGCCGCGAACAATTCGGGCGCGACGGTCGCGGAGGCGCAACGCCTCTGGGCGATGGTCGATCGCCCGAACGTCATGATCAAGGTGCCGGGCACCAGCGAAGGCGCCGTCGCCGTACGCACCCTCATCGGCGCAGGAATCAACGTCAACATCACGCTGCTCTTCGCCATCGAGGCCCATGCGCAGGTCATCGAGGCGTACCTCGCCGGCCTCGAGGATCGCGTCAAGGCAGGCAAGCCCGTCTCCGGCATCGCTTCGGTGGCGTCCTTCTTCGTGAGTCGTGTGGACACCGAAGTGGACAAGCGCCTCGATGCCATCGCGTCCAAGCTGTCGGGTGCCGATCGTGACCGCGCGCTGGCCCTTCGTGGTCGAGCGGCAATCGCGAACGCGCAGCTCGCCTACAAGCTGTTCCGCGAGCGTCTCTCCGGTTCGCGCTGGAAGAAGCTGGCCGACGCCGGCGCCGGGTTGCAGCGCCCGCTCTGGGCGAGCACGAGCACCAAGAATCCCGCCTATCGCGACGTCATGTACGTGGAGCAGCTCATCGGTCCCGACACGGTGAATACGATGCCGCCCGCCACGATCGACGCGTTCCGCGACCACGGGGTCGTGGAGCGCACGGTGGACGCCGACTACGCGGGCGCCGAGCGCACGCTCGCCGAGCTGAAGCAGGCGGGGATCGACCTCACTGACGTCACGAACAAGCTGCTGCACGACGGCCTGGCGAGCTTCCAGAAGAGCTTCGACTCGCTCACCGCCGGACTGACCAAGAAGTCCGCGACGCTCGGCCACGCGATGGCCAACGCACGCTGAGCCGACGGGGCCGGCGCGTGCGTGCTGAGGCCGCCGCGCTGGCCCGTCCTCGCACTCCCGACCCCTGATCCGTGTCACACCCCCGCACCAAGATCGTCTGCACCCTCGGGCCATCCACGGCGAACCGCGACACCCTGCGAAGCCTGATGGAAGCCGGGCTCAACGTCGCCCGGCTCAACTTCTCCCACGGGACGCACCAGCAGCACGCGAAGACCGTGGCGATGGTTCGCGAAACCGCGGCGACACTCGGCCGCCCCGTCGCCATCCTCGGCGACCTCCAGGGACCGCGCATCCGCATCGGCGACCTGGCGGCGCCGCGCATGGTGCAGGACGGCGAGGACATCGTTCTCGTCGCCGGCGAGGATGATGTCCCCGCCGGCCAGTTCCCCACCACCTACGAGCATCTCTGCGACGACGTGAAGGTCGGCGATCGTATCCTGGTGGACGATGGCCTGATCGAGCTCGTGGCGCTCGAGGTTCACGACCGCTCGGTGCTCGCGCGCGTGCTGCACGGCGGCGAGGTGCGCAGCCACAAGGGGATGAACCTTCCCGGCGTCGCGGTGAGCGCGCCATCGATCACGGAGAAGGACTGGGCGGACGTCGCTTTTGCCGTCGAGCACAACCTCGACTATCTCGCGCTGAGCTTCGTGCGTCGTGCCGGCGACATCGCCGAGCTGCGTGAGAAGATCCCGCGACACATGCTCGTCGTGGCGAAGATCGAGAAGGACTCGGCGCTCGAGAACATCGAAAGCATCGTGCTGGCCTCCGACGCCGTGATGGTGGCGCGCGGCGACCTTGGCGTGGAGCTGCCGTTCGAGGAAGTGCCGATCGCGCAGAAGCGCATCATCTCCCTCTGCAACCGGCTCGGTCGTCCCGTCATCACCGCGACCCAGATGCTGGAGTCGATGATCACGCATCCGCGACCGACGCGCGCCGAAGCGAGCGATGTGGCGAACGCCATCCTCGACGGCACCGACGCCGTGATGCTGTCGGCGGAGACGGCGGCCGGCCAGTACCCGCGGCTCGCCGTCGAGGCGATGTCTCGCATCATCCTCGAGATCGAGAAGCATCCGCGGCGCGTGCGGGTGGACGATCGGAATCAGGGCGAGCTCGCGATGTCCACCGAGCACGCGATCGCGGCAGCTGCGACGAGTGCGGTGCGAAGTCTCGATGCGCCCACGCTGATCGTGTTCACCAAGAGCGGCTTTTCGGCCCGCGTCGTGGCGTCACACCGGCCGGGCGTGCCGATCCTCGTCCTCACCGATCAGGAGCGCACGTACCGGCAGCTCGCGCTCGTGTGGGGCGTGGTGCCGTGCCTCGTGCGCCATTGCGACACCTATCAGGACATGGTGAAGCTCGCGCTGGACGCGGTGCGCGCGAGCGGGTTGGCGCGGCAGGGCGATCGCGTGGTGGTGACGGCAGGCGTCCCGTTCGACGTGCCGGGCACGACGAACCTCCTGAAGGTCGAAACGGTATGACCGCGGTCGGTGCCGCCGCGCCCGCGGCGTGAAGCTGACCTTCCTCGGCACGGGCACCAGCTTCGGGGTGCCACAGCTGGGCTGTCCGTGCGAGGTCTGCCACTCGACCGATCCTCGTGACCAGCGCACACGCGTCGGCGCGGTGGTCGAGACCGACGCCGGTGCAATCATCCTCATCGATACGCCGCCCGAGCTGCGCATCCAGCTCCTGCGGGCGAACGTCGCGCGCGTGGATGCGGTGCTGTACACGCACGGCCACGCAGACCACACCCACGGCATCGATGACCTGCGCGCCTTCACGGTGCTGCAGCGACAGCACCTGCCCGTGTACGGCTCGCGCGAGACGCTCGCCGGCCTCGCGCGGAAGTTCGACTACATCTTCGACGATTCCATCAGGCCGCTCCCCGGCACCTACAAGCCGCAGGCGCGCGCGGTCGAGCTCGAGCCCGGTCGTCCCACCCGCATCGCCGGCGTGGATGTGACAGCCGTTCCGGTACCGCATGGACCTGTCACGGTATTTGCGTACCGCATCGGCGCGCTCGCCTACGTGACGGACGCGAAGCGCGTTCCGTCGGATGCGGTGGCGATGCTGCGCGGCGCACGCGTGCTGGTGTTGAACGCGCTGTTCGACGATCCGCACCCCTCGCACCTCAGCGTGGGCGAGGCGCTCGACGTCGCGCGGGAGGTCGGTGCCGAGCGGACGTACCTGACGCATCTCACGCACGACAACTTCCACGCTGCGCTCGCCGCCAGGCTGCCTTCCGGCATCGAGCCGGCGTACGACGGACTGCAAATCACCATCTGACCGCGTGCCATGATCCGCCTCGACTACACCAACATGATGGCGCCGCCCATCGAGGGCGGTATCACGACGAGCGAGTGGCGGGACATCGGCAAGCGATTCTCCGACGCGCATGCAGCGGTGGACAAGCTGCACGACGACGGCGTGCTGGGCTTCCTCGACCTGCCGGACGACAAGGCACTGCATGCGCAGACGACGAGCCTCGTGCGCACCGTGCGCGAGCGCGACCGCGCCAACACCATCACTGACGTGGTGGTACTCGGCATCGGCGGCTCGGCGCTCGGTCCGATCGCGCTCCGCACCGCACTTCGCCCTCCGCAATGGAACCTGCTCAGCGACGACGCGCGGGGAGGCAATCCGCGGCTGCACGTGCTGGATAACGTCGATCCGGCCAACATCACGTCGTTGCTCGACCGGCTGGACCTGCATCGCGCTCTGTTCATCGTGATCTCGAAGTCGGGCGGTACGGCGGAAACGATGGCGCAGTACCTCGTGGTCCGCGGACGGCTCGACGCGGCGCTCGGCCGCAAGGGCGCTCGGCAGCAGCTGGTGTTCGTCACCGACCCGAAGAAGGGCGCGTTGCGCACGATCGCGAACGCCGAGGGAATTCCCGCCCTCGACATCCCAGCCAATGTCGGCGGGCGATTCAGCGTCCTCACGCCGGTAGGTGTACTCCCCGCTGCCCTCATCGGCATCGACACCGGCGCGCTGCTCGCCGGCGCCGGCCGCATGCGTGACCGGTGCCGCAGCGCGACGCTCACGGAGAACATCGCAGGCGCCTTTGCGGCGTTGCAGTTCGTCGCCGACACCGGACACGGTCGGCCAATCCAGGTATTGATGCCGTACAGCGACGCGCTGCGCGACATGGCCGACTGGTTCGTGCAGCTCTGGGCCGAGAGCCTGGGAAAGCATCGCACACCCGACGACGCCGGGGTGGGCCCGACGCCGCTCGGGGCGCTCGGCGCCACCGATCAGCACAGCAAGGTCCAGCTGTTCATGGAGGGGCCGCCGGACAAGACGGTCACCTTCATCGGCGTGGAGCAGGGCATCACGCCGGTGGAGATCCCACGCCTCCACGCCGACGTGCCCGAGCTCGCGTACCTCGGCGGTCATCAGCTCGGCGAGCTGCTGGACATCGAGCGCCGCGCCACGGCGGGAGCGCTCGCTCGCCGCGGACGGCCCAACATGACGCTCACCCTGGAGCGCGTCGACGCGGGGCAGGTGGGCGAGCTGATGATGCTGCTGGAGATCGCCACCGCCTACGCCGGTGAGCTCTACGGCGTGAATGCGTACGACCAGCCGGGCGTGGAGCTAGGCAAGCAGTTCACCTACGCGATGCTCGGCCGCGCGGACGCGGAGCAGGCTCGACGGGAATGGAACCTGCTTCCGAAATCCGATCCTGCACACGTGATCTAGCGTCGGCACGCCCGCGCCTGCGGACTTGCCACGCTGCCGGTGCCGGGCGAGCTTCACGAATCTGGCCTGAACCCACCGCTGCCGCGCGGCAGCTGCACCATTTCGAGGATTCCAATGCAGGATATCGATACCCTGAGCGCCCTCTTCGGCGACGCGGTACGCGTCTCGGACGGGCAGCTGGCCGTGTCGCGGCCGGAGGCGCTTGCCTCGAAGGCGATGGATACGCTGGCGCGGGCTGCCGTATTCGGCGAGCCCGAGGAACGCGAGTACGCCCGCTGGATGATCTGGGAGCTGGGCCAAGCGGTCGGCGTGCAGCCCGCGTCCATCAACGACCTGTACATGGCGCGCGGCCGCGGCGAGGTGCACGGCTTTACCGTGCCCGCCATCAACGTCCGCGGCGATGCGTACGATACGGCGCGCTCGATCTTCCGCACCGCCATCGCCATGAAGGCGGGCGCCTTCATCCTGGAGATCGCGCGATCGGAAATCGCCTACACCGGGCAGCGCCCCGCCGAGTATGTGGCGGCCATGCTCGCCGCCGCGCTGCGCGAGGGGTTCCGGGGACCGGTGTTCATCCAGGGCGATCACTTCCAGGTCAACCACAAGAAGTACGCGGCTGATCCCAGGCCCGAAGTCGACGCCGTGAAGGCGCTGGTGCGGGAAGCGGTAGGCGCTGGCTTCTACAACATCGATATCGATACGTCCACGCTGGTGGACCTCAGCAAGCAGACGCTGGCCGAGCAGCAGCGGCTGAACTATGAAGTCGGCATCGACATCCTTCGCGAAGTGCGCGCGGTGCAGCCGCGCGGTGTCACGATCTCCGTAGGTGGCGAGATCGGCGAGGTGGGGACGCAGAACTCCACGGTCGAGGAGCTCGAAGCGTTCATGGATGGCTTCAACCGCACACTTCCCGCCGGGATGGCTGGCCTGTCGAAGATCAGCGTGCAGAGCGGCACCTCGCACGGTGGTGTCGTGCTGGCTGATGGCTCCATCGCCGACGTGAAGCTGGATCTCGACACGCTGCAGAAGCTGAGCAAGGTGGCGCGCGACCGGTACGGGCTGGCGGGCGCGGTACAGCACGGTGCGTCGACGCTGCCCGACAGCGCGTTCCACAACTTCCCGACGCGCGAAACCGCCGAGATCCACCTGGCGACGAACTTTCAGAACATGCTGTTCGATCACCTTCCGGCCGCCCTGCGCGACGAGATCTATCGCTGGCTCGGCGACAACGCGAAGGACGAGCGCAAGTCGACCGATTCCGACGAGCAGTTCTTCTACAAGACACGGAAGAAGGCGCTCGGACCGTTCAAGGAAAAGCTGTGGAACATGCCGGCCGACGCGAAGCGCGGCCTCGCCGCGGCGTACGACGCGAAGTTCCGCTTCCTGTTCGAGCAGTTGGCCATCGGCAACACAGCCGACATGGTGACGCGCTACATCAAGCCGCCGAAGCAGCACCGCGTCATGCCGGTGGATGCAACGCCGGCGCATGTCGCGGCGCCGGACGACGCCGATCTGTCGGACTAGATGAGCGAGCGCCCGGAGGCGGGGGACGCGCGTGTACTGTGGCTGGCGATGGTGCAGCGGTTGATGGGACGCGCGGCGCACGACGTGAAGGATTCGCTGAACGGCGTTGCGGTGAACCTCGAGGTCGTCCGGTCGCGCGCAGCGCGCGAAGGCGCGCCGGCGTCGGCCGTGGCGCCGTTCGCCGATGCCGCGGGGCAGCAACTGGAGCGATTGACTAGCTTGCTGGATGCGCTGCTCGCGGTGGCGCGGCCGGAGCGCGATCCGGTGAACGTGGCGGTGGCACTGCGTCGCGTCGCGACGTTGTGCGCGGCATCGACCTCGGCCGACGAGGCAGGAGTGGTCGTGGACGACGAACCGGCGGAGGACGCCACGACCGCTCTCGCGGGGGAAGTCGTACGACTCGCACTCGCGGCGCCGTTGCTCGATGCCGTGCTCGGCGATGGGCACCCGGCGTCTACGGTCCGTTGCTCGATGCGCGTGGTGCCGGCGGAGGTGGTGGTCACGATGGCCGCCGAGGGGCGGCGGGTGGCGATGCCACGCGAGGTCGCCGGGGTCGTGCGGGCGGCGGGTATTCGCTGGACTGACGGAAGGAAGGATCAGGGAGCACTTTCACTGGCCTTTCCGCGCGCATGAGCCACGACTCGCGCGGGGCCATCGAACGAGGAATGATGAAGCAGGCCAGGATTCTCATCGCGGACGACGAAGCCGCGATCACTACCGGTTTGAGCGCCATTCTGGGCGATGCCGGCTACGACGTGGACGTCGTATCCGACGGCCAGAAGGCGCTCGACAAGCTCGTTGCGGAGCGCTACGGCGTGGTGCTCGCCGACCTCAAGATGCCCCGCCTCGACGGGCTCGCGCTGCTGCGCGAGCTGCAGCAGCGCGAGATCCCGACCGAGTGCATCATCATCACCGGCCAGGCGACGGTGGACTCGGCGGTGCAGGCGATGCAGCAGGGCGCGTACGACTACATCGAGAAGCCACTCAACGCCGAGAAGCTCAATCGCCTCAAGGCGCTGATCCCGAAGGCGCTGGACAAGTACCAGGTGCAGCAGAAGAACCGCGAGCTCGCATCCAAGCTCGAGGGGCTCACGCACTACGGCGAGCTGACGGGTCAGAGCGAGGCGATGCGCCAGGTCTACCAGGTGATCGAGGCCGTGGCGCCCTCGTCGGCGAGCGTGCTGATCCTCGGGGAGAGCGGCACGGGCAAGGAGCTCGTGGCGCGCGCGCTGCATTCCAAGAGCGACCGCGCCAAGGGTCCGTTTTTCGCGCTGAACTGCGCCGCGCTTCCCAAGGAGATCCTCGAGAACGAGCTGTTCGGCCACGAGAAGGGCGCGTTCACCGGCTCAACGAACGAGAAGCCGGGAGCGTTCGAGATGGCGAGCGGCGGGACGATCTTTCTCGACGAGATGGCCGAGATGTCGCCCGACATCCAGGTCAAGCTCCTGCGCGCGATCGAGACGCGGCAGGTGCGCCGCCTTGGCGGCAAGAAGGAGATCAACGTCGACATCCGCATTCTCGCGGCCACGAACAAGAATCTCCAGAAGGCCATCACGGACGGCGAGCTGCGCGAGGATCTCTACTACCGGCTTGCCGTCGTCGAGATCGACCTGCCGCCGCTGCGCGAACGGTCCCAGGACATCCAGCTGCTCGCCAACGAATTCCTCGGTCGCTTTGCACAACAGAACGGGAAGACGATCACTGGCTTCGACGATGCGGCGTGGGCGTGGATCATGAGCTACCACTGGCCGGGCAACGTTCGCGAATTGAAGAACGCGGTGGAGCGCGCCGTGATCATGAGCCGCGGCTCGACCATCGGCACGGACGACATCGTGCCGCGTCATTTGCGCAGCGGGGACGTGCCGACGTCGATCACCATCCCGATGGGCGCCACGGCCGCCGAGGCGCGACAGCAGCTGGTGTTGCGTACGTTCGCGTCCACCTCGGGTGACGCGGCGCGCACGGGCAAGGTGCTGGGACTGTCGGAGAAGGAAGTACGCGCCGAACTGATGGCGCTGCTGCAGGGCGGGGCGAAGTCGGGCGCGACAAGTGCGGCGAGCAACGGCGCGTCGGACGAAAAGCCGGTGCGAGCAGCGCGTCGTCCCGAGCCGGCGCCCGCGCGCAGCTCGGCAAAGAAATCCACGGCCAAGCGGTCACGCTAGGCAACGCTTCAGGAGCTGACATGCGGTATCAGGATCCGGACGACCATCCGTACATCGTCATCGAGAAGCACAGCAGCGGCGTCGGCAGTCTCCTGCTCGGCGTCGCGATCGGCGCCGGCGTCGCGCTGCTGTTCGCCCCGCGGTCCGGGGAGGAAACACGCACCGAGATCAGGCGCCGTGCGCAGCGCGCGGGCGACGCGGCGCGCGGCGTAGCCGAAGGCGTGTCCGACTCGGTTGCCGACACGTTCGAGAGCGCGCGCAGTCGCGTCGAGCACCAGATCCAGACTGCCCGCTCGGCGATCGAGATGAAGAAGCGCCAGGTGTCACGGGCGATGGATGCCGGACGCGCCGCGGCGAACGAAGCACGCGGCGATCTCGAGCGGCGCCTGGCCGAGACGAAGGCCGCGTACAACGCGGGCGTCGAAGTGGCGCGTGAAGGGCGGGTCCGCACGGCCGGCGTCACAGCGCTCGATAGTTCGCCGGACGTCTGAGCAACGAGGGTCACACGGCCACCGAGAGCTTTCCACAGAACGCGCGGAGGAAGGAGCGTCCGGCGCTCATCAGCCTCGGCTGGACCCTTCGTGACTACGCGAAGCGCGTGTGGGACAACTCCGGCGAGGACAACGTGCTCTTCCTCGCCGGGGGAATCGCCTTCAACATCCTCCTCGCCGCGGTGCCGTTCGTCCTCCTCCTCGTGTGGGGCCTGGCGACGCTGCTCAACGCATCATCGGCCGAGGCGAACGACGTCGTCGTGCGCTACCTCGACCGGCTGCTGCCGTCGCACGTCGAGAGTCCCGACGCCGGCACGCACAAGCTGATCAGCGACATTCTCACCACCCACCAGACGCTCGGCATCTGGAGCGCCGTTGGATTCGTGTGGTTCTCGACGCGGTTGTTCGGCTCCCTGCGCACCGTCCTCGCCAGCGTGTTCGACATCGAGAGCGAGCGAGGGATCATCCAGGGCAAGCTGTTCGACATCAAGATCACGGTCCTCTCCACCATCCTGATCACGGCGTACACGCTGATCAGCACCTACGTGCTGGTGGCGACGAAGAGCAGCGTCCAGGTGCTCGAGGAGCTCGGCATCCGCTCCGACGTGATGGGTCAGGCGCGGGCGTGGGGAACGCACCTCATGGCGTCGGCGATTCTCGCCGTCATGTTCTTCTCGCTCTACAAGTTCCTCCCCGTGCGCCGGGTGAGGACGAAGACGGCGTGGGTGGCGGCCATCTTCACGACGCTGATGTTCGAGGTGGCCAAGTTCGTGTTCGCCATCTACGTGAGCTCGTTCAATCCCGGCAACCTCTACGCGGGCACGGTCGCGGCGATTGTCGTCGTGGTGTTCTGGGTCTACTACGCGGCGCTCATCTTCATCCTCGGTGGCGAAGTCGGGCAGGTGTTCGAGCTTCGGAGGACGCGAAAGCGACAGCGCGAAGTGTTCCAGGACTGACGGGCCGAGCCATTGGCGCGAAGGTTGCCTTGAGTCGACGCGAACCATCCACCCAACGGAGGAAACAGATGAAGCGCACAATGTTGCTGTGTGCCGCCGCCATTGCGCTGCCGCTCGCGGCGTGCAAGAAGACGGGCGACAACCAATACCAGGTTCAGACCCCGACTATCGGAACGGACACCCACACGGTCACCACGCCGAGCGTGGATGTCGGCACGAAGGTGGACACGCTCAACACGCCGGTCGTCGGCACGAAGAAGGACACGCTGATCGTCGACAAGCCCGTCGTCGGCACCAAGAAGACCGAAGTCAAGACGCCGACGGTGAAGGTCACGAAGCCGTGATCGGGTAGGGTTGGGTGGGGGTGAATGAAAGGCGGCACCACGGTTAATTACCGAGTGTCGCCTTTCGTCATTCCTTCCACCTGCATCGACTCCCGTGATCGACCTGCGCAGTGATACCGTGACCCGTCCCACCCTCGCCATGCGCCGCGCGATGGCGGAAGCCGAGGTGGGCGACGACGTCCTCGACGGCGACCCGACCGTCCGCCGGCTCGAGGAACGTGTTGCCGCGATGCTCGGCAAGGAGGCGGGGCTGTTCTTTCCCTCGGGCACGATGGCGAACCAGACCGGAATCGCCGTGCTGTCGCAGCCCGGCACCGAGGCGCTGCTCGATGCCAATGCTCACATCATCCATTGGGAGATGGCCGGCGCCGCCGCGCTATGGGGCGTGCAGGTGCGTGGCGTGCCTGCGGGCGACGGACGCCTCGTGATGGGAGCGGACGACCTGGAGCGCACGGTTCGGCCAACGTCCATCCACTCGCCGGCCGCAAGCATCGTTTGCTTCGAGAACACCCACAACGGAGCAGGCGGCAAGATCACGCCGCTGCCCGAGCTGCGCGCGCTGCGTTCGGTGGCGTCGAAGCATGGGTTGCCAGTGCACATGGATGGCGCGCGGCTGTGGAATGCGAGCGTGGCCAGTGGCACCTCGCTCGCCGATTTCGCCAGCTGTGCCGACACGGTGATGCTGAGCTTTTCGAAGGGACTCGGTTGTCCGGTCGGGGCGATCCTCGTCGGCGACACCGACACGATGAAGCGCGCGCACCCCGTGCGGAAGCGGCTCGGTGGGGGCATGCGGCAGTCCGGAATCCTCGCCGCCGCAGCCTTGTACGCGCTGGACGCGCACATGTCACGGCTCAGTGAGGATCACGCGAACGCGCGCCGTTTCGCCGAAGGGGTGGATGGCGCGGCTGGTGCGCGCGTGGTGCCACCGGATACGAACATCGTGATGATCGACCTCCCGGCGGGCATGACGAGCGCGGACGTCGTGGGCCGGGCACGGGATGCAGGGGTGCTCGTGACTCCGTGGAGCGGCACGCGCGTGCGCGCCGTCACTCACCTCGATGCCGACACCGCGGCCGTGACGCGAGGCGCCGAAGTGGTGCGTGCGGCGATCGAGGCGAGCGCTCGGTGAGCGGATGCGTTGTTTCCGCACGCCGCACCGGTTAGATTCCTGATGTCCCAGGTCCCGGAGGGCGGCAGCCTTCTAACTCCGTCAGGACCCCGAAGGTAGCAGCGGCATGAGGTGTCTGACGTCGCTTCGTCAGACCTGGGGCACTCGGCGCGGGCGCGCAGCATG
>Ga0157372_10006747_pt1 | contig 12207 bp, 10 predicted proteins | sample C55metaG_FD_115307 | JGI IMG/M metagenome (GOLD analysis project Ga0157372, IMG submission 115307) | Corn rhizosphere microbial communities from Kellogg Biological Station, Michigan, USA - C5-5 metaG | ecosystem: Host-associated > Plants > Roots > Rhizosphere > Soil | place: USA: Michigan... | reverse complement strand
GTAGCTGCTAAAGGAAAAGAGAAGTTTCTGGGAGTGGATCGCGAGGAGCGGCTGCGACGCGCGCGCGGTGAGGGTTACAGCCATGAAGTTCGTGTTTCGCGCCGTTGAACAAACCACCGGAGCGACCGACGGCTATTAGGAGAACATCGTCCGAGGACGCGCCGGCTCTTGCCTCATGCGGCGCGATTGCCGAAGTTCAAATTATTTATGGTAGAACGCAAAAATATTGTGGGTTGGTGGGCGTTCATCTAGCCATGGCGACTCTGCATCCCCTGCAGAATTTGTCGCTAGATCCAGGTCAACCTTACAGTCATCGGCGAGACCAAGGTCGCGCTTAGTGACTGGGGTCGATGAATTTGATGACTGCCCGCAGGCGGTAAGTCCTTTCGACCAGTCGCGGTCATTCGGGAGCATACCGCCAATGACGGACTGTCCTGCCCCACTCCGCCTGACTGACTCTTGCTATGTGTCGTACACGACGCCGCCAGATTGACCACGTTACTGCAGGCTCCATTTGCCGGCCAGTTCCTCCTCTGGCGCGCACATAGGCGGTCTTGGCGCTGCGAAGATCAGGGTTGCTCCGCTCTCGGTAGACAGATCGATTAGAGGAAATGCGAAAGTGTGAACAAGAGAGATAATGCAACACCGAAGGCCAGGATCATGACGCCTGAGATGCGCATGGCATAACGGGCTGGATCTTGGTCGGTAAGCGGCCGCAGGCGCGCAGGGGAATGGCTTTCGTGACGTGAAACAGACCACCAACGGCGCACCAGATCCTGGCGGAATGCGAGATGGAAACCGAGGACGATGAGCAACAAACCCAGAAGATCAACGATTATGACGACCGTGGGCATGGTCAACTTCCCTTTCGACATGACGTGAAGTGGGCGTAAAACGATGCTTCAACATGCCGACAGTCCTTGATCGAGGCCCGTGATGAGATCATTTTGGTCCTCGAGACCAATCGAAAGGCGCAGCAAGCCATCGCTAATCCCGGCCATGCGGCGTGCCTCGTCGCCCATATCGGCATGGGTCATAGTCGCTGGGTGCGCGACGAGGCTTTCGACGCCCCCGAGCGATTCCGCCAGCGTGAACATACTCACGTTCGCGACGAAACGGCGTACGGCGTCCACACCGCCCGCGAGTTCGAAACTGAGCATCGCGCCATAGCCGCGTTGCTGGTGGCGCGCGATCGCATGGCCAGGGTGGGATTCGAGACCTGGATAATGCACCCTGGAAACGGCATTATGGTGCGCCAGATGATTGGCGATGACAGTCGCCGTCAACTGCTGCCGTTCGATACGTGGAAAAAGCGTACGCAGGCCGCGCAGCGTGAGCCAAGCGTCAAAGGGCGCACCGATAGAGCCCACGACATTGGCCCATTTGCGAAGCACCTCCACCTTCGCGGGGTCGGCCGCGATTATCGCGCCCCCAATCACGTCGGAGTGGCCGTTTAGATATTTGGTCGTCGAATGGATCACATAGTCCGCGCCGAGGGTCAGTGGTCGCTGCAGCGCGGGCGAAAGAAAGGTATTGTCGACGGCCACTGCAGCGCCGGCGCCCCTCGTCTTCGCAGTAATCGCGGCGATGTCGACGATCCGCATGAGCGGATTGCTCGGGGTTTCGATCAGCACCAAGGCGGGCTCATCGTCGAGCGCGGCATCCATTGCTTCCGCATTCGACTGGTCGACGAAGGCGACCCGGAACTGACGTCGTTCCGCGCGCGCCTTCAGCAGGCGGTGGGTCCCACCATAGCAATCATGCGGCGCGACGATGAGGTCGTCCGGCCCGAGCTGGCCGAGAAGGAGGTCGATCGCGGCCATGCCGCTCGAGGTAATGACAGCGCCCGCACCGCCCTCGAGCTTCGCCAGCGCTTCGGCCAGTAGATCCCGGCTTGGATTGCCCGACCGACCATAGTCGTGAACCCGCGGTTGATCATAGCCTTCGAAAGTGTAGGTGCTCGACATGTAGAGAGGCGGTGTTACGGCGCCGAAGGTTGCATCGCTTGCCACGCCATGCACGGCGGCAATCGTCTCCAAAGCGGGTGGGGAAGGGCTAAGCTTCTCAGTCATTGAATAAACGTCCTTCAGTCACGTCGCGAACAACAAGGTCCCCGAATGGTCGGCCGGGCCGCGACTCGCCTTCCCCACATGTACTGAGAGCGATCAACGCATCCGTCTCGTCGGCGAGTCGTCTATGCTTATAGTCAGTCATGCCAGTGAACGTCAGAATTCGGTCTCTTGTGCAGGCTTCATCGGGAAGCGCGCACGCCAGCTCGGCGGCGTTTCCCGTTTCGGTCCGTAGAGAATGGTTCGAACCGGAGTGGCACCTGTGGAGGGCAACAACGCTTTGGAATTGCGGATTAGGCTGGCGGCCAAACCGGTAAAATAGCCGCTGAACGCCCGCCTGCGCCGGGCTGACGGACAGCGACAGCTGCTGTACGAGAATTCGCTGCGCCAGCTCAGGGACTCCCCTGGATCTTCGCCTCCCGTTGTTATCCACGCAACCTTGGCATTGTGCCCCCGGCGCGCTCCGGTCTGCGGTGAAGCATCCTCTCCGGGCGCGTTTCTTGGGGGCAGCTGTTATGCCAGCAGCCTGACGCCCAACGCGCTATAGAACAAGCGACTTTTTCTGCCGCTTCAAAGCAAATTATTTGATCGGTCCGAGATGTACTCAGCCAAGCCGGGCCATGAGATCAGCCAGAAGCGGCTTCAGTCGGCCGATCTCTTCCCGATGTGTCGTCGACAGCTTTGCAAGCAATGTCTCGGCCTTGCCCGTTAAGCGCAGCACCGCGCGCCGTCGATCGGCGCTTGCCTCGTGACGGGTGACAAGATCGAGCGCCTCCAGGCGATCCACTAAACCAGTCGCGCTGTGCGGCTTCAGGATCAAGCGCTCGGCAATCGTACCGACCGTCACTTCTCCGGGAGAAGCCGCCCGGATAGCGAGCAGGGCTTGATGCTGCTGAGGCGTGAGGCCGACTTCGGTCGCCTTGACCTCACTGAAAGCCTGGAAGCTCCGCAGCGCATGACGGAAGTCGGCCAACGCGACATAGTCCTCATCCGTTAGCTCGCCACATTTTTTCATGGCTTCCCATCTCGCAGTTGAATAATGTCGTGGTGCGACATAATGGGGCGCGTCTCCATTTCAAAGGCGGTTTATGACGTTCGCAGGCAAAGCCATATCAGAAACTCAGCGGTTGGCCGACCACAGCGCTAACTGGCGCATGCTGATGCTCGCAGCAATGGCGCTCGTGGTGGGGACGGGCGGGGCCACCGGTGCCTGGATCCTGCTCCGTTTGATTGCAATCGCTACCAATCTTTTCTGGTTTGGACGGCTCTCGGCGGAGCCGGCCGCAATCACCGATACCGCCATCGGGCTGTGGGTTGTTGCTGTTCCAGTCATTGGCAGCCTCATCGTAGGTTTGATGGCGCGCTATGGCTCTGAGAAGATTCGAGGGCATGGCATTCCCGAGGCGATCGAGACGATCCTATATGGCGAAAGCCGCCTGTCTCTGAAGGTGGCGATTTTGAAGCCGCTGTCGTCTGCCGTTTCGATCGGAAGCGGCGGCCCGTTCGGCGCCGAGGGCCCGATCATCATGACCGGCGGCGCAATTGGTTCGCTGTTTGCGCAATGCTTCCATCTGAGCGCGGCCGAGCGCAAAACCCTGCTCGTCGCCGGTGCCGCGGCCGGTATGACAGCCATCTTCGGCACACCGCTCGCCGCTATCCTGCTCGCGATCGAAGTTCTGTTGTTTGAGTGGAAACCACGCAGTTTCGTGCCGGTCGTAGTTGGCGTGATCGTCGCCTTTGCGTGGCGTCCCTGGCTTATCGGCAGCGGCGCGATGTTCCCATTTGCGACGCTTACCCCAGCAGGTCTTTGGCCCATCGCGGCCGCTGCCAGCGTCGGTATCGTCGTAGGGCTTGAGGCGGCTCTTCTCTCAACTTCACTGTACCGCATCGAAGATCTGTTTCACAGGCTGCCAGTTCACTGGATGTGGTGGCCGGCCATTGGCGCGATCGTCGTTGGTCTTGGCGGTCTGATCGATGCCCACGTGCTGGGGGCGGGCTATCAGAGCATCCAGGCTTTGCTCGACGGGTCACTGGCGACGCGGGTTGTCGTCGCGTTGCTCGTGGTGAAGGGCGTGGTCTGGCTGGTGGCCCTGGGTTCTGGGACGTCGGGAGGTGTGCTCGCGCCCTTGCTCATCCTTGGTGGAGCTGCCGGCTGCCTGCTAGGGTATTTTCTTCCGGGCGGACCTGGGTTCTGGGCGATGATCGGCATGGCGGGGATCATGAGCGGGGCCATGCGGGCTCCGATCACCGGCGCCCTGTTTGCCGTCGAATTGACAGGTCATTTCGACGCCCTGCCGCTGACCGTCACTGCGGCAGCCAGTGCTTACGCCGTGAGTGTGCTGTTGATGCGCCGCTCGATCCTGACAGAGAAGATCGCGCGCCGCGGTCGACACATTCTTCAGGAATACAGTGTCGATCCGCTTGACCTCGTTCAGGCCGCGCAGTTGATGACCCGCGACCCTGCGACGCTCCCGGGCGCGATGACCATCGCCGCCGCCGCAGCGTTTTTTGCAGAGGGCGCCGAGCATCGCAGCTATCCGGTCGTCGATGACGACAACGCGCTGTTGGGCCTCGTGTCCCGAACGGATGCGCTCCGATGGCAGGTAGGCGAGCAGGCGCGGGATATATCCCTTGCGGAAACACTCTCCGATGCCTCTCTCCTCGTCGCTTACCCCGAAACTCTCATCGGCGCGGTCGCCGATCTGATGGTCGATTCTGGCGTTGGCCGGATACCGATCGTCGAGCCAGGCACCCGACGCGTGATCGGCATCCTTTCGCGGCAGGATCTTTTGAAAGCCCGCAGTGCGCACCGCAAATCGGAGACAGGGCGTGCGCGTTTTATAACAGGAAAGGGAACGGCGCCAACCGCCGCCCGTTAGCGAAATGTCGGTCCGGAACCGGGTCACGCGCGGTGTGTTACGGCTGGGGCTTTAGGCTGAATACCGCATGCGTGCGGACGGATGTAATCTGAAGGGAAGGCAGGAGGATGCGACAAGAAAATATTATTGAGATTTTCGTCTGTGAGCGCGCTGTTCCCCTTTCGCGAATGACTAATTATGTCTGAGCCCCAAGACGATCAAGAGTGCGGGAGTGTTCGCTAGAGTAACCCGCATTCGGCGCCGGTCCGCCATTTTCATCAAATCGAGAAGAATTGACGGCCGCGCTCATAGTCAACCGCCATTTTTGGCGGGCTGATGGCGCAGATATTCAAACCTTCAGTGGACACCTTCAGCCGGCTCTTCCTCGCCGGAAGCGTGGTCGTCTTGATCGGTGTCTTTATGCTGGGGCCGGTCGCCGCGTGGTCGAGCTATCAAAGCAAGGTAGGGTGGGCCGTCGATCAGCCCGTTCCCTTCAGTCACAAGCATCATGTCTCCGGTCTCGGCCTGGACTGCCGCTTCTGCCATGCAACCGTCGAGACCAGCGCTCATGCCGGCTTCCCCTCAACGCATGTCTGCATGACCTGTCATTCGCAGATCTGGACCGGATCACCGATGCTGGCGCCAGTGCGCCAAAGCCTCGCCAGCGGCAGGCCACTGGCATGGAACCGGGTGTCCAAGCTTCCTGACTTCGTGTTCTTCAACCACAAGATTCACATCGATCGAGGCGTTGCTTGCGTCGAATGTCATGGCCGCGTCGATCAAATGCCCATGCTTGCACGCGCGCACCCATTCGAAATGCGGTTCTGCCTCGATTGCCACCGCGATCCCGCAGGCAGGCTCGGCCCGACCGATCAGGTCACACGCATGAGTCCCCTTCCATGGGATGAGGCGACGCATCAGCGTTTCGCGCTGGCAGCGGCGCGGCGTTATCACCTCGATCCGGCGCGGCTGGACAAATGCGACATCTGCCACCGATGACAACGGGCTGGAAAAAGGCGCTTGCGCAACTTCACGGACAGGGCGGCCGGCGCTTTTGGCGCGGGCTCGACGAACTTGCCGATTCACCTGATTTCCGCAAGGCGCTGGCGACTGAATTTCCGGGGCTGGCGTCACTCGACTGGCAGCGGCGGGACGTGCTGCGCGCCTTTGGCGCGTCGTTGGCGCTTGCGGGGCTGGCGGGTTGCGAGGCTAATCCCGACGATCGCGCCATGCCCTATGTGGTAGATCCCGAACATCTCGTTCCCGGCCATCCGCAACTTTACGCGACTGCGATTTCCTTTGCCGGGATCGCGCAGCCGGTGCTCGGCGTCACCAATGTGGGCCGCCCAACCAAGCTGGAAGGTAATCCCGATCATCCGGCGAGCCGAGGCGCTACCGATGCGTTCACGCAGGCGGCCTTGCTCGATCTCTATGATCCCGAACGCTCGCAAGTACCGCGCCAGAGCGGAATCCCGATCGATTGGGACAGCCTCGACGCGAGGCTTGCGGCGCAGGCAGCGATACTGGACGCGACACAGGGCGAAGGTTTTCGGCTGCTGACGGGCGCCACGACCTCGCCGACACTGCTGCGCCAGATCGATCTGCTGTTTGCGCGCTGGCCGGCCGCACGCTGGCATGTCTTCGAACCTGTCGACGACAGCGCCCTTCACGCGGCGACGCGCGCGGCATTCGGGCGCGGGCTCGATGTCATGCCGTTACTCGATCACGCGCATGCGACGATCGCGTTCGATGCCGATCCGCTAGGCCCCGGCCCCTATCAAGTGTTGAACAGTTTGCGCTGGTCGGGCCGCCGGCGCGCCTTCCAGCAAGGGGATGGCCGCGCCGATCTGCTGGTTGCCGAACCGTCTCCCACGCTTACCGGCGGCCGGTCGTTGGATCGCCTGGTGGCGGAACCCTCGCGCATCAGGGCGCTGGTGGAGGCGCTGGCGCGAATATTCGGGGTCACACGCGAAGCGCCCGCGCTCACTGCGAAGGAGGCGCAATGGGTCGAACGCGCCGCCAAGATCCTCGCGGCATCGAAGGGGCGCGGGCTGGTATTGGTGGGCAGCGAGCAGCCCGCCGAGACGCAAGCGCTCGGCTGGGCGATCGACGAGAAACTGGGCAATCTAAGCGTCACCTCGCAATTCAGCGAGCCGCTGCGGCCCTCGCCCGACCCCGACCCCGAACAGGCGCTCAATGCCCTGATCACCGATATGGCTGCCGGACGGGTGAACATGCTGGCGATCCTCGACGCCAATCCGGTCTATGCCTCGCGCCAGGGCCCCGCGTTCGCCGCAGCGCTGCACAAGGTCGAGTTGAGCCTGCACGCCGGACTCTGGCACGACGAAACCGGCCATGCGTGCCGCTGGCACGCGCCCCTCGCGCACGGCCTCGAAAGCTGGTCCGATGGGCGCGCCGCCGATGGCACGGCCGTGATCGGTCAGCCACTGGTGCGCCCCTTCTACACCGTCCGTCCGGTGCACACGATGCTCGCTGCGATCGGCGGTGCGTTTGGCATATCGGACCATGACCTCGTCCAGCAGACCTGGACCGAGACATGGGGCACGCTCCAGCCCAACTGGAACCAGACCTTGGTCAAGGGCATCGCGCCCGAACCGCCGAGGGTGGCGGTCCAACCACGTCCCGTCCGCCTCCTGCCCTCCGTCGCGTTCGCACGGTCGACAGGGCTCGAACTGCTCGTTCGTCCCGATCCGACGATCTGGGACGGGCGCCTCGCCAATAATCCATGGGCGCAGGAGCAGCCCAAGCCGGTAACGACACTGACCTGGGACAATGCGGTGCTGATCGCTCCCGCGCTCGCCGCCGAGCATGATCTGGCGGATGGCGACGAGGTTCGGCTGTCCAGCGATGGCGTATCGGTCACGGGGGCGGTCTGGGTAATGCCGGGGCAGGCGTCGAACACCGTACTCGTGCATCGCGGCTATGGCCGCCGCTTCGGCGAGGTTGCCCACGATGCCGGGTTCGACGTTGCCCCGCTCATGGATCAGCGCAGCGTCACGCTGACGCCGACTGGGAAGCGCCGCAAGCTCGCCGCCGCGCAGGAGGAACATGCGATCGACGGCACCGATCTTGTCCGGGTCGTCGATTATCTCGATACCGCGCCCAAGCCGCCGAAGAAGCCAGCGCCGAGCTTCTGGGAAGACAAGCCGCTGACCCGCCCCAATTGGGGTATGTCGATCGATCTCGATCTGTGCACCGGCTGCGGGGCCTGTGTCACCGCCTGCAATGCCGAGAATAATATCCCCATGGTCGGCCGCGAGGAGGTCAGGAATGGCCGCCGCATGCACTGGCTGCGCGTCGATCGCTATTACGAGGGCGATCCGGCCGATCCGAAACTCCATGTCCAGCCAGTGCCCTGCATGCACTGCGAGGATGCGCCATGCGAGATGGGCTGTCCGGTCAATGCCGCCGTCCACAGCCCGGAAGGGCTCAACCTGCAAGTCTATAATCGCTGCGTGGGAACGCGGACCTGCTCGTCCTTTTGCCCCTATAAGGTTCGGCGCTTCAATTGGGCCGATTATACGGGCGGCGCGCCGGAGAGCATGAAAGCCCAGCGCAATCCCAACGTCACGGTTCGCGCGCGCGGCGTAATGGAGAAATGCACCTACTGCATCCAGCGCATCTCGGCCGCACGGATCGCCGCCAAGGTCGCGGATCACCCGATCGCCGATGGCGCGGTCACGACGGCGTGCCAGCAGGTCTGCCCGACCGCCGCGATCAGCTTCGGAGACATCGCGGATCCCGCGGCCGAGGTCGTCAAACGCAAGGCATCTCCCCGAAACTATACTTTACTTGAGGAAGCCAACACCCGGCCACGCACCAGTTATAGTGCCCGCATCGGCACGGAGCGGGGCGATGGCTGAAGAGGAGGCGCTTCGCGAGGCATATGATATCGTCAACGAAGAGATCGTAGATCTCCCTCTCGCTTTCCCGGCGCGGCGCGGCTGGTGGTTATGCTTCTCCGGCGCGCTGGCCTTGCTGGCCTTGTGGTTCGTCTCGGTGATCGTGCTGTTCAGCAATGGCGTCGCGGTGTGGGGCAACACCATTCCCGTCAATTGGGGGATGGCGATCATCAATTATGTCTGGTTCCTCGGTATTGGCCATGCCGGGACGCTGATCTCGGCGCTGCTTCTCATTTCCGATCGCAACTGGCGCAATTCCCTCAATCGCTTTGCCGAAGCGATGACTTTGTGCGCGGTGGTCTGCGCCGGCCTCTATCCGATCCTCCATCTGGGGCGACCGTGGTATTTCTACTGGATCGCGCCCTACTTCAACTCGATGCACGTCTGGCCGCAATTCAAGAGCCCGCTGACCTGGGATTTCTTCGCGGTCCTCACCTACCTTATCGTGTCGCTGTTCTTCTGGTATCTGGGCATCCTGCCCGATCTCGCTTCGGCGCGCGATCGGGCGAAGTCGCGCGGCTATCAGGTCTTCTTCGGCATCATCTCGCTCGGCTGGCGGGGCGATGCATCGCATTGGGCGCGCTGGCGGCAGGCCTATGCGATCACCGCCGCGATCGCGGTTCCACTCGTCGTCTCGGTCCATTCGGAAATCTCGTTATTGTTCGCGGCGGGGCCGATTCCGGGATGGAACAGCACCGTCTTTCCGCCGTATTTCGTGCTTGGCGCGGCTTTTTCCGGCTTCGCGGTGGTCGGCATCATTGCGATCGCGATGCGCGCGGCGCTGCCTTTGCAGGCGCTTGTCACCCTGCGACATCTCGACATGCTCGGCCTCGCGACACTCGCCACCGGTATGATGACGGCCTACGGCTATTTTTCGGAAGTCTTCGACGCGCTGTATGCGGGCGGCCAGGAATTGGCGACGCTCAACGATCGGCTCCGCGGCCATTATGCGTGGAGCTATTGGGGTGCTGTGATCCTCAACTTCATCCCGCTGCAATTGCTCTGGTGGCGCCGCTACCGCCGCAGCCCCCGCATCTTGCTGACGGTGAGCCTGTCGGTCGCGGTCGGCATGTGGCTGGAACGCTTCATGCTGGTGGTGACCTCGCTCTATCGCGACTGGCTGGTCTCTTCCTACGGCCATTATATGCCGAGTTTCTGGGACTGGTCGTTGTTCGCTGGCATGGGCGGCATCTTCCTCGTTCCCTTCCTGCTGTTCGTTCGCTTCCTGCCCGTCATTTCGGCGAGCGAGACCAAGGAAGAGATACATGAGGAGGCAACCGATGGCTGAACCGTCGTCCCGGGGCCTGCTCGGTGAATATGGCACACCCGAACGGCTGGTCGCCGCCGTGCGCGGCGCGCGGGACGCGGGCATGAAGGGGATCAACGCCTTCACGCCCTTTCCCGTTGATGACGTCGCCGAGGCGCTTGGTCTTCAGGACAATCGCATCCCCTGGCTGGGGCTGATCGGCGGCGTGGTCGGGCTGGTCGGCGCCTATGCGATGCAGATCGCGGCCAATCTTGATTATCCGCTGAATATCGGTGGACGACCGCTCATCACGCTCCAGGCGTTCGCGCTGATCGGCTTTGAACTGACGGTGCTGTTCTCGGTATCGTTCATGGTTTTCGGACTCTTCGTGCTCAACCGCCTGCCACGCTACAACCATCCCTTGTTCGACATCGACCGCTTCGAGCGCGCGACCCGCGACGGCTTCTTCCTGTTCGTCGCAATCGACGACGAGGACGAGAAGGCCGCCCAGGAGGCGCGCGCGCTGCTCGAACGGCTCGGCGCGAAAAGCATCGACGAGGTGCGTGGATGAGGTGGCTTCTCCTCGCTCCGCTGCTCCTCGCGGGCTGCGACAATATGGTCAAGCAGCCGCGCTACGACGCCTATGGAGCGGGCGCGCTGTTCGCCGACGGCAAGGCGATGCAGATGCCGCCTGCGGGCACCGTCCCGCGCGACGCGGCGGCCTGGACCGCACAGGCCGCGCAGCCCCCTATGTCGCCGGTGCTGCTCCAGCGCGGGCGCGATCGTTATGCCATTTATTGCTCGATGTGCCATGGTCTCGACGGATCGGGAGACGGCACCATTCCGGCGCGCGGTTTCCCCCGTCCGGCCGATTTCCATGCCGCCGATCAACGTTCGCTGGGCTCGGCACAAATCTATCAGGCGATCTCCAACGGCGCAGGCGCGATGTACGGTTTCGCGGACCGTGTGCCCGCACCCGACCGCTGGGCGATGGCTGCTTATGTCGAAGCGCTGCGGCGGAGCGGCCCGCAATGACCCCGCGCCGCCTACTGATCGCGGGCCTGCTGCTGTCGGCGCTGGCGCTTGCCCTGATCGCGGTAGCCCCCGTCGAGGCTCTTCGCGCATGGCTGGCGGCGGCATTCCTGTGGAGCGGTGTTCCGATCGGTTCGCTCGGCTTTCTGATGATGATCCGGCTGATCGGCGGACGCTGGGGTCATAGTCTTCTGCCCTTCTTCGAGGCGGGTGCGCTGACACTGCCGATCGCGGCCGTCGCGATGGTGCCTGTGCTCGCGGGCATGACGTTGCTTTACCCCTGGATTGGAGCGACCATATCTGGCTTCAAGGGCGCCTGGTTGTCCCCGCTGCCCTTCGTGCTACGCACGCTTATCCTGTTCGTGGGACTTGGCCTCCTCCTGTGGGCGTTCGTCACGCGGCGCGGATCGGCAGTTGCGCTGTCATCGGCGGGCCTGCTGTTTCTTGCGCCGATGATGTCGATCGTGTCGGTCGACTGGCTGGTGTCGCTCGATATCGAGTTCCATTCGTCCGGGTTCGGGCTCTATGCACTCTCGATCCAGTTCACCGTCGCGCTGATGGCCGCGATATGGATGCTGCTGGGGCGCCAGCCTGACCGCACGGAGACACTCGGCGCGCTGCTCATTACCTTGATCCTCCTTTGGATCTATCTCGCTTTCACCTCCTACATCATCGTCTGGTCGGGTGATCTCGCCTCCATCGTCGGCTGGTACAAGGCGCGCGGCGGCGGCGGATGGGGCGTCGCTATCGCGATTGCTGCGGTGATCGAGGCGCTGGCGTTCCTCAGTGTCCTCGCTCCCAAGGTCCGCCATTCGGCGCGCTGGCTGCGCGTGATTGCGGCCGCCATGATCCTTGGCAAAGTGGTCGAATCCGCGTGGCTCGTGCTTCCCCAAGGCGGTGCGGTGCGGCTCGTGCCCGTCGCTTTCTATATTCTCGCGATCACCGGGCTGGGAGTGGTCTTCCTCTCGGCGCAACGCCTGCTGCTGGATCGGCGCATCGCCGAGCGGCTGCCGGCATGACCAGGGTTCGCACCCAGCGCGGCAAGCCCGCCAAGGGCGATCACCGCACCTTCGAGGCTT
>Ga0157372_10006746_pt1 | contig 12208 bp, 23 predicted proteins | sample C55metaG_FD_115307 | JGI IMG/M metagenome (GOLD analysis project Ga0157372, IMG submission 115307) | Corn rhizosphere microbial communities from Kellogg Biological Station, Michigan, USA - C5-5 metaG | ecosystem: Host-associated > Plants > Roots > Rhizosphere > Soil | place: USA: Michigan... | reverse complement strand
TAAATCTATTATCTCTTTTAAGGAACTCTCCTCTTAGTACATCCACAAAAACTGGAGCCAAAGAGTAGAATTGCTCCAATGGTGACTGGTTCTCTGGTGGAACAACCATTCCAATAGCCTTGCTTAGGTTATTGTCAGGGTCAATTATATAATCACTAGGGTTCAGCTTACCTTCTCTCATCAGGTAATTCCTCTGTATCTTTCCAGCTCTCCTCTCCACATTTCTCCAACCTGCTGTCTCAAAGAAATCTGCTACAGCTTTAATCCACTCAATACTCTTCTCTTCAAGAGATAACATTTGGAATGGCTTAATATCATTGATACTGCCACCCATAAGGTTGTTCTTCTTTGCTGTAAAGCCATTATACAGGTCTGAACTCCAAATTAATTTATTAGCCATTTATGTCTTGTTTATAGTAGTGATTGAGGTCTCTTCTTCTTTTTATTTAACATGTTCCTAGTGCTAGCATACCCACCACCAAGTAAACTAACAGCTTTTCTAGCTTTAGGTCTTTCTGCATCTTCTTTCTTCTTAACCTCATTCCTAGTCTTCTTGAACCTATTCTGCTGATACACTTTAGCTATGAACAGTGCAGCCATAAAGCTTACCAGTCTATCATAGTTACCTCTTCCTTCTATATAGTTGATGAACTCTTCCAACAACCAGTAGTCATCTATCTTATCAATACCAGTAATTACTTTTGTAACCTCTCCATCCTTATCTTCAATCCTGCCATACTCTGTGAAGAAGTATTCTTTAGCTTGTGCTTTAAAGTGGTTCCATATATCAGTATTATCCCCCTTATGAAATCCAAACTTTGAATTATTTGCAGCATTACCATTCTTAATATTTAGGTCCTTGAATAGAGGAACATCCTGCTCTTTAGCCAGATATTTCTCTGCCCTACCCATTCTCCTCATATAGTTAATGAAGTTTGGCTTGTTTCTTTCAGCATATCCCCAAGCATTGTACATCTTAAGAAGTAACCAAATCTGTTCATTAGTCTTATCAGGAGCACTAAACCTACCTCTCCATGTTGCTACCAACTTATCACCTTCCAGTTTTGTCTGCTGTTTTCCATTCTCTTCATAGGTAACCCATACTGCAGTCTTGAATATATCTACAGAGGCTACTGATGTTGAGATAGTATCTTCTTCTACTTCTACAGGGTCAACTCCTGCAAAGTACATATAGTTCTCATTCTCTGTTCCTGGGTCAGGTGGCTCATAAATAGTAACCACACCTCTCTTATCTTCCCATTCAGGATTGATTGGCCAGTTATGTTCAGGTCCACCATTGGCAGTATCCAGAACAACTCTACCATCTTTCTCCATAAGTAAGCCTTGTTGGGGTTTGTAATCCCATAAGTCATTGGCCCACTTGTGTTTAATTCTTTCTTGTTGAGCTTTCAGCATTTCTACTGGAAACTCAGATAATGTTCTTTGTGCAAATGCTTGCTCTGGAGAAGTACACTTTTGAGATAGAGCAAGTTGCTTGAGTTCAGCCTTCTTCTTAGACTTCTTCATTAGCTCCTGCTGTCTCTTAATCCACTTCATAGCAAGAGGCACATTCGAGTTACCATCTGCATCCATGAATGGTTCACCAGTCTCATCATCCTCACCTATCATATTATAGGCTTCAGATACAAAGATGCAGCATGTAGGACTTAATGGGTCCTTATCCCATACATTCTTAACAGGTAGGAAGTCATAAGCTTCTGGATTATAGAAGATATTCTTAATACCTTCAGCATCATCCAGCTCTCCCACAGAACCACAAGCTATAATAATACCTGTAGTCTCACTACCTTTTACCACAGCAGGCTTAATAAACTCCAAAGTCTGTAGAATAGTTGGACTTACACCAGGCTCTTCATAGTTGAAGAATGTCTGGGATCCACCCACATCATTATCAGCTTTCTGCTTAAAGGTAACTCCAGCTAGTTTTGATTGCAACCCCTGTGGCTTATTGGCATCATCCATCTGAGTCTCATTCCACTCCAAGCTCTTAGGAATGGTAGGACCTCTATGCCAAGTAGTATGTGCATTGATGTGTGCTCTATAACCTTCTAGGAATCTCCAAGACTTCTTAACAAGCCTCTCTTCATAAGCACCTACAGTATTTACAGAGTTCTCAAACCAAGAGTAGCTCCAGTATAGGATAGACATGTGCTTGTAAGAATATCCTTTCTGCCTACCTTTAACTCCACCAATATGTTTTCCAGAGAGAATAGCTCTCATGCAATACTGCATATACCATAAGTCTCCATCCCACACATCAGCAAATCTCTTTTTCTTCTTAAGGTCATCATAGATAGGACAATAGTTCAGGTACCAATAGTAGAATGGTGGTATATAGATACCATCATAAATGACTCCATTCAGTATTCTGTCCTTCTCCTTTGCCTTCCATTCCTTATGCCTAGGACTATTCCTTATAAAGTTATGGTATCTTCCACCTTCAAAGTTGGGTCTACCTGTAGCCTTCTGAGTTTCAGTGTAGAACTGTCCAGTCTCTTTCCACTTCTTTGTGTTCTTAAGATTATAGAACTGAGGTTCATCAGGCCATTGGTCTGTAATAAACTTCAGCAATGCTCTCTTATTCTCAAAGACTGTTTCATCTAGCCAGTCATTAGCAGCAGTGGACCATGTTTGTACTTTTAAAGGGAACTCCCAAAACATAATTAATAATCTCCAAGTTGGCTTTTACCTCTCATCTTTATCTCAAGCTCTTTTTCAGCCTGCTCTTTGACAACAGTATAGGATCTTACTACCTTCTCAATATCCTTTAGGAAGTCTGCTCTCAGCTTCATGTTATCATCAGTAATATTAGAGTTCCTAATGTGAGCCCTAATCTTATGAATTTCCTGCTTAAGGTCTTTAGCCAAACCAATAATTTCAGTTTCAAAGAGTGTATTACATTTATCTATAGCTGGCTGTAGAAGCTCATCTTCTATGTCAAAGTCACCTATAGTATTTACTATATCAAAGATTACACTATCTTTCTTCTCTTCATCTGGTAGATTAATATAAGGTGAACTGGGCCAAGTCATTAGATGTACATACATCAGGTATGGCTCAGCATCATTCTCATACTTCTTTATAATAGCATTGAGCTCAGGTATAGCATAAGCCTCTGCAGTTACAAGTATCCTTCCATCTTCATATTCTAGTATCTTAGCTTGCATTCTTTTCTATTAATCTTATGCTGACTTCAGCTACTAACTCTACCTTATCAAATAACTTAGGATCTTGATACTGTTCTATTAACATCTCCTTAAGAGTTGTCATCTCAGTACTACTTAAATCTGCTCTAAATGCAGTCTCCTTTTTTGGGGGAGCTGCTGGTATGCTTTGCCCTATAAATATTAATCTCTCCATGTTGGTTACTTTTTTATTACTCTAATAGGAACTTTAGGAGTACCAAACTCATAGTGTCCTATAACAACTTCATACTCAGATTCAGGGTAGAGTGCCCTTATCTTGTCTTCAATATCCTTTAGGATTTCCTCTGGAATTGGATAGGCATATAACCATGTATCCTTGACTATCCTGCCCCTTAGTTGGCCCATGAAGATTAATTGACTCATTTCTTTCTTGTGTTTAACATAGCTATAACTTCTTTCTTAAGATAAGGTAATCTTATCTCAGTACAACTAAGCTGAATTGGATGGTTATGCTTATCTAATATAGGTATGCCATCTGCATCCCTCTTAATCTGTATATGTTCTATAACTATTTCACCTGGTTTGAACCTGCCTTTGTTAGCCTTCCAAAGCATGTACATATATAATGACATCTTCAGGGCATAAATATAACCATTGGCATCATCTAGGTGTGAAACTGGAGGTAATAACTTCTTTGGCTTGGGGTGCCATTTATCAGAGTATCCTTTAAATGTAATTTCTTTGTCAGTTTTATAGTCCCAGATATTGATTTTTCCATCAGTTACTATAACTTTGTCACTCTGACCACAAAGCATATAATCAAAGTCATAGATTATAAGCTCAGCATATACTGTGTCATTCTGAATGTCATGAATAGGAATAGAGAATTTATCCAAACCTTCATAGGTACAGGACTTTTTAGCATGTGTCTTTCCATAAAATGAAGGAGCATGATGATTCAAAACCTCATTCTCCTTTATAGTATGCAAAGTAGTTCCAGCACCAGAACCTTTGACTCTCTTAGACTCCCATAAAGCAAGTAGTTGCCTTTGGGTAGTAGGAATTCCTTCCTTAGTCATTCTAGCTGCCTTATCCTTAGCCTTCTGCTTCCAGTCTACCTTCTCTTTGAATTGTTCCATAAAGGCAGAAACTGAAATCAGCTCTCCCTTATCAGATAGGTATTGGTGTGTCTTCTCTATGAATTTTACCTTACCCATTCACTGTTGCCTTGAATTTTAGTATCAAAGCAGGCATTACATTTCCACTCATATTATAAGCAATAGATATGTTCTTGTTCTGTAGACCAGTACTTCCTGGTGTAAAGACAACATCCACATCTGCACTCTCATGAGGAGCTAATGTACTCTTATCCATTTTAGCTGTAGTACAGGATCCACATCCCACTACTAGCTTTACAATATTAATGTTTGCTGTATCTGAATTATTTGTCAGGACATATTTAAAGGAGTGAGGTGCTCCAAATTGTAATGTTCCTAACTGCATTTCTGGTTGGTTTGCTACTAACATTAGTCAAATAGTTTTATATTGTTATCTTTTTTATATTGTTCCCACTCTTCTTTCTTCATCATAGCTGGGTAACAAGCTGGGTCATTCTCACATGCTCTGTCTTCCATGGTCTTTCCTATTATTTCACAACCACAGACTTTACAAGCTCCTGTCTCCCAGCACTCTGGAGACTTTAAAATTACCATATGTCTTCTCCAGAATATCTGTTGGTATAAGTATTCAGGTAAATCAAATCCACCTAGATGCTTTTGTGTCTTCCTTGTTAGTGATTGCAATACTGCAAGCACATTTTCTGTATTAATCTTTGCTGGCTTCTGGGCCTTTGATTTCCCCATCAGGAGATTCAGGTAATGTTTCATTCCCATATCTTAAGTTTCTTATTTCATTTCTTTCTAATATATACTGCTCATATTCCTTAAGCCTCTCTATAAATATTTCATGAGTCTCAAGTCTTGAAGCAAATATATTCTTCTCTGCTTCTGTTATAGGTTCTGGTCCCATTAAAGGGTTGTACTTCTCTGCTATGAGCTTCATTCTAGCTCTTCTAAGATACCAGTAACCTACTCCTTTCAGCTTTATAATCAGAGACTCGGGTCTTCTGAGGCTCTTATATAAAGAGGAAAAGACAAAATTTCCTAAATCCTTATAAAATTGCTCTGGCAATCCATGTTGCTGAGCTGTTAACTTATATAATTCTTTACTGTCAGTCTGCATGGGATACTTTGTGCATTAGAACAACCTTATCACACTCCACTTTGGGGATATATTTATCATTTAAGTGAAGTGTACTGTTCCTTGGTTTATCAAATACTCCTATGCCTGTATACTTAGAAAGAGTGTTTCTTACACTCTGGTCAGACTTCTTGAGCTTCTTGCTCATACATAAGTCTATAAACTTCTCTTGCTCCTCAGGGTTGCTATAGCCCCCAAATAAGTATAGTTCTAGGATTATATCTATATCATTTTCAAATGGTTTGACACCATATTCAATTAATTTGGTATATAACTGTATCCTGAGAACATCTTTCCTAGTGGGCAAAAGAATGGTATCTGAGAGAGCCTTAACTATCATTGTTGGTTTCTTTAATTAGATAATACTAAATTTATTTTACTTTACCAAATTATTTTTGAAAAATAACTTAGAAAGTTAAAATAACTTATGGTATTAATCTTGATAGGTTAGCCTCTGTCAGATGCTTCAAATCCACTAGTTTCCAGACATCTATGCTTGGATCTCTCAGCATATTCTCATCCCACTCAATCTTATCTCTATCCCCTCTTAGGGTAAAGACCTGAAATATCTCATGTACTGCAGAAGGGGGAAGAGCAAGTATCTGATTGATAGTCTGTTCCCTAAATTCTATTACCTTCTGTTTTGCCTCAGTGAACTCTTCTTCACTAATAGCCTTGGCTCCTATACTAGTCTTCACATCATGGTCTACAAAAGTAAAGGACCTGGACATTCCATCCAGATCCCTATAATTTTGAGTTTGAGTGTAGTAGTCTGATTTCTTATCTACTGCCATAACTCATTGATTTTTAATGTTATTTAATTTCCTGTGTCTCTTCTACAGAGTCAGACACTTCTGGGGTTAGTCCCTCTACATTCTCAGGCTCTACCACTTCAAATCCAGCTGTCTTCTTCATCTTCTCAATCTGCTCTAAGAACTCTTCCCTCTGCTTTTCAGCTTGTTCTTTCTGCCTTTGGATTAACTCAGTGTATGCTGACTCAATGCTATCTGCCCTCAGGCTATAGTCCATGATTTCAAATTGGGCCTTCCAATACCTAGCCTTTAATTCTAGCTCTACTACTGTTTGCCTTTGTTCCTCTAACTCTGGGGCTAATGCCTGTACACCATTTGGTGCTTTCTTACTTGTCTTGCTCATTGTTTGTTGATTTAAATATTACTTCTAATTTATGTGTGCTTGGATATTGGATTCTGCTTACCTTCTCATGGGGTACAGGTTGACCTACTACAAAAAAGTTCTCCTCTATATACTTCTGGTACTCTGATAAAAGCTGTGGGTTATGTTCAATTGTTACTTGTACAGGCCCATCTACCAGGTGAGAGATTTCCCTGAGAGCTTTTTCTAGATGTTCTATCCTTGTCATTAGTAGTTCCAATTTGGATTTAAGGAGTCTTCCCAGTTAAAGAGAAGTCCACCTTGTTTTAATTTATTATATGTCTGTACACAGTAGTCTGGCTTAAACAGACTCTGCTCTTCCTTATATACTACCCCAAACCTATAGTCCTCTCTATCTAGCTTGGTATTTACCTGGTGCAGAACCCTGTTCAGATTCCTTCCAGTGATACTACTGCTTGATAGGAAAAGGTACTTGTTTCCCTTTTTCAGATTCTTATTTACCCAAGTACCTAAGTACCTATCAAAAAGTTCTGGTTCTTCAGACTCTGCTGGCCAAACCTGAGACATAGTGGGTGGTGGCATTTCTAGTGAAACCTGATAATACAGCTCATGCTTATTCAGATAACTCAACTTATGGTTAACTATCTGACATAATATAGAGGAGTAAGCAGGGTCACAGTTTACAATGGTTAAGGAATTGTCAATCCACTTTAGATCCTCAAGAATGATTTTATCTACAAGTGCTTGGTAGTCAGCTACTTCTTTAGCATAACTAACAAAGAAATACTTACTTTCCATCTTCCTCCTCAATTTTTGGTAGGGATTGGACAAACCTATCAAACTCATTCTTGAACTTCTGCTTATTCCAAGGAACCAAATAGTTTCCAGCTTGGCCAAAGTCCACATAACAAGCCTCAAACTTACCATCCATTGCCTTCTCTAAAGATTCTTGTGTGGGTAACCACCTGTCAACTACACATAAGAAGTCATAAAAAGGCACATCAGCCTCTGCATAAATCATGTCAGGGTCTGGATCCTCTGAGTATACTGACTTCTTCTGTTCATTCTTGCCATCCATTAATATAATGGGAAAAGTAAATAGACTTTCTATCATTGGTATTTTTATTAAACTAGCCATTTTTTATGATTCCTCCAAATCTTTTTTGTTAACTGTCTGATCCTCAATGGCAAAGTTAGGAAAATACTTAGCAAGTACCTCAGTCACATTGTGCTTCTGAGTATAACTTTCATTCTGAGACAGGTCCTCACCATTATCTCCTACTAACTTAAACTTAAACTGTCCCTTGGCCCTGCCATGGGTGATTCTCTTAATTATTGCTCTCATACTTTCTTGATTTATCTAATTTTGTAACATAGGATGCAGCCTCCCAAGCCATATTCCAGATAGTAGCATTCAAAACCTTATGTACCTGAGCTGAAGAACCAAACAAGTCAGTACCACATACTACACCTCTATTATCATTAGCATAACTATAGAGCTTATTAAAGGTAAGCCTACCATTAACACTCCATTTATTCCAAGCCTTCTTAGGAACACCATAAATATTGTACTGCTGGGTGGCAGATTCTACTGTTTGAGATTCTATAATAGCCATAATGTCATATTTAGATGACAAATATACACAAAATACTTGTAAGTCCAAAAATAATATATGCAGAAGGTAGGGTAGGGCCTAGGTACCTCTTATATATAGAGGTGTGCCCCCTGACAAGTATCCTCCATGTTTAATATGCAGGCAATTGTAGAGCACTACCTAACATTGACCCCCATAAAGGTTTGGAATTGGGGTATCCCCTACTTAATTTAACAAACATTTTAATTTAATTTTATGGAAAAGTTCTTAGAAGTATCGAAAATTTTGGATGGTGAGAAAGATGGCAGAGAGTTTAAAATAGCACATTTCAAGAGTGTGAGAATGCTTGAGAATGGCAAAACTGTCTTTTCTGGTCAGGCAAGTGGCACCAGGTTGTTTAATCTTGGTAAAGAGCCTGAAGTTGGTGATTTATTTGAAGGTTCTATCATTTCTTATGAAACCACACCTTATGTTCTTAAGGTTGATGGCATGGAAAGAACAGTCAACAAGACTACTGTTGTAGTGTTTGGTGATGAAACACCTATTGAGGTTGCCAATAAATCTCTGGAAAGGAACAATGCTTGTGTTGTTATCAATGGTCAGCCAACCAAGGTTATGGCTACAGCTCCTAAAGAGCCTGTTGTTACAGCTAAAGAGGAAACTGAAGCTGGTAAATAGTTCAGTCATGGACTCTCCTAAAGTGGGAGAGTCCTTTTTATTGTTCCAGGCTGGACAACAAACTATATAGCAGGTATGATCAAGTTAGCTAGAAAGACTTAAACTGTCCTAATTATTTGGGAGTCTTCATGTATCATACCTGTTTTTATTATCTTTTACAGCACAAACATTATAGCATCTCTGATCAAAATGGTTTCTGCCATAGGTAAAATAGACACTCTGTATGAACTGCTAAACAACTGTTTAATTTTTCATCCAAACTAATCAATTGATAATCAATCTAATAGTCAATCATATGATAGAAAATAATAATAATGAAGTATTCTTCACTGATGAAATGCATAAGGAAATATTTGTATTCCAACCAGGAGTTAATGATAATCTCAGGGCAAATAGCAAGAGTCAAAGTATAAAAAGACCTAATAAGACTCCTTATATTAAGGCAAGTATTGCAAAAAATTATTCTTGGAGATAAATAAAGACAGATTTAGAGGGCAGTCCAGAAGTAAACATAAGGATTGTCCTCTCAATTTGAGCTCTAAATGTCACAAGATGGGTGCAGTATATTCCTAAATTTGCAAGGAGAGTTCATTTCTATCTATTATATCACCTGTAAAACCTAATAATTATGGTAAAGCATGATAATCCTCAAGTTGCTAAGGTAATAGGCTATAAGGGTTTAGTAGAAGAACTAAACTATTCTATCTATTACTATAAGGTATACTTTAAGCATAGAGGATCTTTTACAGCAAGGGAGACTTCTGGCTTAAGGAAGTTGGGGATGGTTAGCCTTATGGGTTATTATGCCAAGAACATATATGATTATAATACATCAACCACTGGAAAGGACATATTGTTCTTTAAACTGTGGGATTTGGAGCATTATATCTATAGGCAACAGCTTGATATGGATAAGATGAAGGCTAAAGGTATTGTTCCTAAGGATATTCTTGAGTGAGTGTCCTTTTTATATTTTTATACTCAATAGGGCTATTCTCTGTACTAAGTAGGATGTATGATTCTGACACCAACCATGAGTTGGGTTAACCTTAGTATAAGATAGATGAGAGTTATTTTCTAGCTCACCTTAATAAGGGATATAGGTGAGTAGGCCAGGATAGTGATAGGCATATCATTATCAATTCCTTAGAGCAGCTATCTCTGCTCTGAATGGCTATTTAAGTGGACTCATAGTGCAATATTGCCTAACAAAAGTCCACTACTATTATGACTAATTAAACATTAAACATTCAACTTAAACCTGCCAGTAATTGTGAGGCACAAAAGATAGATGTACCAAGATGGTGTACTATCTTACAGTAGTAAAGGTAAGCTACAATGGTCTGAGCAAATGCAAAATAAAGCTTTAGACACAAGATTATATCTGGATAGGAGATAGACTATCCAGGTGTACTCTCAATTTTCATCACATTAAAAATTAAATTATTATGTACAAGTTAGTTATAATATGGGGTATTGCTTTGTTTACTATAATTGTACTTTTAACATATGTGGGCAATAAAGCCAAACCAAGGCCTAATATGAGGGAGTATCAAATAGAACTTGAAATGGACTATTATATCATTTATGATGGTAATAGGGTTGTTGATACTCTTCCTTATGGTAATTGTCCTATTGATAAAGTATTTGCTGCAGATAACTATTAAATAATTATAATATGTTAGTACAATTTGTATTTGATATTATCACAGTCACAATTCATTGGCCCAAACATATGCCAATGCCAAGACCTGGTGATTTACTAGATGCAAGTCTATTTAATACACAGCCTAAGTATGATGATATACTAAAAGAGATGGCTACTGGTGATGGTGAAGTATTATTTATATCTTGGCACAGAGTTGAAAACAATATTATTCCACAAATTATTGTTAAATAATATGAGATTAGGCTTAGAAAGGGCAGTAGCACCCATGGGCAAGACATCCTTAGTAAGGATACAGTCTAGCTTGCTACAACACAGGATCCAGAAATTTATTCCAAACCATCCTTGTACAGTATGGATTGAGCACACTGTTGGTAATAGTAATAATATCTATATACTAAATACCAATAATCCAGCACTCAAGCCATATGACAGGATAACAATCAACTAAAATGAAAAAGACACTCTTCCACCCATTGATGTGGTATATCTATTTATTTGGTATTATCACAATCTTATCTTATTCATGTTCTCCTAAGTATGTCAGAGACTGCCAGGGAAGGAGACATGAGGTCTTATCCAATGGAGTAAGACTTTAAACTTTCTTATTGTTTAGTAACAATTCTGATTGACAACAAGGCTCTGTTTCTACAGGGCCTTCTTTTTAACACATTAAAAACTTATTTTATGGAATTAGATGAAAGAACTGAGAAGTTCATACAGATTTGTAATGAAAAGGCACTCTTAGCTATTGAATGGCCATTATATTTAGATTACATGGGAGAGCCATGGTTTGATGAAGAGTGTGTTCTTTTGGGAGATGAAGGTAGTGAAAACTCTACTTATCTGATGCCAGTAAGAAGAATATTAGTTTTATGAAGGCTATGTCCTTCTTTTTAACACATCACAACTCATGCAGATATAAAGACTTGTACACTCAAATGGAAGTAAGATAATTATTAACTTAATTCACCTGAGGGTTTCCAACAGTGACCAACAAGAATAAAACTGCCTTATTACACTAATTTCTTCAGATAAGTTCAGGTTCCAGTTTGGCTGGCCTTGATTTATAGGTAATAAGCTCCTAAGGATGAGCAATTGTATAGCAGGAGAGTAACCAAACTGAAAAGAATGGAAGCAGGTGGCCCAGATAGTTATTCTTAACTAACTGTAGGACAAGCTGTTGACTAGCTTGCAATTGAATGTGGAAGGGAAATTTCTTTTAATCACATTAAAATCAAATTATATGTTACCAGTTATTGTATTTGCACTAGCATTGTATTTTTCCTTACAATATATAAATAAGATTATATCTGTATGTATTACTTCATTAACAAAGAGTTTACAACTACAGATAACTATTTATGGATTAGGAACTATAGTATTTTGGGCTTGGTTATATTGGTTATCACATTAAAAATAAAATATATGAAATCAGTTCAAACAAACTGTATTCAGACTCAGATTGATAGTTTTACAGGAGAATGTGTGGGATATAGACTCACACTGCCTGTTCCTGTAGAATTTGCTGAGACAGTTAAGCAGAAATCTATTGTTATAGGCAAGAACAAGGTGCATTATTTTGTATTTGAGCATAAAGACTTCAAAATGGTGATGTCTATTAAGATGGAAGCTCAAATGAAGATAACAGCACTCAAGATCAAGAAATTGCAGGAGAGATATATTAAACTTATGCACAACCATTCCAG
>Ga0157372_10006745_pt1 | contig 12208 bp, 12 predicted proteins | sample C55metaG_FD_115307 | JGI IMG/M metagenome (GOLD analysis project Ga0157372, IMG submission 115307) | Corn rhizosphere microbial communities from Kellogg Biological Station, Michigan, USA - C5-5 metaG | ecosystem: Host-associated > Plants > Roots > Rhizosphere > Soil | place: USA: Michigan... | reverse complement strand
CATCTTCATTTCTTCGCGGGTGTAGCCGTTCTCCTGGAAGGCATCGATGTGTGGGATCACGTTGAACGCGATCTGCACCGGAAACCGGGAGGACTCCACTTCCTGGAAGTTGAGCAGGTCCGCGGTCTGCCTACCGAGTTCCTCCATCCCCGATCGGCCGGCGCCCGACACCGACTGGTAGGTCGCCACGTTGATGCGTTCGATACCGGCGGCGCGATGGATCGGCGCCAGCGCGACGAGCATCTGCATCGTCGAGCAGTTCGGGTTCGCGATGATGTTGCGGCGCGTGTAGTCCGCGATCGCGTGCGGGTTGACTTCGGTCACCACCAACGGCACGTCGTCGACGTAGCGGAACTCAGAGGTGTTGTCGATCACCACCGCACCGGCGGCGGTGGCGCGCGGCGCATGTTCGCGGCTGGCCGCGCCACCCGCCGAGAAGAACGCGATGTCGATGCCGTCGAAGTCGTATTTCGAGAGATCGCGTACCGTGACATCCCGGCCGCGAAACCGGAGCTTGCCGCCGGCCGAACGCTCGCTCGCCAGGGGCACCAGCTCGCCAACCGGGAATTCGCGCTCCTCGAGGATCGCGAGCAGCGTCTCCCCGACGGCGCCGGTGGCGCCTGCCATGGCGATGTTGTATTGGGTTTTCTTGTTCACGGGAGACTCTCGGGGTTCGGACCGGGGACTGGAGACCGGGGATTGGAGACCGGGCGGGACCGGAAAGCGTAACAACTTATCGTCATTCCGGGGCCGCACGCGACTTCATCGGAATCCCGGATCCATCTTGATCTTGAAGGCCGGCGTGGGCCGACGCGAAGCCACCGTCCTGCCGGTCGGCTTCGGTTATCCGATGCGCGGCTTCACTTCGCCGACGTCGCCGCATTGGGCGCGGTGGCGGAGCGCCTGATCCATCAATACCAGCGCGACCATTGCCTCGGCAATCGGCGTCGCGCGGATGCCGACGCAGGGGTCGTGGCGGCCCTTGGTGCGCACCTCGACTTGCTCGCCGTCGAGATTCACGCTGCGGCCAGGGGTGGGAATGCTGGAAGTCGGCTTCAGCGCGATCGAAGCGACGAGGTCCTGTCCGCTCGAGATTCCGCCCAGGATGCCGCCGGCGTGGTTGGACGCAAAGCCGTCCGGAAGGATCTCGTCGCGATGCTCGCTGCCCTGCTGCGCGACGCTGTCGAATCCCGCCCCGATCTCGACGCCCTTGACGGCGTTGATCGACATCAGCGCCGCGGCGAGTTCCGCATCCAGCTTGCCGTATACCGGCTCGCCCCAGCCGGGAGGCACGCCGGTCGCGGTCACGTTCACGCGCGCGCCGCACGAATCGCCGGCCTTTCGCAGCGCGTTGATCCGCGCCTCCAGCACGGGCACCTGGGCGGCGACCGGCCAGAAGAACGGATTGCCCTCGACCACCTCGAAGTCAATGCCAGCCCCCTGCGGCAGGTCCGGCACGAGATCGCCCATCTGCGCCAGCCAACCGTGGACCTCGACGCCGTGTTGTCCATGCAGCCACTTTTTCGCGATCACCGCCGCCGCCACCCGCATGGTCGTTTCGCGCGCCGAGGCGCGGCCGCCTCCGCGAGGATCGCGGATGCCGTACTTTTGCCAGTAGGTGTAATCGGCGTGCCCCGGTCGGAAGGTGCGCGCGAGGTCCTCGTAATCCTTCGAGCGCGCATCGGTGTTGCGGGTCAGGAGCGCGATCGGCGTTCCGGTGGTCTTGCCCTCATGGACGCCCGACAGGATCTCCACCTCGTCCGCCTCGTGCCGTTGCGAGGTGTAGCGTGACTTCCCGGTCGCGCGGCGCGCGAGGTCCTGCGCGAAATCCCCGGATTGAAGCTCGATTCCCGGCGGGCAACCGTCGATCACGCAACCGATCGCCGGCCCGTGCGATTCGCCGAAGGTGGTGACCGCAAACAGCTTGCCGAAGGTATTCGAGGACACGGCTGGGAACCCGAGGGCAATGGATGCGCAAGCTTACCCGTCTTCGCCTTCCGGCGCGGCGAGCCATTCGCGCTCCAGCATCGCGAACTCGAGGTCGTCGGCCCAGCCGTCGCCGCTGCGCACGCTCTCGCGGAAAATGCCTTCGCGTCGCATCCCGAGCCCTTCGAGCAGTCTCGCGCACGCCAGGTTTCGTGGATCGATCGATGCCACGACCCGGTGCTTGTGCAGGCCTCCGAACACGAAATCGAGCATGACCTCGAGCGCTTCGCTGGCGTAGCCTTGACGCTGGTGCGCGGGCGCTAGGCTGATGCCGATCTCCACGGTCGCTTCGTCGACGAAATGCAGCCCTAGGTCGCCGATCAGCTCGCCGCTTTCGCGCAGCCGGATTGCGCGCTGCCACCAGCTACCGACCGTGTCGACCGCGAGACCCTGCTGCGTTTCGATGAAACGCGCCGCGTCGGCGGAGGATGTTGGTCGCCAGCCCTGCCACCGCGCCACAGCCGGCTCCGACCGGTACGCGAACAGCGTCGGCGCATCCTCCCGGCGCAAGTCGCCGAGCTGCAACCGCGCGGTGAAGACATCCACGCCTTAGCCCGCGCGCTGAGCCGCCGCCGCGGAAATCGCTTCGGCATGCGTCTCGAGGTCGCGCCGCTCCAGCGCGAACACCCCCATCGGACCGACCTTGAACTCGATCCACACGAACGGGACCGTCGGCAACTGCTCCACCAACGCGCGCTCGCTCTCGCCCACCTCGACGATCAACAGGCCATCCTCGGTCAAATGATCGGCCGCGCCGCCAAGGATCCGCAACGCGAAATCGAGTCCGTCGGCCCCCGCCGCGAGACCGAGCTTCGGCTCGTGCGCATACTCGCCGGGCAGCGCGGCGTATTCGGAATCGGTGACGTATGGCGGATTCGAGACGATCAAGTCGTAGCGTTCGCCCGTCAGGTTCGCGAAGAGATCGGAACGCAACGTCCGGACGGTCCGCTCCACCCCATGCAGCGCGATGTTTTCGCGCGCGAGCGCAAGCGCGTCCTCACTGATGTCGGCGAGATCGACGTGCCACTGCGGGTAATGCGCCGCCATTGCGATGCCGATGCAACCAGAGCCCGTGCACAAATCGAGCGCGCGGGTCACCTCGCGCTCGTCCAGCCACGGCGAGAAACCGTCCTCGATCAGCTCCGCAATCGGCGATCGCGGCACCAGCGCCCGGTGATCCGACTTGAAGGGCATGCCCGCGAACCAGGCCTCGCCGACCAGGTAGGCGACCGGCTCGCGCGTTTCGACGCGGCGTTCGATCAGTGCGAGCACCCGCTGCTTCTCGTCGGCGGTGACGTGGGCGGCGCCGTAGGCCGGCGGCAGGTCCGGCGGGAGGTGCAGGCTCGACAGCACCAGGTGGGTGGCCTCGTCGATGGCGTTGTCGTGGCTGTGCCCGAAGGTCAGCCCCGCCGCATTGAAGCGGCTGGCCGCAAAGCGGATCAGGTCGACAATCGTTGCGAGCGCTGCGGTCATGGCGGTGTCGGCGGGAAAGCGCGAAGTATAGATGTGCGCCGTACGCGGCCCGTATTCGCGGATCCGGCGGCTACACTTCCCCGATGACGCCTTCGATCCTGCTGCAACACCTGGTCCCGCAGAAGACGCTGAGCCGCATCGTGCGCGCAGCCACGCGCTGGACCTGGCGACCATGGAAGGATTTCCTGATCGGCCGGGTGGTGCGGGGCTACCGCGTGGACATGACGGAAGCCGCGCAACCCGATCCACGCGCCTACCCGACCTTCAATGCATTCTTCACCCGCGCACTGCGGGACGGCGTGCGCCACGCGCAAGGCGATGCCGAAACGGTCCTGAGTCCGGTCGATGGGCGGGTCAGCCAGATCGGAAACATCGAGGCGGGCCGCATCCTGCAAGCCAAGGGCCGGAGCTACACGGTCGACGAGCTGATCGCCGACCCCAAGGTCGCGACGGCTTATCACGACGGCTGTTTCGCCACGCTCTATCTCGCGCCGCGCGACTATCACCGGGTACACATGCCCCTGGAGGGCGAGCTGCTCGAAACGGTGCACGTTCCCGGTCGTCTGTTCAGCGTCGCGCCCGGTCCGGTCGCCCACGTTCCCCGCCTGTTCGGGCGCAACGAGCGGCTCGTTTGTCATTTCGCGAGCAGCCATGGCCCGTTCGTGGTGGCGATGGTTGGCGCCATGCTGGTGTCCGGCATCAGCACCGTCTGGAACGGTCCCGAGGTGCCGCCCTACGCGCGCGGCATCGTGCGGCGCGACTGGCGCGGTCGCGGCATCCGGCTGGCGCGTTTCGCGGAAATGGCGCGTTTCGAAATGGGTTCCACGGTCATCGTCCTGCTGCCCGAGCCGGCGCGGTTCGACCCGCTTGTCGAGCATGCCCGCGTGGAAGTCGGACAGCGGCTGGGGCATTTGTAGCCGGCCCCCGTTCAAGGCACAATCGGCCGGAGGGTAACGGTGAATCTGCGCAAGGAATCTTTCGTTGGCATCGGAGCATCCGAAATCGGGGGGCAATTACCTCCGGCGCCTCGTTACGCGCGTCACGGCCATGGGGCGCAACGCGCGACTGCGGCGCCAACTGGCCGAAATCGAACAGCGTTGCCTCGACCTGCCGCGCTCGCATCGCGACCAGCTTGCCGAATTGATCGGGCGTGAATGCGACAACGTAACCCGCAGTTCCAATCCCTCGCTGTACGGAACCCAGACCGAAAACGGCGTCACCACCGGTGGCCTCGAGGTGGGCCTCGACCGCGCCCGCTCCGACAACGTGCAGGTGCGCATGCGCGGAATCGCACTCTGGATCGCGTTGGTCTACCACGAAACCGGCCTTTCACAGGCGCCGGAAAGCGAGGACCTCCATCGCCAGGTGCTGCGCATCATGCGTGAGCTGAAGGTGTTCTCCTCGCGGCTCGAATCGGGCGGCGGCGGCACGTCGCATCGCTGACGTGACCGCACCCCAATCCCTCGCGGACTCGGGCACACCATGATCGAATTCGGACACGTGACCCACGCGGGCTTGCGCCGCGAACACAACGAGGACACGTACTGGGCCGACGCGGACCTCGGGCTGTTCCTGGTGGCCGACGGCCTCGGCGGTCACGAGCACGGCGAACTCGCGAGTGCGATCGCGCGGGATGCGGTCGTGGGCTGCGTTCGGGGCGGCAAGGGACTGAACGAGGCGGCGATGCGCGCCAACGACGAGATCCTCGCCTATCCGCACGAGATCGCCACCACGTTGCCGATGGGCACCACGCTCGCGGCGTTGAAGCTCGGCGCCGGCTACGAATTCGAGATCGCCTGGGTCGGCGACAGCCGCATCTACCTGTGGTCGAACGGGGCCTTGAAGCAACTGTCGCGCGATGATTCGGTGGTGCAGGAGCTGGTCGACCAGGGCACCATCACGGCCGACGAGGCCCGTACCCACCCGGAGCGCAACCAGATCACCCAGGCACTCGGCATCACTCCGCCCGATGCGCTGGAGATCCGCTCGCTGACGGGACGCTGTTCGGCGGGCATGCAGTTCCTGCTGTGTAGCGACGGCCTGACCGAAGAGCTGGCCGACCACCGCATCGCCGCCGTCCTTTCCCGAACCGAACTCGCCGCGCAGGAATGCGTCGATCATTTGCTTTTGGCCGCGCTGGATGCTGGAGGACGCGACAACACCACGGTGGTGCTGGTTCGCGTCCGTTGAGCGATCCGCGGATCATGCGGCGCGGCGCGAACTCAGTCGATGGCCCGCCACCCCATGCCGACCCGCCGGGACAACCGGTCAGGCGGGCTGTTCGGCCTCGCGCTCGAGTCGCCGCCAGAGACTGCCTTCCCCGCTCGCCTCGTCCAGCGAATCCAGCCGCGCGGTGTGCGCCGCCGCTTCCGCGGCGGATGCGTGTACGACGCGCGGCCGTGCCCGCAACGCGCCGATGGCGATCCTCTGCGCTGCACCGGCTTCGGCAGTCGCGTTGACGACACCGAGTGCCAGTGCCGCCTGGCCCGCAGTCATCGCGATCCATACGTCGGACAGGAGATGCGCGTCCAGCAACGCTCCATGCACCTCGCGACGGCTGTTGTCGACGCCGAGCCGCTTGCACAACGCATCGAGCGTGTTCTTCTGTCCGGGAAACTTCCTGCGCGCCAGCTCGAGCGTGTCGACGATCACCGCGCGGTCCGACAACCGGCCGTATTTCGCGCCGGCGCGCTTCAATTCGTCGTCGATGAATGCGGTGTCGAACGCAGCGTTGTGGATCAGCACCTCCGCGCCGTCGACGAACGACATGAAGTCGTCCACGATTTCCGCGAACCTCGGCTTGTCGCGCAGGAATTCGTCGGTGATGCCGTGCACCGCCACGGCACCCGCATCGATCGCGCGTTCGGGGTTCAGGTAGCGCTGGAACGTGCGCCCGCTGGGGCGCCGGTCGACCAATTCGACGCAGCCGATTTCGATCACCCGGTGGCCGCTCCCGACCTCGAGGCCGGTGGTTTCGGTATCCAGCACAATTTGGCGCGTCATGCCGCCTCCAGGACGATCTCGCAACCCGACATCCAACCTACGCACACGAATCCATTCACCACGATCCCCACCGATTTCCCTGCGGAGAAATCGGCGCACCCCTGAGTCAAGGAGGCTGAAGATCGGAAGCCGCCTCTGCGCGCGGCGCCGAACGGAAATGTTCCGCCTGCGCGCGCGCCGCCCGGTCCACCCGCTCGTTTTCGGGATGTCCGCTGTGGCCACGCACCCACGCCCAGCGTACCTCGTGGCGAGCGCGCGCTTCCGCCAGGCGTTCCCACAGGTCCTGGTTCTTGACCGGCTTTCCGTCCGAGGTGCGCCAGCCGTTGGCGCACCATCGAGTCATCCAGTGCTCGACTCCATGACGGACGTATTGCGAATCGGTCGTCAACAGCACCTTGCACGCGCGCTTCAGCGCCTCCAGCGCCATGATCGCCGCCGTCAATTCCATGCGATTGTTGGTGGTCGCGACTTCGCCGCCCGCCAGCAATTTCTCGCTGTCGCGCCAGCGCAGCAGCGCCGCCCAGCCGCCGGGGCCGGGGTTGCCGAGACAGGCACCATCCGTGAACACTTCAACGACTCCGCTCATGCACGCTACCGGGGCATTCGCGGAACGGGCGTCATGAGCATGGGCAGGACGCGGAAGGTTTCGGGGACCGACCTCGCTGCGAGGCGACTCGTGCCTCTGGCGCGCGACAGCCGCCGAAGGCGCCGCGGGCTCCACAATACGCCGGTGGCGGCGCGCAACAAGCTGTTCAACGATTTCCGATGGGCACCCGGCAGCCACGCCTTGTGGTCGACTGCGCGACGCCTCGCCGACGATTTGCGCAACGGAATCGCATTGACGACACGCCGGTGAGCTTCGATCACATAGGCACCACCGATGCCACGAACCAGCCACTTCGGCAGACCGGCGGCGCCATGCGTGCTCGGCCAGGGCGAACCGCAGCGCACTGCCGGCGTCACATCGAGCCCCGCGCGGCGCAAGGCGCGTTCCCAGCGTGCGGGCGCAGTCCCTGCCCGCCAGAAGGAGCGCGGATGGAGGCCGGCCACCAGCAAGGTGCCATGGTTGGCGAGCACGCGCGCGAGTTCCGCGGCGACCGCATCGGGATCGACGCCTGCGCCCGCAAAGCGCACCAGCACCGCACAAAAGGCCTCGTCGCCGAATGGCAATTCTTCGGCGCCGGCCCGCAAAACGCCCCGCCAGGCCCCGCCGTCCGGATCCGGCTGCAGGTTCGTCCAGCACGCGACGCCTGCCACCGTGGGCTCCGGCAGCGCGATGCCATCCAGCACCAGCGCGTGGGTGCCTGCGGCGCGGGCCAGCCGCCGCACGCAAAGGGTCGACGCATCGGCGCCGATGGCCGCGAGCGCGTTGGCATGCGTTTCGAATGGACGTGCCGGCATCTCGGTTCGGATTCGCGACCCGGAAAGGAAAACGGAATTGGGGCGCATTGTGACGGATTCATGAGCAAACGATAAGCCGCAGGCAACGGTTAACGATGAAGTAACGAAGCCCGATCCCACGACTGTTAAGGTTTTCGTTTCAACGGAAGCGACGATGGCCCTGCTGCGCGCCCTCCCCGCCTTGCGCGACAATTACATCTGGATGCTTTCCGATCCCGCATCCGGGAGGGCGCTGGTGGTCGATCCGGGTGAGGCCGCGCCGGTACTGCGCGCACTCGCCGAGGACGGACGCAAGCTTTCCGCCATCCTGCTGACCCACCACCACGGCGACCATATCGGCGGCACCGCGGAACTCAAGACCGTGTTTCCGGACGCAACGGTCTATGCGCCGGCCGACGACCGGATCCATCTCGCCGCGACCCGCGTCGGAAACGGCGACGTGATCGAAATTCCCGCGCCCGCCGCGCGCTTCGACGTGATCGAAGTGCACGGGCACACCCGCAGCCACATCGCCTACCACGGCGATGGCCTGCTGTTCTGCGGCGACGCCTTGTTCAGTCTCGGCTGCGGCCGGATGTTCGAGGGAACCCCCGAGCAGATGCTCGCCTCGCTGGATCGGCTCGCCGCCCTGCCGGGCGAAACGCGGGTTTGTTGCGGCCACGAATACACCGTCGCGAATGCCGAGTTCGCGCTCACGGTGGAGCCCGCCAATGCCGCCTTGCGGTCGCGCCTGGATGCTGCGCGGGCGCAACGCCAGCGCGGCGAACCGACGCTGCCCGCGCGGCTGGCGGAGGAGCGCGCCGCGAACCCGTTCCTGCGCGTGGATGCGATTGCCGACGAGCGGATTCCGTGGCCGCCGGGGGCCAGTGCTTCACAACGACGGGTCGACCGGTTTGCGGCACTGAGGCTCGCGAAGGACCAGTTCCCGGCATGAGCAAGCAGCGCACCTGGGTCCGAGTCGGCGTGGTGCTCGCGGTATCCGCGCTGCTCGCCGCCTGCGCGGTCGAACCGCACAAGCCGGCGCCAAAACCGGCGACGGTGATCACGCACCCACAACCGCCACCACCCTCCGTCGCTCCGCCCGCGCCGGCCCCGGCGGCGGGGGAGCCCTGGGCAAGCCTGGTCGCCAGCTTCGTGATGGACGATTGCAACGATTCACCGCTGGTGCACGACAAGATCCGGCTCTATACGCGCTCGCCCGCGCATTTCGAGGACATGTTGCGGCAGGCGCTGCCGCTGATGATGTACGTGCAGAAACGGCTCGCGGCGTCCGGCATACCGGGCGAATTCGTGATGTTGCCGATGCTGGAGAGTTCCTACAACATTTCCGAACCCAGCCGGCGCGGCGATCCCGCGGGGATGTGGCAACTGATGCCCCACACCGCGCGCAGGCATGGCCTCGCCATCAATCGCAACTACGATGGCCGTCTCGATCCGGTGGCCTCGACGGGTGCCGCGATCGCCATGTTGAAGGCATTCGACCAACAATTCGGGAATTGGCGGCTCGCCGATCTCGCCTACAACGCCGGTTCCGGTGCGGTGGCGGACGCGCTGCACAGCCACAAGGATCCCGGCGACTCCGCGATCCCGGACATCGGGCTCAGTGCGATCAGCCGCAAGCATCTCGCCAAGCTGATGGCACTCTCCTGCATCATCCGCGAACCGCAGCGCTTCCATGTCCAGTTACCCCAGCCGACCGCTACGGACCGCCTTCAGGCGATCGATGTGCCGAAGGGACTTGCCTTGCGGACCATCGCCGGCATGGCCGATGTGCCCGAAAGCGATTTGCGGGCACTGAACGCGGGCTATCGCGGTAGCCGGATTCCCGCGCACAGTCCCGGCAAACTGCTGCTGCCCGCAACCGCTGCCAAGGCGCTGGCAGAAGCCCTGGATGCCAATGCATCCGGAGCGGTCGCGCAGGCGGACGCGCACGACCGGGACGCAACTCCCGGCGGCGCTCGCACGGCCGAGGAATCCGATCCTCCGCGAGCGGCCGACGATTCCGGGACGCGCGCGGACACGGGGCATTCCCATGTTGTTCGAAAGGGCGAAACGCTTGGGTCGATCGCCCGCCGCTACCACGTCACCATCGGAGAGCTCAAGCGTTGGAATCGCCTGAGCGGGGAAGACATCCGGCCGGGCGAGGAGCTGCGCGTGGACAGCACGAAAGCCGGGCACTAGCCACGGGTTTGCTGCCGAGGCGGTACGCGGCGCGAAGCCCGTACAATGGCGCCCTCGACCATTCGAAACGGAGTACCGCGGACATGGGTTTCCTCGCAGGCAAGCGCGCGCTCGTCACCGGCATCCTCAGCAACCGTTCGATCGCGTGGGGAATCGCGCAGGCAATGCACCGCGAAGGCGCCGAGCTCGCCTTCACCTATGTCGACGAGAAACTCCGCAGCCGGGTGGACGAAGCGGCGACCCAACTCGGATCCGACATCGTGCTGCCGTGCGACGTCAGCCGCGACAGCGACATCGATTCGTTGTTCGAAAGCCTCGGCGAGCGCTGGGATGGGCTGGATATTTTGATCCACTCCATCGGTTTCGCCCCGCGCGAGGCGCTGCAGGGCGAATACCTCGACGGGCTGACCCGCGAAAATTTCCGCATCGCGCATGACATCTCGAGCTACAGCCTCGCCGCGCTCGCCAAGGCCGGGCGGCCGATGATGAAAGACCGCAACGGCGCGATCCTCACCCTCACCTATCTGGGTGCAGACAGGGCGCTCGCGTCCTACAACGTGATGGGTCTTGCCAAGGCCAGCCTCGAAGCCAACGTTCGCTACCTCGCCTACAACCTCGGCCCCGAAGGAACCCGCGTCAACGCGATTTCGGCCGGCCCGATCAAGACCCTCGCCGCGGCGGGCATCGCGGGCTTTCGCAAGATGCTCGACCACGTGGAGCACGTCGCGCCCCTGCGCCGCAGCGTCACGATCGAGGAAGTCGGCAACGCCGCCGCGTTCCTCTGCTCGGATCTCGCTTCAGGCATCACCGGCGAAGTGACCTACGTCGATGCCGGCTACAACACCCTCGGGATGGCCGGACTCGAGATGTAGCAGCGCGGGGAAGACGGCGAGACGGCGCTCGCTGGACCCGCTTTTAGATGGAAAACGGAAAGCCTGGGCGAGGAGATTCTTCGTCTCTCCGTCTCTCCGTCGCTCCGTCTCTTCGCCCCATCACATCCGCTGCTTGGCAATCTCGATCTTGGCGCGGCTGCGCAGGATGTCGAGGAACTCCTGGATATCGGCGTTGCCGTACGCACGTGCCATCTGCTCGCGCAGGAACTGCTGCGCTTCATCGGGAATCTTCGAGGCGTCGCCGGGCTTTACCGCGGTCAGGCTCACCAACGCGTAGTGCCCCTTGTCCATCGGCACCAGCGCCTTGGTGTCGCTTCCCTTCGCGGGATGCGCCAGTTTGAACACCTCCTTCAGGAGGTCGGGGTCCACGTTTTGTGCGTTGCGCTGGACACCGGTCTCCTGGTGCACGGTCTGGCCCTCCGCCTTCGCCAGATCTTCCAGCGTGCTGCCGCCCTTCAGTTTGGCGAAGGCTGCCTGGGCGCGTGCCTTGGCCGAAGCGTCCACGCGCTGCTGCACGATGTCCTGCTTGATCTGGTCGCGCACTTCCGCGAGCGGCTTCGGCGCCGCCGGAACGTGCTTGGCGACGTGGATCACGACCATGTGGTTCGCCCCGAGATCGATCGGGTCCGAAGTATTGCCTTGCGCCAGCACCAGATCGGAAAACGCTGCCTTGACCACCTTGGGGTTGGCGGCAATGCCGGTCTTGGCGCCATCGCGGCCGAACAACGGCGTGGTCTGGATGGTCAACCCGAGTTTCTCCGCTGCCGGTCTCAGCGAGGTCGGGTCGTTGTAGATCATGTCGGTGAGTTTGCTGCCGACGTCGTGGTAGTGGTCCTGGCGCGCGTCCTTGCTGGCTTCCGCGGCCAACTGGTCGCGAACCTGCGCGAACGTTTCGGTGTGGCCTTCGCGTACATCACGCACGTCGATGATGTGATAACCGTCCGGGGTCAGCACCGGATCGGAAATCTCGCCCTTCTTCAGCTTGTCCAGCGCCGCCTGGAACTCGGGACCCGCATCCCCCTTCGAGAGCCAGCCGAGGTCGCCGCCCTGGCGCTTCGAACCGAGGTCGTCGGAATACTCCTCGGCGAGCTTGGCGAAATCCGCGCCGGACGCCTTGGCGAGAGCGTCCACCTTTTCCGCCTTGGCCAGTGCGGCCTGCTTCTCGGCAGCGCTCGCTTTCGGCGGCAGCTTGATCAGGATGTGCGAGACTTCCCATTGAGGCGGGCTGACGAAGTTGCTCTTTTCCTTTTCGTAGCGCGCCTTCAAGGCCT
>Ga0157372_10006740_pt1 | contig 12213 bp, 15 predicted proteins | sample C55metaG_FD_115307 | JGI IMG/M metagenome (GOLD analysis project Ga0157372, IMG submission 115307) | Corn rhizosphere microbial communities from Kellogg Biological Station, Michigan, USA - C5-5 metaG | ecosystem: Host-associated > Plants > Roots > Rhizosphere > Soil | place: USA: Michigan... | reverse complement strand
CGCCGGTGGAATTCCGTCGAGCAGCACGGCGCGTGCGAATCGCTCCCCCTCTGCTCCCACTCTACGTTCAATTTCGCTCCGGCTTGATGTGTTCACCGCGATTTGCACACCGAATCGGCGTTCGATGTCGCCGATGCGGGCATTCAGCGCGTCCGTAATCTTCGGAAGCGCTTTTGGATCGCCCACGACCCACAGGGTGAGCGCATCCTCGCCGCCGCGTTCATCGTTGTTCACTCCCTCGAGCCACGCGGATGTGGGATGCGGCGAGAGCATCTTGAACGATTCGCGCAGCGCGTCGACCATCGATATTGCGCGGTTGGCCTCGGCGCTGAATAAGTCGATGAGTGCGTGTCCAAGCGGGTGCTCGGAGCGGAGCCGGAGTTGCCGGTGCGCACCGGTACCGATGAACTCAACGATGCCCGACGTTGGCCTCGGTTCCGAGGATCGCGTTGAGCGGCGCTTGCAGCGTGTTCTGAGGGCGGCGGGGCATGCGCATGTCTGCTGTAGGAGACGATTGTCTGTTATATAATACAATCGTCTCTTATTTCAGACAGGGCTGGAGTTGCATCCTGCGTCCGCAGGCATTGCAGAATCGCACCGTGCCATCCTCAGATCCTCTAATGAGGAGATGCCTAGTATCCTCGCCCAAACGTCGCGATCTCCGCTCGCCACGCCGAACGCGCGGTCAGCTCCGCAACGCCTCGACTGGATCGATCCTCGCCGCCCGCATCGCGGGCACCCAACACGCCACCAACCCTACCACCGCCATCACTGCCGACACCCCCGCAAGTGTCACCGGATCATGCGGCTGCACCCCAAACAACAGTCCTTGCATCAACCGCGACAACGACAACGCCCCAATCACTCCGACCACCAACCCCAGCCCAACAAGTACCCCGCCCTCCGACACAATCATCCGCTGCACCCGCCCACCATCCGCCCCAAGACTCATCCGAATCCCAATCTCATGCGTCCGCGCACTCACCGAGAAGGCCAGCACCCCCGCGATCCCAATCGCCGCGACGATCAGCGCCAACAATCCAAATGACGAAACTAGCATTGCATTCAACCGACGCGGCGCCACGCTCTCATCGCGAATCTGCGCCACCGTCATCACATGCTCGATCGGCTGCTGCGGCGCAACCTCCCGCAATGCCTTCGTCGCAGCCGGCGCGAGATTGGCTGCGTCGCCGTTAGACCGAATCACGAAGCCGCCGATCGGGAAATCACTCTGCGCAAACGGCGTGAAGATCGCCGGCAGCGGCACCGCATCGAGCCCGCCGTCCTTCGTGTTGCCGACGACGCCGACGACGGTGCGCCACTCATTCTCCTTCATACCGATGAACCGCAACACATCGCCGGTCCACGCCACGCGCTGCCCAATCGGATCCTTGTCGCCAAACAAACGCTCGGCCATGGTCTTGTTGAGGACCACCACCTTCGCCGACTTCGCGTCATCGCCGTCGGTGAAGTCGCGTCCTTTCAACAGCGGAATGCCCGACGCCTTGAAGTAATCCGGATTCGCACTGCGATATTCCGCGTGCGGCTGCGCTTCGCCCGGCGCGAGCGGATGTGTCTCCGCCTTGACGTCGAGCAGAATGCCCGCGGAACGCAGCGGCATCGTCGAGCCGAGTCCCACGGATTGCACGCCGGGCAGGGAGGCGAGCTGTTGACGCATCCGTTGATAGTCGCCGAGCATGTCTTCCTTCTTGACGCCGTTGAAGTCCATCGGCGCTTCCATCGTCAGCATGTTCTCGCTGGTGAGGCCCGTGTTGACGACGGACAGCTGCTGCATCGTTCGCGTCAACAAACCCGCGCCGGTCAATAGCATCACCGACGCCGCGACCTGTGCGACGACGAGCGCCTGCTGCAGCCGCTGGCGACGCACATTCGTCGATCTCCGCGCACCCGCCGATAGTGCCGCACTCAACGTCGCCTCACTCGCGAGGCTCGGCGCAAACGAGAGGATGATCGACACGACGATCGCCAGCAGCAGCGTGAACGCGAGCACGACGCCGTCGATGCGGATCTCGTCGGCGCGCGGGCTGTACCGCGCGGCGAGCGCGGTCAACATCCGCACGCCTCCGAACGCGATGGCGAGGCCAAGCGTGCTGCCGAGCAGCGCGAGCAGCATGTTCTCGACGAGCAGCAGCTTGCGCAGACGAGCGACGCCGGCGCCGAGTGCCGCGCGGACCACGAGCTCGTGCTCGCGGCGGACGCCGCGCATGAGCGTGAGGTTCGCAACGTTCGCGCAAGCGATGACGAGGACGAACGCCGCGGCGCCCATCAGCAGCCAGACGGTGAGCTTGGCGTTCTGACCAAGCACTTCGCGGTAGGGCGTCACCGTCACTTTGTAGCCGGAGCCGGCATCATAGAACTCTGGATACTGTTTGTGAACGCGGTCGGTGATTCCGCCGACTTCGGCACGCGTCTGCTCGACGCTCGCGCCCGGCGCGAGGCGCGCGATCATCTCGGTCATGCGATGCGAGCGACCGGTGATCATGGTCGCGCTGAGATGATGCTCGCTGTTCACCATGTTCATCAGCACGTCGATCTTCGCCGGGAAGTACGGTGCCGCCTGCAGCACGCCGACGACGGCGACGGTCTTACCGCCGACGCGCAGCGTTTTGCCAACGATCGACGGGTCGCCGCCGAACTTCTTCTGCCAATACTCGTGCGTCAGCATCATCACCGGCGCGGCGCCACGGCCATCGTCCTGCGGACCAAACGCGCGGCCGACGACGGGCGAAAGTCCCATCACACTGAAGTAGTTACCCGTGACGAGCCCCGCCGAGAGTCGCTCGGCTTCATGATCTCCGATCAGCGTAAACGTGATCGGCGAATATTCGGCGATTCCGCCGAGCGTTTTTGACGATTGGCGAAAATCGGTGATCTCGGGAACGGAGAACGCGATGTTCTCGCCGCCGGGGCCCGTGGTGGACTGCCGTAGATACACGAGGCGATCACCGTCGCGATTGGGCAATGGGCGGAGCATAACACCGCGCACGACGCTGAAGATCGCGGTGTTCGCTCCGATTCCGAGGCCGAGCGTGAGGATCACCGTGAGAGCAAAGCCGCGCGACCGCGACAGGCTGCGCAGGGCAAAGCGAATATCCGAGAGGAGCATTGGGCGATTCCCAGGAGAAGCGTTCAATGGCGACGCTCCGATCGAAGAGGTGGAGCGCCGAAGACAGAAGCAATCCTTATCCGAACTTTACTTTGGCGATTTCTTCGTTCGGCGTAAATCCTTCCCCGAAATCCTCGGTGTCCATCAACCTGCGGATTTCGACGACCGCCTTGCCCTTGGTCGAGACGTACGGCGCGCGCTTCACCCACTCGACGGCTTCCGCCATCGAGCTTGCTTTGATGATCGAGAAGCCCGCCACCAGCTCCTTCGTCTCGGCGAATGGGCCGTCGACGACGATTCGTTCGCCGCGGTCGAACTCCACGCGTACACCTTGCGACGGCGGCGTGAGTCCCTCCGCCGCGAGAAGGACGCCGGCCTTTACGGCCGCTTCATTGTATCTCTGCATCGCCGCAAAGGGTTCGGATTTCGCTAGCGACGCCGCCGGCTCCGGTTCGCTGGCTGTCACGACCATAGCAATGAAACGCATCGACTCTCCTGAGTTCCGTCCGTGTCGTTGCCGCGTACTTCGCGGCTTCATTGACACGTCGAACCAGAACCGCCGAAATCGACACGATTGGCGGGAAAGCTCTAAGTTGCTTCTCTCGACCGATTTAGCAAGCCGAGTGTATGTGCTTGATCACTTTTCTGACTAGGGCTTCGCCCGAGCCGGATAGGCGCGACGGCGCGCTATGCTCTCCCGCTCAGGGATTTCTGCGACCACGCGGCGTTCCGCGTGTCCCGGGCTGTAAATGAGCATGCGGTAACGCCTCAATCGATCTGGCGTTCAAGTGCTTCTGCGACTACCCGACCCGTTTCCTCCCAAGCTTGGCGTCGTGGCGTGTCCGCGTCGGACATGGTCGTGCCGAAGCGGCTCGAGCGTTCGCGCGGCGGTCGCAGATAACCGGCCAGTTCAACCACGGGTGGTGGGAAACCGGCAGATTGAACTGGTATCCGGCCGAAACGCGCAACGTTTTCGATTCAACGTCCCATTCCGGCAACGCCGACCGCGCGCCCGTGAGCGGCGTGTTCGTGTACCATACGGCGGGACCTCGCGGAACGGTCATCGGTATTTCGAGCGCGGTTTTCTTCTGACAAATCAGCGTACCAGCCAGTTCACCGCTCGAAGCGTTTGAGCTCCACGTGCCCTCCCCATTGGGTGAACGGACACGACGCCGCGATCCGCGCCGCGTCGACATCGTCTACTGCCCGTACGATGATCAATCCGCCAAGGGGCCCCGGCCCCACGAGACGGCCGGCGCGTTCGTACTTGCCCACCGTATCCAGACTGTCCGCCCACCGCGCGATCACCGCGACACGCTCCGCGTTATGCCCAGCGGGCGCGGGGCGGTACGTCGAGTCCTCATAGAGCAGCACCGCGTACGATTTGCCTTGGACCAGCGGATGCCTGGGCCGGAACATCGTCACGCCGAACGACAGTACAATCACGGCGGCCATCGCCAACCACCACGGCCGCACACGGCGGCGGCGCACGAGCCCCGCCTCGACGAGCGTCGACACGATGCGCTCCTCGAGGGCCGAGTCCGGCGGTGCTTCTCGTGGGAGATTCGTCATAGAAGCGAGATCCGAAGTAGGAACCGCGCGCGATTGAGCTGGCTCTTCGAGGTCCCCTCGACGATGCCGAGCAACGCCGCGATTTCCTGATGCGTGTAGCCCTCGACATCGTGAAGGACATACACGTCGCGCGCGCCCTCGGGAAGCGCCGCGATCGCGCGCTCGAGATCGATCACGTCTTCGGGGCAGCTCGAATCCGCGAGGCGCTCGGCGTCCGGCGCGTCGATGATGCGCCAGTCGGTGCGGATGCGTCCACGGCGAACATTCACCAATACTCCGCACAACCACGAACGCAGTGCCGACTGCGCGCGAAACGTTCGCAGCGCGGTCAACGCCCGGACCCAACTCTCCTGCACGAGGTCCTCCGCTTCGCCTCGATCGCCGCCGGTAAGGCGCAACGCCAGGGCGTACAGTGCGGGCGTGTGCGCGCGATACAGCGCGCGAAACGCCTCCTCGCCGCGTCCGCGAAGAAACTGCGCGACGAGCGCGAGGTCGTCCGTCACCGATCCCTCATCGGGTCTGTTCAATCGCGCGATTCCATGCTCACTATGGACAGTCCTCCGAGTTGACGCCGCGTTGACGCTGCCAATGGGTAGCGCTCACCAGGAAAAAGGTTGGAATACGACTTCCAACCCTTCCGCGTTTGGGAGCACCTATTGCCATGCGACGCTCGCCACCGCGAACGCCGCGTCGCGCGCGCAGTTCACGTCAACGGGAGACAATCAATGCTCCGAAGCACAGGTCAAAAGCCCGGATGGGGCCTCGTCTTGTTGGTCGCCGGGTTCGGCACCGCGTCGCCGATCCAGGCACAGCAGGCACATGCACAGAATGTCGGCTCACCTTATCCCAACATGGCTCCGATCGCGCAATACCGAATGGACCGTGACGCGGAAATCGCGCTGGCACGCACCGCGGCCGCGGCGTCGATATCACGCGATGCCGACATCATGGTGCTGGGCGAGAAGAACTTTGAGCTCGCGGTACGAGGCAAGAACGGTTTCCTCTGTGCGGTAGGCCGAGCGTTTGCGGGGCCGTTGAGCAACCCGGAATTCTGGAATCCCAAGAATCGCAGCCCCATATGCTTCAATCCAGCGGCCGCACGATCCCTCTGGCCGTACGCTATGAAGCAGACCGGGATGGCGTTGGCCGGTGCGTCCAAGGCTCAGATCATCGATGCAATCAGAACCGCGGTCGCCAACAACGAGCTGGGTGTTCCAGAGGCAGGCTCTATGGCCTACATGATGTCTAAAGACGCGTATCTGACCGATCAGGGCAGCCATAACCTGGCGCACGTGATGTTCGAGCTTCCACGCAGCGCCGCTCTTCAGGACGACGCTGACTATTTCGTGTCCTGGGATCCGGCGCCCGTCTTCGAGTTCAACGTTCCCGTGGGGCACTGGTCGGACGGAACACCGATTCGACCGCCGAGCACGAAGCGATGACACGCCGTGGGTCGGTCGCTTCCGAACGGCGGGAAATAGGGACGCGGCACACGCTTACCAGCGCGTGTTTCGCGGGACGAGCCCCGAAGGATCGATGTCGACGCGGAGCCGATTCCTCCGTCCCCACGGTCGTGGGCATGCGATCCCAGAGTCGGTGGACGGTCACGGTCGCCTTGCCCGCGGTTTGGGCATCGCGACCTACCGCCACGCCGGCGGGCTCACTGGTGATTTTGGCGCGAAACATAAAACCAAAATTCGCGTGACTTTCGTTGTCGAGCCGCCGGCAGTGCCGATTGTTATTCTCTAATATGCTGCGTGAGTTCCACCGGCACTCATCAGCTCTGGCGTATATTCACCCAAGACGACTGACGGCGGTCTGGGCCGCCGTAAGTCCATGGCCACAACGACGAACGTTATTTAGATTCTTCGGATTATTCGGATTGGTCGGATGAGCTTCGACCGCCCGCCGCATACCCAGTCAATTAGAGTTCTACCACGGCGATTCCCACCCCCCGCAATAAGGGAGACATGCCGTGAACATCTTTCTGTGGGTCCTCCAGGCCCTCGCCGCGCTCCTCTATGCGGCGTCGGGCGTCATGAAGGTTTTCATGTTCGACCAAGTGAGCAAGGATGTGCCATCCTTCGGCGCATTGCCGCGACAAGCGTGGACGGCGCTCGGCGTTCTCGAGCTGGTCTGCATGGTCGGGCTACTTGTCCCCGGCGCCTTCCATTGGCACCCGATGTTGACCGCGGCCGCCGCGTCAGTCCTCGCGATCGAAAGTCTGGTGTTCATCTCGGTTCACGTCAGGTACAAAGAGATTCCGCCGATCATCATGAGCGGCGTGCTAGGTCTCGCCATGGCGTTCGTTGCCTACGGCCGAATGATCCTCGAGCCGATTCTCTGACCAGCAGCCCGCCCTTTGCCTTTCGCAACTCAACAACGATGAGGAGCTCGAGCGAACCAATGCGCATGACTCCGTTCACGGCGATTCGAAAGATCTACTTTGCGATCCCGCTTATCTGCATTTCGATGTCGGCGTTTGCTCAGTCGCCTCAGCCGAAGATTCTGTACGTCGGCGCGATCGCGATCAATCCATGCCAGGACGCAAAGGTCCTTGCAGACTGGTATTCGCGATTTGGAATTGAGACCAAAGAATTCAAGGGTGGGTATTACGGAAAACTCAACACCGTCGCCGGCCTAGTGGCGTTCGGCATCCATCCGAGAAAAGCCGACGCCCCCGCGAAATGCACGGCGAGCGTTTCCGTCGTCTATCGCGTGGAGAATTACGACGCGAGTTTGTCGGCTGCCAAAAGCAAGGGACTCACGCCGGAATCGACCGAACAAGATGCGACGGGTCAGTTTGCGCACTTCCATGATCCGGACGGCAACGAAGTCACGATCTGGGGCGGCGGAAAAAGCCATTAGCGCGATGTCAGTGGCCACGACACTCGAAGCCATACTCGAAGCGATCGAGCGCGAGCACTGGGACGCCTACAAGCGTGTCGACGTCGCTGCGCATGACGCGATTCTGACCGACGACTACGTCGCCATCTCGCCCGATGGCAGCGTTCGCACCGGCAAGCCGACGGCGCAAGAGATGGCTGCCACGCCGATCGGCGCCTACGCGTTTCAGGATTTTCAGGCGGTGACCATCGCGCCCGGCGTCGCGCTGGTCACCTTCGTCGCGGAAGTCGAAATACCGGGAGTGCCAAACCGTTTCCGTTTTCGAGTGAGTGAGCTTTGGATCGAACGACGGGGCGCGTGGCTGCAGCGCTTCTACCAGGGAACGTTGCTGAAGTAGATGTGTTTCGCGGCGCATCTGCCCGCGCCTGAGAATCAGGGCTTTGCGGTCGGAACCATGAGATGGGCGTGCGGTGTGCCCTTCCACATGACGTATGGTCCACACACCAACACAATGCGAGACACGATTCGCGTTCGCTTGGCGCGCGGAGAATACGATCGCGAGACGGGCGGATTTGCATTCGCGCTACGACTGACCAACGATCCGCTCGCCGACGCGCGGCAGTGTGGCTTCGAGAAAGTCAGCGTCATGGAAGGCGGGATCGGCTATCTCAAGCTCAATAGAGGGCACGCGCTTGTATCACAGAATCGCGGACCCATGTGTGGGAGGCTTTCTCGACCTCGGCCTCTGTCTACTGGAAGAGACGGCCAAGTCTGCGGAGCCTGCACGACGTCGGAGGCGCCAATGACTATATCAACCAACAGACAGCGACGCGTTCTGCCATTAGAGGATGCCCGCGTCGCCTACCTCGACGAGGAGTGCCTACGCCATCACGATCAACCTGCGTTACTCGCAAGCACAGGCGGCCCGAGAGAACGGACGCAGGCGGTCAGCCTGCGGGCCTGCTCTGCTTCGTCGCGTGGACGTCGCGCCACGCGACGAGAAACGCGTACCACCCCGCCGCTGATGGCAACAATGCCGTATACATCCCGGACATGTAGTGAAATCGTCCGTCCAGGATGAGCGGGAAAATGAAATGGGTGAGCTCACCGAACATCATGCCGAAATAGAAGACACTCACGAGAAAGTACCCGAACGCCCATCGCTTCAGGACCATCACGAGCCCGACGATCCAAATCACCGGCGCGATGAACGCCGCAATGGTCAGAAATACGTCCTGAGACACCTGAACGCCCGTGAGCCTCGTCATCACGACTTCGATGTGGGTCGCGAACTCCTCATATACGTGAACGATGAACAGCATGACGGCGAGGAGATGCGGCACGATCAGCTTTTGAGGGTCGACCGGTACTCGATACGTCGTGAACAGCCAGACGATCAGACCGCCGACGAATGTGGTCGTGAAGAGACCCGCGGGAAATTGCAGGAGTCTAAACGTCACGTAGAGCAGTACAATGAACGTCAGCACGCCGATCAGCGAAACGTTTTTGCGTTCCATGATGCGCCAGCCCTAATCCGACAGTCCAACGACACGGTTGAAAAAACCGACGACGTATTTCCAGAGCACGAAATACGCAAGCGCGGTTGGCGGCAGCACCTCCAGTGCACCCTTCGTCGTCACAAACGACAGATCGAGCGTGTGCGCCACCGCGACACCTGCGGGAATCAAAAGAACGGGAAGAAAAGCGCCGTACGAGCCGAGAGAGATGCGCCACGCGCGATGGGTTGCCACGTAGAGTACGTTCCACAGTCCCCACGCGACCGGGTTGATCGCCATCGGGAAGATCATGGCACGCTCAACGGAAGTGGGAACCTGGTCGAAGTAGAACGCCACGACGATCGCGGCTGCACACACGACGATCGTAGGTGCGACTACTCCAGCCATGTACGCACGGACAAATCGATGCGCCGGCATTTCTTCTCCCTAATCACCGCCGAGGATGTGTCGCCTTTCGATCCGTACGCTCGATTGCCAGCGACGCGACGACGGACGCAGTACCCACGACGCAACGAGAAAGACGAGGGACACGAACGGCCCGGCGATGTTCGACACACTCGCTTCCCCGACCGCCACGTAAGACACCACCGCCGACGTGTAATCGAAGAAACTCCCGGCGTACGCCCATTCCTTCACCAGTGGATATCCAGGGGCGATGAGGACCACGGCGCCGAGCACTTTCCAGACGCCGAGAAGTGTGCCGAAATACGCCGGGTAACCCAGGTGGCGCAAGATTCCGAAGAAGGGCTGGATCCACAAAATGTCCATCGTGCCGGCTACCACAGCGTTGCCGGCGATGAAAATGGTGGCGACCCAGTAGGTAGTTGTTCGGTTCAAAGTTTCGGTGGCGGCGGCAAGGTAAGGAGCGACACCACGAACATCAGGACGAGAATCACGATCGGAACGATCCACGACACGACACGAGTCTCGCGAACCGGCGCTGATTGCGAGAGGCGCCGATCCGGTGGCCGCAACGCCCATGAACCAACGGTAAGTGCGACCATCACGAGCGCCGGGAGCCATTTGTCCACGTGATCGCCTACCGCGACGCGCGAAATCACTGCGGCCGAATAGTTGAAGAACGCGCCCGCGTACGCCCACTCCTTGACCAGCGGAAAGCGTGGTGCGATCAACGCGGCGGCGCAAGCGAGCTGCCAAGGACCGAGGATGTTCGCGAAGTACTGCGGGTAGCCTAGGTGGGTCAGCATCACTCGCAGATACTCGATGTGCAGGATGGTCCACACGAATCCCGCCACATTCTCAAAGACGACGAGAAGCGTGAACGTCCAGTATGCGATCAGGCGAGGCTTAGTCATCGAGCATCGTGAGATCGAGTTGGTGAAGGCGCACCGGGTCCGCGAGAATATCAATGGCGACGATTCTTCGCTCTCGAACGGTGAAGCCCATGATGGAGAACGGCCCTCCCTTCGAGTCAAATCCGACGATGCCGGCCGCGCCGTTGACGAGCGCCGGTCGGGCAGACGCCGCGAGTCGCGAGAACATGAGAGCTCCCTTCGCGACCGCACGCGCCCCGCGCAGCACTCCCGGCGTGCCTGGTGGTACAGTACCGCGGTCGGCTCGGAGCACGATGTCGGGATCGAGAACCGCTAGCAGTGCGTCAAAGTCGCCGGCGCGCGCCGCCGCGAGAAAAGCGTCCACCACCGCTCGCTGACGAGTGAGATCAGTGTCTGAAACGGTCGGCGCTCCCCGCACCCGGCGCCGCGCGCGGCTGGCAAGCTGCCGCGCGGCGATTGCGGAACGCCCAACGATCGGCGCGATCTCGTCGAACGGCACGCCAAACATGTCATGAAGCACGAACGCGAGCCGCTCGTCGGGAGCGAGTGTCTCGAGGATCACGAGTAGCGCCAGACCAACCGAGTCGGCGAGGATCATCTCTTGTTCGGGATCGCGCGCGTCCGCGCGGCCGACGATTGGGTCGGGCAGATGCACGCCCTGCAACTCCTCGCGGCGGGTCTCGCGCGCTCGCAAGATGTCGAGCGAGACGCGAGCGACGACCGTCGTCAACCATCCGCCGAGGTTTTCGATGCTCGTCGCGTCGGAGCGGCTGAGCCGCAGCCACGCTTCCTGGACGGCATCGTCCGCCTCGTTCAATGACCCGAGCATTCGATAGGCGACTGCACGCATGCGCCTTCGCTGTTCTTCGAACCGCGCCGCTAACCAATCACTCGCTACCACGTCACATCCTCCTCTGGCGATCCCCATTACGTTGACGGAAATAGCCAGGATGATGTGACAGGCCCAACAGCCATGGCCTACTCATGTGGGCCACGTGATCACATTTATTAGCGCTGTCCTGACGATCTTTCGGTCGGAGACGGCCTAACCGTCGTGAGGCCATGTAAGGATTACAAGCATGTGATGCGCTGAGGGCGGGCGCATCAAGGACTCCTGCAACGGCCTCGTCCTGGCGGCCTGCGCGGGCTTGATCACGGAGTTGCTCGTATCGTCGACGTGAAGCCCAAAGAGCTACCGCCGTCGGCACCGGCGGCTCTAGTCGATTCGGTCCGTGTCGCGGCGAAAGACCAACCACGCGACGTGACCCGCGATCGCCGCGGCGGTAGCCGTTCCGCTGATGATTCCGAATGGTATGCCGCCGCCAGTCGAGCGGATACAGACCGGTCGCAACGAGGACGAGCCGACCGACGACGTCCGCGTAACTCTGACTTCCGCGAGCAACTATTGGGCGGAAGAGCGAGAGAGAGAACGCGGAAGCCCAGAAGAACCGGCGCCGGACTGAAAACTGTTCAGCGGCAGCCGCGCTCGAGCGCGCCGCGCGAAGGGACCTCGAGGTAGCTCAATGCGTTGTGGTGTCGCGATCGTCAGACAGTGCGCCGATTCGGCGCCACTCGCGGGCTGATTCGACGCGAAACATACACCACGGTTCGCGGAACTTTCGGTGTCGAACCGCCGACAGCGGCGATGGCAATTCTCTAATGTGATGCGTCAGCGCCGCTTAACAGCCGTCAGTTGTGGTGTATGTTCTCCCGAAACGACAAACGGCGGGCACAGCCGCCGCAAGTCGTTGTTTAGCATTGTTTTACATCGGGACGGCGGGATTTGAACCCGCGACCCCCTGAACCCCATTCGGCTCAGGGATTCAACCATCTACGACAACTTGTCGGCTTTCAT
>Ga0157372_10006739_pt1 | contig 12214 bp, 5 predicted proteins | sample C55metaG_FD_115307 | JGI IMG/M metagenome (GOLD analysis project Ga0157372, IMG submission 115307) | Corn rhizosphere microbial communities from Kellogg Biological Station, Michigan, USA - C5-5 metaG | ecosystem: Host-associated > Plants > Roots > Rhizosphere > Soil | place: USA: Michigan... | reverse complement strand
ATGGCCTTTTAGGTCCAGTTGAAGCAAGATTAGCCATAAAATTACGTGATCGTTTGAATCAATTGCGAAATTATCCTAATCAAGCATTACAAGAATTTCATAAAAATCGACTGCTATATGAACGACCAGAGATATTCAACGCATTGTGTAAGTCATTATTGATTTGTCTTCTGGATGTTCTTTTCATGTTTAGGATTTCATGAATATATATATATATATCACTTATTCATTTCTCACGCACATTTTTTTTAACGGGGATGGGTGATTTTTAAAAAAAATTTAAAAGCGTCCGATCGAGATGCAGTGATGGAAAAAATGAAAAATCGATTAGACGAATTCAGGATTCAGTACACTAAACGTTTGCAAGAATATCAAATAGTAAGTACTCCCTGTTTTCGCTACTTACTTCGGGTTAGCCATAATCCATTATAATTGACCATCTCAAGTCATAATTTTTTTGGTATAGAACGGATTAGAAATTGGAAAAAATTTACCAAAGTCAGTGGATAAAATTGTTTGGGCTCATCAAATGCAAAGCAAGGTATTTGATAGTATACATATATATTTTCAGGATCATTTTTTAGAAAAACTCATTGTAGCAATCCTCATCGAATTTGCTTTCCTCACTCTCAAATGAAAAATATTATATTTTCTTTCCTTTGTCTTTTTCTTGTAGATTAAATCTATGGGGGATCTAGTTCAATCTTGTATTGGTTCAACACCAACGTTCACTTCAAATATTACATCTCTAAATGAAGATTTATCAATTTTTATAAATAATCAGTTTTCTGAATGGATATCAGAGATTGAGGCTTCTATGGAAAATTCGGATTCTTCATTATTACTGGATCGGTCAGGTCGACTTATGGAACTTGATTTAAAAAGTGGTAAATTAAAAGTAAATTTTGGATCCCGACTTATTTCTCTTTTAAGAGAAGTTCGAATGTTTTCTGTCATGGGTTTTTCAATTCCTGAAAAAATAATCAAGCTAGCCGAGCAAGCAAGACTTTTTTACAGACATGGTGTAGTTTTAAAGCAAGTAGCCCATTTTTATAATACTATCGGTGATTCTATAATTCCATCCACTCAATCCATGTTACTTGATGCCGCTCTATCATTTGAATCCATTGTGAGAAAATCAAATGATAATAACGGTCTTTTAATGAACGATAAATCATCATCATTGTTCAAAGATGGCTCTTCGAGTAAAACAAACTTTCAAATTTCTTGGGATACACCAGAAGCTTTAGAATCTTATGTTACAAAAGTAAAATCAGCAGCTGATGCATTTGTTAAAGAAATCAATCGATTGAGTATGCACCATAAAAAGATAACGGACAAAATCCGAGTATTATTTTCGTTGGATTTACTTCAAAATCAAGGGAAATGGAGGGATGTTATTCAAGATATTCGAATAATATTTCAAACAGTAATTAACCAAGGAATACGTCCTGAACACATGTTATCTTGGAAAATTCATTGGGATCATCAATTATTTAAAGCCCTTGATTACCAATATCGAGTAGGTCTTGAAAAAATTCATTCATCTTTACCTGAATTCAATGTTGAATTAGAAATCAGAGGTCACCTCCTACAATTTCAACCTCCATTGGAAGAGATCAAAGTAAAGTATTATAAAGAAATGAAAAAGTTTCTGAATTTACCTATTTTATTTCGTGGAGTGGCTGATAGTACATTCTTTGAACATGTTTTGATACAGAATGTAGATGGTATTGTTTCAGCATATCGAAAAGCCGAAAATCTTTTCTCGAATTTAATTCATGCATGTGATGTATTTGAGCCTTGGATCTCACTTTCATCTCTTGATCTGGTATCTTTGATTATGACGGAAGGGTTTGATGAACAAGAGGATTGGGAAGTTTTATTTAAAATAATTAAAGCTAAAGGAAAGGAAGCTGCAAAGCTTCCTCAGGTTATCAAAGTCGATTGTATCACTATTTCCACAGTTATTGCTAAAATAACCATTGAAGAACTCTTACAGAAAATGTCAGATTCTATGCTTAATGCACTTAAATATAAAATAGAACAAAAATTGGAATCTGTAAAAATCATGATATATAAGAATTTATCACGCCTTTCACCAACAATGATACAAGTGAAAGAAGTTGACTTACAACCGATTAACAGAATTGATTATGATGAAACTCTGCAAATGTCTGAAGAAATTCGAATTGCATTTGATCAAATTCAAATGTACAATAAACGGTTAAAGTCTGTCAGTGGGACCTTGGTGGACGTGACTAAAGTACAATTAGAATGGACAAAGTTTCAATTAACATTAGAGAGTTATCAAACTTCCATAAAGCAACAACGAGATATTGCCAAAGAAGGTATGGCAGCTCGAGTAGATGGAATTATATTAAATCATCGTACTTTATGGGAACATTACCAAGAGAAACAATCACATGTTGCCAATCTCCTAAAGACGAAAAATTCAAATCAAGAGATTGTGATCATCTTAAAGGATATTGAAGTTGAAGCCGATTTATTAATACAAGCACATGATGGATTAATTGACGAATGTCTTAATTTGAAAATGGAAGTCCCTTCTTCAACTTCATTAGAAATGCTTAAAGCGAGATCTTTTAAAATTTTCACTTCTGTTAAAAAATTTGAAGAGTACTATCTCAAGTTCACGGCAATATGCGCTGAAAAATGGATGGACTTAAGATTACGTTTGAATACATTAGATTCTTTTATTGAGACATGGATGAAAGAATTCGAAAGGGATATGGAGGATAATTATTTGTGCAAACTGGGTATTGATCAATTACAATCCATTCATGATCTCTTGTTACCGCTTAAATATTTGAAAGGAGATAATTGGACTCAAGAGCATTGGTCTGAAGCCTTTATTATTATTGGATGCAAGCCATTGGTCGATTTGAATCAATTGACCTTGTTACATTTATTAACCTCTTTATCCGTATCGGATCATCTAGATGCATTGAAAGATTTAAATGCTAGAGCTATCGGTGAAATTTCCATTCGAGAATCCCTCCTTGAAATTGAACGATGGAGTAAACGATCTTTGAATTTTACTCATTATCAAAAGACTGCAGTTCCCGTTTTCCTAATTAAAGACTGGAATGATACTTTATGCGAAATTGGCGATAATCAAGCCCTCCTTCAAACATTAAAAGATTCCCCATATTTTCACCGTTTCGCAGAGCAATGTAGTAGCTGGGAATCGAAATTGACTAGTTTACAAGAAGCCCTTCATTATTTACAAATGGTACAGCAAAAATGGATATATCTTGAACCCATCTTTGCTAAAGGTTCTATTAATATTGAAGAATCCCGGTTTAGAAGGATTGATGAGAGTTTCAGGGCGGTAATGACCTTTTGCGTCAATAACCATACGATACTCTCTATTCTTTCATTTTCAGGAATTATGGAACTTCTTTCAGGTTTAGTTGATCAATTAGAGCGTGTACAAAAGGCTCTCAATCATTATTTGGAAGAAAAACGACTTCGATTCGCCCGTTTCTATTTTCTTGGTGATGATGACTTTTTAGAAATAATAGGTCAAAGTAGAGATCCGAATGTAATTCAAACACATTTGAAAAAACTTTATGCTGGTGTTCATAAAGTCATCTTTGATGAAAATCGAAAAAATATTATTGCCATGTGCAGTTCAGAAGGCGAAGTTGTAAAATTGAATGAATCAGTTCAAGTAACGGATGAAGTGGAAATGTGGTTAGAAAAATTTACAATTGAAATGAAATCTACTTTATCTTCTCTATTGCAAGAATGTATAAAAACATTTGATCTACAAAAATACCCATCGCAAATTCTTTGTTTAGCAGAACACGTACATTTCTCTTCTCAATGTGAAAATGCAATTGAAAGGAAAATATTGCCTGTATTCATCAAAACCTTGACTGCTCAGCTAGACTCTTTCACGACCATGGATAATGAAATATCGGAAAATGATAAATCTGGAGGTCTTTTAAGACAAAAACTTAGAGCCCTTATCTTAGATCTGATTCATTTTATTGATATAGCCAAAGAATTAAATGAATGTAAAGTTACTTCTATTCAAGATTGGAATTGGAAAAAGCAACTCAGAGCATACATCATTTCTAGTGGGGCTTGTGTTGTACGAATGAATGATGCTGAATACCAATATACTTTTGAATATCAAGGAAATAGTCCTAAATTAGTTCTCACTCCATTAACTGAAAAATGTTTTATGACTTTAACACAAGCCATGAATTCTGGATATGGTGGTAATCCATTCGGTCCAGCTGGCACAGGAAAGACTGAATCAGTAAAAGCTTTGGGTTCAATGCTAGGTCGACAAGTCCTTGTATTCAATTGTGATGAAGGTATTGACTATAAAAGTATACTCAGAATGTTTATGGGGTTAGTACGATCTGGTGCCTGGGGCTGTTTTGATGAATTTAATCGATTAAAGGATGATGTTCTTTCCGTGGTCTCACAACAAATACGAATTATTCAAGGGGCGCTTAAAGAAAAAGTTGCCAAAGTATCACTTCTCGGTGAAGAAGTTCCTTTGAACCCTCATTCTGCCATTTTTGTGACATTAAATCCTGCAGGTCAACATTACAAAGGTCGTCAAACTCTTCCATCTAATTTAAAGCAATTATTTCGGTCTATTGCCATGAGTCAACCGGAACATTTTATTATCGCTAATGTGACTCTTTTATCAGAAGGTTTCAAAGAAAGTTCAGAACTTGCATCAAAGGTTGTTCTTGCATTTAAAATTTGTAGTCAACTTTTATCTCATCAAGAGCATTATGATTGGGGATTACGTGCCCTTAAAGGCACCCTTCAACTTGCCGGTCGTCTTTTTAATACTGAGCATCGAAAAGAAATTAAAAATAGAACGGATGGAAGAATCGAACTGTTTAGCATTATACAAGCTCTTCGTGTTAATACCAGATCAAAGTTAACCTTACAAGATGGAATACTTTTTGAGTCCATGATACAAAATCTTTTCCCTAATTCCTCCGTTCCAGAAGATTCAAATATTCAATTGGAAGAGGCAATTACGCAATCATTGATGGAAGCAGGACTATATAAATCTAAAGATCAAATTGAAAAAATCAAACAACTGGAAAATTTAAGTCATCAGCGAATGGGTATCATGATTGTGGGGCCTCCCGGATCTGGTAAAACAACTTTATGGAAGATTCTCTATGCAGCGAAAAAGAAGATGGGTGCAAAAGTTAAACTTTGTATTATAAATCCAAAGGCTGTGCCAAGAAGAACCTTACTGGGAGACTTGGATCTTGATACAAGAGATTGGACGGATGGAATATTAACTTTCTCAGCCAGACAAGCTATGAAAGAAGAGGAAGACGTTTTAACTTGGATTATTTGCGATGGAGATGTGGATCCAGTTTGGATTGAGGCTTTAAATTCTGTTCTTGATGATAATAGATTATTTACTTTGCCAAATGGAGAACGAATTCAGTTTGGCTCTAATGTAAACTTTATTTTTGAAACTCATAGTTTAAAACATGCGTCTCCTGCCACTGTAAGTCGAATGGGTATTGTTTATATGTCCAGTGACCTTGTAACCATAGATATGATATTGTCCTCATGGATTGGAAAACTACCGATTGAATCTAATAAATCATCTTCAATTCCGGAATGGACTAATCAATATGTAAAACCAGTGGTGACAAAATATTTGACCATGTCCATCACATCATCACCAATGCTTCCCTTACCTGCAATTATAGGAAATGGATTATCTCTAGCTTTGAAGGCCAATGATGCTGTTACCTTTTTACATGGCATGATAAATGGTGTAAGTGCAGCTTTGCCTGCGGAATATCGATCTAAATTTGTCGACACCATTCATCGTGATTTTCAGGAAGTGTTCGCAAATGAATCTCGAGAAAGAGGTGTTTTATCATCTTTAAATACCAATAAGACTATGAGTAACTCAATAGCATTAAATATGAAAGAATGGAAGGAAAACATTCAACAGCCAGAGTCCTCGTTATTGGAAAGAATCCCTGTCATTAAGACATCCACTGTAAATCAGGTTTTAGATTTGTTAACATCATGGCTTATGATTTCTGATCACGTTGCTCTTATTGGAAGAGAAGGGTCTGGGAAGAGTATGCTCTTAAATGCTTGTTTTACTTCGTTACGTTCAACTGTTATTGAAACAATTTTTTGTAGTTCTCAAACTCGTGCATCGTATATACTTGATCGACTCATGGAGAAGTGTACGGTTTTGAATACTAATACTGGACCTCAATTAAGACCAAAAGGTGCCGATAAATTAATATTATATCTACGTGATATTGATTTACCTATACAGGATGAGTATGGCACTGTGGAAGTACATTCATTATTACAGCAATTAATTACTCATCGCGGATTTTATATGCCAAATATGGAATGGATAAGTACAGAAAAGTTACAATTAGTTGTTTCTTTAGGATCCGGTGGATCAAGATCTAGTCATCAATATCCTTCTCCCCGGTTAATGACCTTATTCCGTTTAGTTAATATTGAATATCCTAGTTTGAATGACTTGAAAGTAATATATACAACCTTATTAAAAGAAATGTTTAACAATACTCATCCAAAACATGCAATTTGGGGTTTGGACTCAGAGGTAACCAAATTGGCATCTACAATGATTAGCATCTATGAACGATTGGTTGCTACTTTTATTGCTGAACGTTATCCACAATATGCATTTAATCCAAGAGATTTATCAAAAGTTTTGATTAATATTCCTCGATATCCATATGGTAAAGGAGATAGCAAAGTAGATTTATTGGCTGCTTTTGCTTTTGAGATGCAGCGATTGTTTTCTGATCGACTAATTGATTCAGATAAACCAATCTTTGACGACATATTGAAACAAGAACTGCAGAATCAATGGTCCTACACGGAAACAAATCAATTTTATTTCACCACTATTGCATTAAAATCTCGAGGTAATCATAGTTTGAGTTCAGATTCTAATACTAATTTCAATTCCAGTCGAAAAGTCCTTGGAAGAGATTACCAGCGTGTTACAAGAGATATCTATCGTGAAATAATTACGAATACCATGAAAGAATTTGAAAAAGAATTTTGGCCATTATCATTTGTGTCATCGGATGAGATTTTGGATATGGCTTCTGCAATTGAATACTCTTTCTGTCGAGATAATGGTTCTATTTTATTAGCTGGGCGGGCTGGTACTTGCCGTTTATCCCTGGTTAATGCCCTGCTAAATAAATATGGAATGCGATCGTTTAATTTGTCTCTGGTAGGCGATAATATTGTGAATGCATTCAATGCTAGTATTAAGCAATTGTATCAATTGACTGGTGTAGAAAATGTCATGACAGGGCTGATAATTCAAGATCATCATTTACAAAATCCTCATGTATTAGAATCAATCCATAGTTTACTTTGCGCTGGTGAAATTGCCGGTCTTTATACCAATGAAGAACTCAACTTGATTGTAAATGGACTTCGATCTGCTCATTCTCAAGAAGGGGGTAAAGGATCGCTATTGGAATTTTTTCATCATCGAGTTCGAAAAAATCTTCGAGTAATCTTAATTATGGATGTTTCTTCAAAAGATTTTTTAACTCAACTGGAATCTCATCCTGCTTTCTATACAAAATGTAGTATCCATTGGAGGGAAGATTTCACTAATGATACATTTTCTCAATTGGCATTTGAAAAGTTATTAAGAGCCAAAATCAATAAAATCAATAGTAATAATGATACGGCATTGTTGGATCCAAATTTGATTTCGTTATCTGTGAAACTTCATCGATCATCCTTACCATTAAGTGGGTGCTGTCCTAAAAAGTTTTCTGATTTGATGGATAATTTCTGTTCTATACTCACTCAAAAATCCGACCAAAATGTCCAAAAATTGACTTACTTGGAACGAGGATTATCAAAATTAGATCAAGCATCAAGTCATGTTGAAAATCTTTCTCGAGATGCAATGGAACAAACATTAAAAATCACAGAAATGCAATTGGAGGCTGATAATGCTTTGAAGGCTATTTCAAGTAGTATGATGAAGGCTGCAGATCAACGACAAGAAATGGAAATTTTAAAAATAAAATTAGATGAAGAAAAAGGGAAAATTATGATTCAAAAAGGAGCCATTGAATTAGAATTAAAAGATGTAGAACCCATCATTTTGAAAGCCAAAGAGGCTGTTGGCGGTATTAAGGCCGAAGCTCTTAGTGAAATACGATCTTTACGTGCTCCACCAGTAGTTATTCGGGATATACTGGAGGGAGTATTACGACTCATGGGGATATTTGATATGTCTTGGAACAGCATGAAAAGTTTTCTGGGAAATCGATCTGTTAAGGAAGAGATTATCAATTTTGATGCTAGAAGTATTACTCCTAGCATTCGTGAATCAGTTCAAAAACTTTTAAGTCAAAAAGCGGAATCATTTGATGAAGCAGTCGCTAAACGCACCTCCCTTGCTGCTGCACCTCTTGCGTCTTGGGTAAAGGCAAATCTTACATATTCCTCAGTATTGGAAAAGATTAAACCATTAGAGGATTCTTTGGGGAAATTAACACAATCTCTTAAAACTTTAGAACTACAAGTCGAAAATACTCAAAAGGACCTGTCATCCGTTGATAAGCGAGTATCATCTCTCCAGAATGATTTTGCCAATAAAACAAGAGATGTTGAAATCCTGAAAGCCAAATTGAAAGATACCCAATTAACTATTGAAGTTGCTAAAGGTTTGTTATCCAAATTGGAAGGAGAACGAATACGTTGGAACAAACAAGTTCAATCCATTCAAGCGGATTTCTCTTCATTACCGAAAAAATCTCTTCTTGTTGCAGCGTATATGTCCTACCTTGGAGGAAATTTGGAAGATATTCGAACCCAATATAAAAATAAATGGCTCAACATTCTCAATATTCCAAGTTTTGATTTCATGAATATGCTTTCTACTGAAGTGGAACGATACGGTTGGGAAAAGGAAGGGTTATCGTCGGATGCTTTATCTTTAGAAAATGCGCTGAATATACTCTATAGTTGCCAATATCCACTCATTGTCGATTCTTCTAATCAAGTGGTTTTATGGTTAAAACAGCATTTTAAATCAGTGAATGTGGAAGTCATTGATGCGAATGATAATTCTTTACGAAAAACTGTGGAATTAGCTGTTCGTTTCGGGAAAACTATTATTATAGAGAATGTAAATCATATTGATTCGATCTTTTATTCTTTGCTTCAGAGAAATATTATTCAACAAGGGCCTAGAAAAGTAATTGCTTTTGGGGATAAAATCATTGACTACAATGATAATTTCCGTCTTATATTTCATACTCGAGTTTTAACTAATGCTATTTTGCCTTCCGCCATGGCTTGTTTAACTGAAATAAATTTCTCTATTTCTCCATCTGGATTACGAGAATCCCTTTTACGAATCATTGTTAAATATGAGCGACCTGAATTGGAGACGCAAAAGATCGCATTAATTTCTCAAGAATCTGCCTTAAAAATTGAATTATCTCGATTGGAACAAGTGTTGCTGGAGGAACTTGTTAATGCTCAAGGAAATATATTGGAGAATACTGGATTACTTAATTCGTTGAACCTTACAAAGGAAAAGAGTGAGAATGTTAGCCGATCTTTGGAGGAATTTGATGCATTACAAAAAAATGTATATTTAGAATACCATAGATATGAACCACTATCTGTTTTAGGCAGTATATTGTATTTTTCGTTGACTGGACTTCCCAACCTTAATAATATGTATAACTTAGGTTTAGGAAATTATATCAAGGTATTTGAGAGATCCTTGAAAAAACAATCCTCCTCACAATTGAACTCTAACAATAATAGCGTTGATGATAGAGTTAAATTTCTTATGGATAATCTTGTAATGGAAGTGTATAATTATGTCTCATTATCTGTATTTGATGCTGATAGACTTAGTATTGCCTTTCATATATTACATTCCATACAATCATCTTCCTTTTCTTCCAATGAATGGGAATTTTTCTTGAATGAATCTTTCCCCAGCCAAGGAGATGATGCAAATGATATTCCGGATTGGATTCCGCGCAAAAACACTGATCATTACAAAAAAATGAAAGTAATGCTTCCTGGAATGATTGAAACTTTGAGACTTGATGATTCGGAATTATGGAGGAGGTGGGAGAAGGATATCACTTGCGAAGTAAATTTTCCCGAAATGAAGGGGACGTTATCTATCACAGAATTCCAGAAGGTATTGATGATAAAAGCCTTTAGGCCAGATCGATTATTTAATTCAGGTAGGATCACTATATTATTTAAGGCCTTCAATTTTCTTAAATCTCTCATTTATGTTTTATTTTTTGCTTTTCCTTCTTTTTTTTCATTTTATTGCGAAGAGATGTCTTAATCAGATTTCTTTTTTTCTTTTTTTTTGTTGTTCTTATTCTAGTCAAAAATTTTGTGTGTACAGGTTTAGGTATGCGATCATTAAGTCCAGAAACTATCAATATGAATCAGATATGCATAGAAGAAGGTTCTTCACAAGATCCCATTATGTTCATATTAGGAATAGGTGCCGATCCATCTCCAGTTATTAGAAATTTTGCCAAAGAACATGTTGGACAAGAAAAATTTTATGAGGTAAAAATGTTTTTTCTTATGTTTAGTTGCTATTTAAGGTGTGATGCTTAATGTAATTTTGACTTAAAACCTCACCTGTAAATTTGATTTTGACTTTCTAAAATAGATTGCAATGGGTCAAGGTCAATCGGAAGCAGCTAATTTAAAATTCTTGGAAATGGCGTCTATTGGAGGATGGTTATTGCTTCAACATGTTCATTTGAGCATTTCTTGGTTGGAAGGTTTGATTGATTTAATTAGCAATACCAAAGAAATCCATCCAAATTTTCGTTTATTTTTAACATTAGAACCTCATCTACGCTGTCCTTCCGCATTGATACAAAGATGCATTAAAGTGACGATGGAAGCTCCCATAGGTATTTTTTTATTTATTTTAACTTCTACCCTACTACTATTTAAGTTTCATTTCAATTTAACATATATAATTCAATTTGGAATAACAATCTTAGGGCTCAAGGCAAATATTCGTCGGACATTCAATGGTTGGTCTCCTGAAATATTTAATAGAGGTCCTTGGATTCGTTCTCAAGGATATTTCTTACTTTCATGGTTTCATGCAATTATTCAGGAACGTCGTCGTTATATTCCTCAAGGCTGGAATAGTTTTCATGATTTCTCGGAAGCGGATCTGCGAAGCGTAGCGGATCAAATCGACGTGAGATTGTTGAAGTTTTTTTTTTGGTTTTTTATTTTTCTTATGCACCAATGGTATTCAATTCAAATTTCAATTTAATCACCATTTGCATGCACTTTTCTTTTTCTTTTTTCTTTCGGTGGATGAAATTTTTATGGGAAAACCAGATTCTGTGTTCAGCAAGTAGTAGTGCGCAGTCATGGACATCCTTGAGAGGTTTAATACAAAATGCGATTTATGGACCTCGAATTGATACCGAACAAGACGAATTAAAAATGTCTACACTTATAAATATTTATTTTAATGATGGTACAGAGAATTTCATGATTTTTCTATAAGTAGAACGAGTAACATTTATTTTTAAGAGACATTATGAATGACAATTCTAATTATGCGTCACTGCCCCCCACAACAATAAAAACAAATCTGATGCGTTACAATGACAACAATAATTCAAAGAAATTTTCTCCTCAGGATGGCAAACCGCTAAAAAGAAATATTTTGAAATTATGGGTATGTATCGATAATATTAGTGTTGACATTAGGGAAAAAATGTATCATTGTATGTTTTATTCACTAATATATTTATTTTTCTGTTTCCTTTTCTTTTTCATTAAAAAACAAAACCCCCCCCCCCCCCCCACTAAGACATGCCATCCGTCCCAAATTATGGAGACTTTTTAAAAGCAATTGAAAAATTGCCACAAGAGAATAACTTAGAATCCCTTCATCTTCCTTTAAATGCTGATCGAAGCCTGCAGACTGCGAAAGGGAGGGATATAATCAAACAATTGAATAGTTTGGTGATGATATCAAACTTTTCTTATGACTTTACTGAAGAGAATCGATTTAAGATTTTTGATGTTTTTTTACAGCATTGGAAGAAGGTTGAATAATCTTTACCATTAAATTTTATTTTTTTTTAATTAGGTCTTTTTCTTTCTCCATATTCTTGCT
>Ga0157372_10006735_pt1 | contig 12217 bp, 9 predicted proteins | sample C55metaG_FD_115307 | JGI IMG/M metagenome (GOLD analysis project Ga0157372, IMG submission 115307) | Corn rhizosphere microbial communities from Kellogg Biological Station, Michigan, USA - C5-5 metaG | ecosystem: Host-associated > Plants > Roots > Rhizosphere > Soil | place: USA: Michigan... | reverse complement strand
GCTCGCGGCGTGGAACTTTCAGCAGGACCGCGTTGCGCGGCCCCCAAAAACGAAACCCCGGCGCGCCGGGGTTTGCGAAAACCTGGAGCGGGAAACGAGACTCGAACTCGCGACCCCGACCTTGGCAAGGTCGTGCTCTACCAACTGAGCTATTCCCGCGGGAGCCGGCAATGATACGGGCGGTCGCAATCCGGTTCAAGCCTGAGGGCGGTCGTGTTCGCCCGGCATGCGGCCCTCCTTCAGGACCGGCCAGGCCGCCTTCATGTAGGCGAGTCCCGACCAGATCGTCAGGATCGCCGCGACCACCAGCAGCACTTCGCCGACATACCAGACCCGCAACAGGACCGCGTCCTTGTCGCGCTCCCACAGGAGGAGCAGGATCGCGACGATCTGCATCACCGTCTTGAACTTGCCGATCCACTGCACCTTGACGCGCTTGCGTTCACCGACGAACGCCATCCATTCGCGCAGCGCAGACACGGTGATTTCGCGGCCGACGATCACCGCGCTGGTGACCGCGAGCAAGGCGGTCGGGTGGCTCTGCACCAGCACGAACAGCGTCACCGCGATCATCAGCTTGTCGGCGACGGGGTCGAGGAACGCTCCGAACGCCGATTCCATGTGGAAGCGCCGCGCGATCCAGCCATCCAGCCAGTCCGTGGCCGAAGCCAGCGCGAACACGATCACGGCGGCGATGTTGGCCGTGTGCAGCGAGACCGCGGGAACCGCGTCGTGCGAGTAGAACACCACCACCATCACCGGCAGCAGCAGCACGCGAAACAGGGTCAGCCAGGTGGGCAGGTTGATTCGCAAAGGACGATTCCGATGGTTGGGACCGACGAGGCAACCCCGCAAGTCTCTCATACGCCGACCGCCGCCACCCGAAGCCCGTGCACCCATTGCCAGCAGGAGCTGATGCGGAACGCCGGCCCACCGTTGCACCGCGCCCGGCGGCATTGCCCGTCAAGCGAGCCCGCAGGACGGGCATTGTCCGCCGCACCGCCCGGGACACGGCGACGCTCGACCACCCCATTACCCGTGGAGGAACGCGTGGATCCGTTCGGCGAGTTCGCGATTGATTCCGCGCACCCGGCAAAGCTCCTCCACGCCCGCGCCCACCACTCCGGCATGACCGCCGAACGCCTTCAGCAGGGCCGAACGGCGCGCGGCGCCGATGCCTGGCACGTCCTCCAGTACGCCGCGTTCGCGGGCCTTTTCGCGGCGCCTGCGGTGGCCGGTGATCGCGAAGCGATGGGCTTCGTCACGCACCGCGTCGATCAGGTGCAAGGCCGGGGAGTCGGGACCCGGCTCGAGTTCGCGGCCGCTGTCGCCGAGCACCAGGGTCTCTTCGCCCGCACGCCGCGACGGCCCCTTGGCGACGCCGACCACCCGGATGCCATCGAGGCCCAATCCGCGCAGGACGGCCAGCGCTTCGCCTACCTGCCCGCGGCCGCCATCGATCAGCAGCACGTCGGGCGCCTCGCCTTCTCCGCGCGCGAGATGCTTGAACCGTCGCTCCAGCGCCTGCCGCATGGCGGCGTAATCGTCGCCACCGGTGATGCCGCGGATGTTGAACCGCCGATAGTGGTTCTTGAGCGGGCCTTCCGGACCGAACACCACGCAGGACGCGACCGTTTCCTCGCCCATCGTGTGGCTGATGTCGAAGCATTCGAGCCGCGTCGGGGCCTTGTCCAATTCGAGCAATGTTCGCAATGCCTCGAAGCGGGTGTGCAGCGTCTGCCGGCTGGACAAGCGCGTCAACAGCGCCGCGTCCGCGTTGCGCGCGGCAAGCTCCACGAAGCGGGCCCGTTCGCCGCGCACCCGCCACTTCAGCGCGACCTCGCGTTCGGCGCGTGTCGACAGCATCTCCGACAGCGCCGCGGCGTCGGCGGGTTCACGATCGCACACGATTTCCGAAGGGACCGGCTGGTCGAGGTAATACTGCGCGAGGAACTGGCTCAATACGTCCGCGGGCATGGAATCGAAAGACAGTTTCGGGAAATGGTCGCGCGAGCCGAGGCTGATGCCGTTGCGGAAGAACAGCACCGACACGCAGGCGATGCCCGTCTCGACCCGGCAGGCGAATACGTCCATGTCGGCGCTCGCGCCGCGCACGTAATGGTGCGCCTGCAGGCCGCGCAAGGTCGCGACCTGGTCACGCAGGCGCGCCGCGCGCTCGTAATCCTGGCGGGCGCTCGCGGACTCCATCGCCGCTGCGAGCTCGTCGAGTATTCGGGTGTTGCGACCCTCGAGGAACGTCACCGCGTGGCGAACGTCCTCGGCATATTCCTGCTGATCGATGAAATCGACGCAAGGCGCGGTACACCGGCCGATCTGGTATTGCAGGCACGGCCGGGTACGATTGCGGTAATAGCTGTTCTCGCAGTTGCGGATCCGGAACAGCCGCTGCATCAGCGCAATGCTTTCGCGCACCGCGTGCGCGCTCGGGTACGGCCCGAAGTAATGGCCCTTTTCGCGCTTGGCGCCGCGGTGGAACACGATGCGCGGAAACGGGTCATCCGACACGAAGATGTACGGATAGCTCTTGTCGTCGCGCAACATGATGTTGTAGCGCGGCTTCAAGGACTTGATGAGCTGCGCCTCCAGCAGCAGCGCCTCGCCCTCGGTGCGGGTCAGCGTGACCTCGATGCGCGCGATCTGCGTCACCATGGACGCGATCCGCGGTTCGAGTTGCGGTTTCAGGAAATAGCTGCCGACCCGCTTCTTGAGGTTGCGCGCCTTGCCGACGTACAGCAGCGCGTCGTCCGCATCGAACATGCGGTACGCGCCGGGCGAGGTGGTGAGGGTGCGAACGAAGGCCTTGCCGTCGAAGGCCGGTGCATCGGAAGGCATGGCGGCATTGTATCCGCGCCCGATGGCGCGGCTTTGCCGCGCGTCGAGCGACCACGGGTCCGGCGCGGCTGAACCAGGCAATCGCCGTAGGGCGGGCATCGCCCGCCGACCCCGAACTTGGCGGACAGTGTCCGCCCTACGAACTGCCTGACCGCGTCGCGTGCACGCAGGCTCCTACGACGGCGATCACTCCGCTGACGCCTGCATTTGCGTGAAACGCCGTAGGGCGGACAATGTCCGCCCTGCGAAAAGGCGAAAACCGCTACGCGTTATTCGTCCACCGGCACCCGCTCGCAGGTGCCGCGTGCGGGGTCGATCCGCAGGATCGCATGTTCGTTGCGGTCCGCCACCTACAGCGATCCGGCGCCGAACGACATCCCCTGCGGTTCGTGCAGTGCGCGGTCGATTTCCATCGTCGCGAGCTGGCCGCTGTAGGGATCGAGGGTGCACAGCCGGTCGTTCATGGTGTCGGCTACGTATACCCGGTTGTCCGAAACCGCGAGGCCGCAGGGATACGCAAGCCGGGCCTCGCCGCCGACGCCGTTCCGGTTGCCGGGTTCCCATGGCGACGATCCCGCCAGCGTCATGAGTGCCAGGTCGGCGAAGCGCAGTCGCCGGATCGCATTGCCGCCCGCGTCGGCGATCAGCATCTGACCGGACATCGTGGCGAGGGCCATGGGCTGGGCGAGCGATGATTGACCGCCGATTCCATCGCGCACCTCGCTGCGTCCGTCGCCCGCGATGGTGGCGACCTGCTGGTGCCGCAATTCGGCGCGCAGGATCTGGTGCTGGCCGGTTGCCGCCACGTAAAGCACGTCACCTTCCACCAGCACCGCGTGCGGCGCATTGATCGCAGCCCGCGATCCGCCGCCTTGCGCCTCGACGTTGGTATACGCCGGCCTGCCCGCGCCCAGCACCGTTTCGACGTCCCCGGTATCCAGCCGGATGCGCCGCACGCAATGGTTGCCGGAATCCGCGACGTACAGCAGGTGCCGATCGATCGCGAGGCCTTGCGGCGAATGCAGGCCGCAGGCGGCGAGCTGGCCGTCCCAGGTGCCGGGCGTACCCGATCCGAATTGGCGAAGCACGCGGCCGTCGTGGCTGCACTCGAGGATGCGGTGGTGCGCTGTATCGCTGACGAACAGGCGGGTCTCCGTCGCCAGCGCATGTGCCGGGAACGCCAGCGGGCCGTCCACGTCCATTCGTGCCCCGTGCGGCGACGCGGGAACGCCCACACGGGCCTGTGCCGGCTGCTCGTCGCGCAATTGAATGATCGCGTCCTCGATTTCCTGACCGCGACCCTCGCCCACCAGGCGAGCCGCCAGCGCGCCGTCGGTGTCGATCAACAAGCTTGTCGGCCACGCCCCGATCGCGAACTGCTTCCATGCCTGGCCGTCGGCATCGTTGGCGACCGGCATCCGGAGGCGCTGGCGATTCGCGGCCTTCAACACTGCCGCGTCGGAGCGCTGCGCTGCATAACGCGGCGTATGGATGCAGACCGGCACGAATGCATCCGGGTGTCGCTTCTCGAGTTGGCGCAGCTCGGCGAGCAGGTTCGCGCTGCTGGTGCTTGCACCATTCCAGAACAGCACCAGCACGATCTGCCCCCGCAACTCGCCGAGTCGCACGCGGCCGGCGCGATTGATCCAGTGCAGTGATTCGGGGAACTCGGGCGCCAGTGGACGCGAGCCACGCCGCGCAACGTCCAGCGCAATGTCGCCCGCGATCACTGGACTCCCCCCCGTTGCTCGAGCTGCGCGGCCCGCAACCGCTCGGCCAATCCATCCACGCCGCGCCGGATGAGTTCGAGCACCGTGCGAAAGTCCGCGTCGCTGCCGGCATAGGGATCGGGCACGTCGCCGCTGTCTCCCGAGCGCGGGCGCGCCAGGCCGGCGGCGACGAGGAAACGCTCCGGTACGGGCATGCCGCCGGGAACGCGCCGCCGCAATTCGGCAAGGGTGGCGCGATCGACGGCAAGCACGGTGGCGAAGTGATTGAAGTCGCGATCGTGGAACTGGCGCGCGCGGTGCGGCGCCAGCTCGTATCCTTCCGCGCGCGCCGCGGCGACCGCGCGCGGATCCGCGCCCTGGCCGGCATGCCAGTTGCCGAGCCCGCGCGAGGCCACAGGGATGTCGAGCCCGAGTTTCGCGAACTCCACGCGCGCGACGTATTCGGCGGTCGGCGAGCGGCAGATGTTGCCGAGGCAGACGAACAGCACGCCGGGACGCGGTCGCATCAACATGCGCCCCCTCCTTCGTGCCATTCGCGTTCCGCCCGCGCCAGGTCTTCCGGGGTATCGATGCCCGGCGGGAACGGCGCGGGCGTGATACGCACCGCAATCCCGTAACCGTGCTCGAGTGCGCGCAACTGCTCCAGCGCCTCGGTCCGCTCGAGCGGCGTCGGCGGCAACGCGGCAAAGGTCTTGAGGAATCCGGCGCGATAACAGTAGATGCCGATGTGCCGCAACACCGCACGCGCCGCCGGCGTCGCATGGCGATCGCGCGCCAGCGCATCGCGTGCCCAGGGAATGGGAGCGCGCGAGAAATACAACGCGCGACCATGCAGGTCGCACACCACCTTGACGCAGTTGGGGTCGAACCAGCGTTCGTTCGATTCGATCGGCGCCGCCAGCGTCGCCATCGGCGCGTCGTCCTCGCGCAGCGCCTCGGCCACGGCCCGGATCCCGACGGCGGGTGCGAACGGCTCGTCGCCCTGCAGGTTGACCACCAGCGCGTCGTCGCGCCAGCCTTCGCGGATTGCGCATTCGGCGAGCCGGTCACTGCCGCTCGCATGTTCGGGGCGGGTCATGCATACGTCCACGTCGCTGCCGGCGAGGGCCCGCGCGATGCGGTCATCGTCGGTCGCGACGACGACACGCACGGCGCCCGCCGCGCGTGCGCGCCGCGCAACGTGGACGATCAGGGGCTCGCCGCGGAGCAACCGCAGCGGCTTGCCCGGTAAGCGGGTGGAACCGTAGCGCGCCGGGATCGCGACGATGAAATCCGCGGCGCCACTCACGCGGCCGCCTGTCCGGGCCGCGGCGCCGGCTGTGGTTTGGGCCGGGGCCTTCGAACCAGTTCTCCCCCGCAATTGGGGCAGGCGTGTTGCATCGCGCTCGAGCAACCGGCGCAGAAGGTGCACTCGTACACGCAGATGTACGCCTCGCCTTCCGGCGTCAATGCCGCGTGGCAGCGCTCGCATTCATCGCGCATCTGAAGTGCCATTGCGCCTCCTCGCCTCGTCGGGTTCCCTGGCAGTGTCGCGCTCGAGGGTAACCCGAAAACATGCGGGACCGAGTGCTTCGGTCGTGCCGGTGCGCCAGGTGGCGACCGAAGGCCGCGAACCCCAATCGGAGGCGAGCGCCGGCAATACGACTTCGGCGGCCACGATGTGTCGGGCAAGCCGATGGGTCACCAGCAGCGACAACTGATCCACATCCTGCGCATCGAGCAGTTCCACCGCGCGCACCGGTGCCAGCGCGTCGCCGTCCGCGGTGACCGGCCGCACCCCCGCCGCACGCGCTTCGCGGCGCAGCAGTTCGATTCCCAACAGTTCGTGGTCGTCCTCGTGGCGCAACCAGCGGATCACGCCGACCATCCAGTCTCGCTCGCCGGCTTCGTCGTCCACGGGCGCCAGGCCGACCAGCTCGCCGATGCGCATCCGCAGGCCATCCACCGCGTGCAGGCGCATCCGGTAGCCGCCCTCGCTCTGGTCGAGTACTTCGGCGCGGAAAATCGGCGGGCGGCTGGTGTCGGATGCCGCGAGCCACGCCGACGCCAGTTCGTGCGTGCCGACCATGATCGCGTCACCGTGCACCGCCCGGACGAAGTTGCCGAATTCAGTGTTGCCCGCCAGCACGTAGTGGAGCGCGTGCATGCCGACCACGATGTCGAGCACGTGCCGCGCCGCCAGCCGGATGTGGCCGCGCGGGGCCGTTCCCCAGCCGGTGCGCAGGCGCTCCAGGAAGCGCACGCTGGTCGTGCAACGGCCGCCGCCCGGTTGCGGCAAATCGATCGGATCGACGCCGGGCGGCAGCAGCGCGATCCGCTCGTCGATCATCCGTTGCACCGGCGATACGTCCACCGCCAACACATCGAAACCCGCGGCGATTCGGTCGTCGGCGATATAGCCGGGACCAGCATCACTGTCGGTATCGACGCCGATGCCCTGCTCGCCTGACCGCGCGAGACCGAGTTGGCCCGCCAGGCAGCGGATCACTCGCCGCGCATCCTGCAGCTCGCGTGCGGAAAATCGATACGGGTTGCTCATCGCGAGCAGCAACAGGTGCGCATACGCCACGTGCGCCGACAGCGGCACCCCCTCCGGGAGCGAATCGTCCACCACTTCGTCGGCGACGCCGAGTTCCACGGCAAACGCATGCAGCGCATGGACCCGCCGCCACACTCCGGCCGGCGGGGCCTGGTAGCGACGATAGGACCAGACGAGCACGCGGTCCGCCTGGACGAGACCGTGCACGCAGGCGAGCGCCGCCAGGCGGGCCCGGAATCTCGGCAACTTGCCCGCCGGTGCACACAGCTCGTGCAGCCCGAGCGCGTAACCCGAGACCAGTTTCCATTGCAGGCGCTGCGCGGCGTCCGCCTGCTCGGCGGCTGCTTCGGACAGCGGATGCGACTCGATCCCGAGCCGGTTTTCGATGCCGGCGCACACGTTCTCCACCGGCGTGCGCAGGTGTTCCAGCGCGACGATGCGATCCGCGCCGGCCCAGACGGTTGCGAACATGCCATCGAGGATCTGCTCGACTTCCCGGGCAGCGTGTTCCGGATTGGCCAGCGGCAGGGCAGCGACGGCTTCGCGCGTCGCCTTGCCGCTGGCACGGCGGGACCGCCCCGGCGGCAGGCGTGCCGGCAGGTCTTCGATGAGGCGTCGATAGCTGTCCATCGAAACTACGAATCCCCCTTGCGTTGCAGATCGGCCCACGGCACCGATCCAACCCCCATTTTAGCCTTGAACCGGAAGCCAAGGCCGCCGAACATGGCTCTGTGAAAACAGTCATGCACGGCTCGCGCCAATCCCCGGCTGCGGCGTTTCGCCCGCTTGCCCAGCAAGCGCTTTCACGGGCGGCCGGCGCCCCGTTGTCGCTCGGCAACCGGGTCGATCTCCTGGTCGACGGGCGCGCGAATTTTGACGCTTGGCTCGAAGCCATCGCAGGTTCGAAGCACAACATACTGTTTGCAAATTATATTTTTCGAAACGACGCTGTCGGACGCGAATTCGTGCGGGCGCTTGCCGAGCGGGCTCGCGCGGGCGTGCGGGTACACGTGCTGCACGACTGGCTGGGGTGCCTCGGCCATTCGCGGGCGAGCTTCTGGGAGCCGCTGCGTGCCGCCGGCGGCGAAGTGCGCACCTACAATCCCTTCGATCCGCTGAGCCCGTTCGGCTGGATCAACCGCGACCACCGCAAGCTGCTCACGGTGGATGGCAGGATCGGCTTCGTGTCCGGCGTCTGCGTCAGCGCGGCCTGGCTTGGCGACCCGGTGCGCAAGCGCGATGCCTGGCGGGACACCGGCATCGCCTTGCAGGGTCCGGCGATCGCGGACCTGGAGCGCGCGTTCGCCGACACCTGGGCCACGCTGGGCGACCCGATCGAGGGCGCGGTCGGGACCGTCGATGCCACCGCGCCGCCCGCCGGCGACGTGGCACTCCGGGTGATCGCGACCCAGCCATCCAGCACCGGCACCTATCGGCTCGACCAGTTGATCGCAGCCCTCGCACGCGAACGCTTGTGGCTGACCGATGCGTATTTCATCGGCATGGCGCCGTACGTCAGCGCACTGACCAACGCGGCGCGGGACGGCGTGGACGTCCGGCTGCTGGTGCCGGGCACCTCGGACGTCCCGATGGTGGCCGCACTCTCGCGCACCGGCTATCGCGCATTGCTGGAAGCCGGCATCCGGATCTATGAATGGAACGGCCCGATGCTGCACGCCAAGACCGCGCTGGCCGATGACCGCTGGGCGCGGGTCGGTTCCACCAACCTCAACATCGCGAGCTGGCTGGGCAATTGCGAGATCGACGTCGCGATCGAGGATCCCGGCTTCACGAACCTGCTCGCCGACCAATACCTTCGCGACCTCGAGCATGCCACCGAAATCGTGCTGTCGCGGAAGCGCGCGCGGCCGGTGAGCCCGACGCCGCACCACGGGATCGGCAGCCACGGCAGCGCCGGGCGCAGCGCGGTGGGCGCGATGCGCATGGCGAGCACCCTGAGCGCCGCCCTCAAGAACCGGCGCGTCCTCAGCGACACCGAAACCCGTCCGCTGCTGGGCGGTGCCGTGCTGTTGCTCGCGATTGCCGCGGTGGCCGTGCTGTGGCCGTTCGCACTTGCATGGCCCCTGGGTGCCTTCGCCACGTGGTTCGGAATTTGCCTCGCGGTGCGCTGGGGACGGCTGCACTGGCGTCGCCATATGTCGCATCGCCGGGCGCGGCGAGCCGGCGGATCCTCGCGAACAGAGTCCTCCGATGATGCCCATTGAACCCTCCGCCGCCAGCGCCCGCCGGGTTCTCACGCCTTCGGCACTCAACCGGCTGGTGCGCGAGCTGATCGAGGACGCACTGCCGATGGTCTGGATCGAAGGCGAGGTATGCAACTTCGTGTGCGCCGGATCCGGACACTGGTACTTCTCGCTGAAAGACGCCTCCGCCGAAGTGCGCTGCGCGATGTTCGCGCGCGAGAACGCGCGGCTCCGGTTCCGGCCCGGCAATGGTACGCGGGTGCTGGCGCGCGCACGGGTCAGCCTGTACGAGCCCCGCGGCAGCTTCCAGTTGATTCTCGAACACATGGAAGATGCCGGCGAAGGCGCGCTGCGGCGCGCATTCGAATTGCTGAAGGCGAAACTGCAGGCGGAAGGATTGTTCGAGGAGGGACGCAAGCGCCGGCTGCCGGTCTTCCCCCGCCGCCTCGGCGTCGTCACCTCGCCAAGCGGCGCCGCGGTGCGGGATGTGCTGTCGGTTGCTTGGCGCCGATTCGCATTGACCGAAATCGAGGTGTTGCCGGTGCTGGTGCAGGGTGCCGAGGCGCCGGCACAGATCGCATCCATGCTGCGCAAGGCGGCGAACGCACATCGCTACGACGTGCTGCTGGTCACCCGCGGCGGCGGTTCGCTCGAGGACCTCGCGGCCTTCAACGACGAAGCGGTCGCGCGCGCGATTGCCGCAAGCCCGGTGCCAGTCGTGTCCGCGGTCGGCCACGAGATCGATTTTTCGATCTGCGACTTCGTTGCGGACCTCCGCGCACCCACGCCTTCCGCGGCGGCCGAGTTGATCCTTCCGGACGGCGACGCACTGGCCAGGACACTTGTGCATCTCGAGGCACGTTCCCGCCATGCATGGAGCCGGAAAATCCAGGCGGCGATGCAGCGGCTGGACCACGGCTGCGCGCGCCTGAATGCGCAGCGCCCGGAGCGGCGCCTCGCGCTCGGCCGCGAACGGATGCTAGCGCTGCGTGCGCGGTTGTTGCGGAGCGAGGCAGTCGTGCGCGAACGCGCCGCCACGCGCGCGGCCAAGACACACGATCGGCTGTTTGCGCGGCATCCCGCCGCGCGTCTCGAGCAACTCGATCGACGTGGAGCCGAGCTTTCGCGGCGCCTGTCCGCAGCCTGGCGGCATGCGACGGAGCGGCGGCGCCAGCGACTGGTGGAACTCGCGCGGGCGCTCAACGCGGTCAGTCCGCTGGATGTACTGAAACGCGGTTATTCGATCCTGTTCGATGAATCCGGCGTAGTACTGCGTTCCGTGCACGACGCCCGCCCCGGCGCTGCCCTTCGCGCACGGCTCGCCGATGGCGAATTGCTGCTGCGGGTCGATCAGCCGGACCGGCAATGAGGCTTCGAATGCGGATCAATGCGGCTATACGGATCAGAAACGACCAACCCGTAACGATCCGGACTTGTCCGCCTTGATCCTTATCCACCGCGCTCCGCTTTTGGAAATTTCCCATGTCCAGGACGCCGAAACTGAAATCCCGCTATCCGTATTACCTCGCCAACAAGGCAGTGCAGGCCAATACCGACCTCGAGGTTCGGGACAAATACTCCGGCAAGATCGCGGCGCGCGTGGCGATGGCCGACGCCGCGGCCGTCGATGCGGCGATCGCCGCAGCCGCGAAAGCCGCCGCACCGATGGCGGCGATGAAGCCTTACCAGCGCCGGGAGGTGCTGGAGCACTGCGTCGCCAGCATGCGCAAGCGCAAGGAGGATCTCGCATACGCGCTGTGCGTCGAGGCCGGCAAGCCAATCCAGGATTCGCAGGGCGAAGCCGAACGCCTGATCGATACGTTCCGGATCGCCGCCGATGAATCCACCCGCCTCGACGGCGAGATCGTGAACCTGGAAATTTCGGAACGCACCAAGGGCTATCGGGGCTTCGTCAAGCGGGTGCCGCTGGGGCCGTGCTCGTTCATCACACCGTTCAATTTCCCTTTGAACCTCGTGGCGCACAAGGTCGCACCGGCGATCGCGGCGGGCTGTCCGTTCGTGCTGAAGCCCTCCGAGCGCACACCGATCGGCGCGCTGATCATCGGCGAGGTGCTGGCCGAAACCGATTTGCCCGAGGGCACGTTTTCGATCCTTCCCTGCCGCGTCGAGGATGCCGATCCCTTCATCGAGGACGAGCGGCTGAAACTCCTGTCGTTCACCGGCGGCCAGATCGGCTGGGAACTGAAGGCGCGCGCCGGCAGGAAGAAGGTGGTGCTCGAACTCGGCGGCAACGCCGCCTGCATCGTCGATGCGGACCAGAAGCCGCGGCTGGATTTCGTGGTCTCGCGATTGATCTCGGGCAGCTTCTATCAATCCGGGCAAAGCTGCATCGGTGTGCAGCGGATCCTGGTGCACGCATCGTTGTACGACGAGGTGAAGAAACGCTTCGTCGCGGCAACGAAGAAATTGAAGACCGGCGATCCCAAGGATCCCGAAACCTTCCTCGGTCCGATGATCGACGAGGCTGCCGCGGAGCGCCTCGAAGACTGGATCGCCGAAGCCAGGAAGGCCGGCGCGAAGATACTGTGCGGCGGCAAGCGCACGCGCAACATGCTGGATGCCACCGTGCTTGAAAACGTGCCGCACCATGCCTCGATCAACCGGATGGAAGCATTCGGACCGGTCGCCCTGCTCGAGCCGTTCGACGATTTCGATGCCGCACTCAACGTGGTCAATGATTCCGAGTACGGCCTGCAGGCGGGCCTGTTCACCGACAACCTCAGCCACGCGATGCGCGCGTGGGACATGCTGGTCGAGGGCGGCGTGATCGTGGGAGACATCCCGAGTTTCCGGGTGGACAACATGCCCTACGGCGGCGTGAAGCTCTCCGGCTTCGGGCGCGAAGGCATCCGCTACTCGATCGAGGACAT
>Ga0157372_10006732_pt1 | contig 12220 bp, 8 predicted proteins | sample C55metaG_FD_115307 | JGI IMG/M metagenome (GOLD analysis project Ga0157372, IMG submission 115307) | Corn rhizosphere microbial communities from Kellogg Biological Station, Michigan, USA - C5-5 metaG | ecosystem: Host-associated > Plants > Roots > Rhizosphere > Soil | place: USA: Michigan... | reverse complement strand
GAAGGCGCAGGTGCTGCACGACCTCCACGAGTCGTACCCGTACCTCTACGACAACACCATCGGCGACGGCCCCTACAACGCGTGGCTCGATCCGCTCCTCACCAACGAGTGGCAGATGATCGGGTGGAACAACGTGCAGGAGATGACGCGCATGGGAATGCCGGGCGTCTGGGCGCACGGCGAGTTCGACACGTGGTCGCCGGGCTACCTGATGTTCATGGCCGCGACCCACAACGGCATCAGCCGCCTGTACGAGACGTTCGGCAACGGCGGCACGGCCGAAACGGTGGAGCGCGAGTTGAGCCCGGGGCAGACGTCGCGTACCTGGTGGCGCCAGAACCCGCCCCTCCCGCGCGTGATGTGGTCGCTCCGCAACAACAACAACTACGAGCAGACTGGCCTCCTCGTCTCGCTCAGCTACTTCGCCAACAACCGCGACCTCTTCCTCCGCAACTTCTACGAGAAGAGCAAGCGCTCGATCGAGAAGCCGAAGAACGAAGGACCGGCGGCGTACGTCCTCACCGCCGACGACCCGCGACCCGGGGCGCAGGCCGAACTGCTGCGCATCCTCCAGAAGCAGCGCGTGGAGCTCTCGCGCGCGACGGCGCCGTTCAGCGTGACCCTTCCCTCGCGCGCCCGCTCCGGCCGCGCCGCGCAGGACTCGGCCACGTCGCGCGCCGCGGCAAATACGAACGGCGAGACGCGCCAGTTCCCCGCCGGCACCTACATCGTGCGCATGGACCAGCCGTACTCGCGCATCGCCGACGCGCTGCTCGACAAGCAGTACTGGGCGCCGAACGATCCGCAGAAGACGCCGTATGACGACACCGGCTGGTCGTTCCCCGAAGGCTTCGCCGTCAACGCGGTGCGGGTGATCGACCCGAAGGTGCTCGACGTGCCGATGGAGAAGGTGAGCGGCTCGGTGCGCGCGCCCGGCGGCGTGAACGGCGACGGCAGCGTGTTCGCCATCAACCACAACGGCGACAACGCGCTCGCCACGCTCCGCTACCGCCTGCGCTCCGCCGACATCCAGGCCGCTGAGGAGCCGTTCAGCGCGAACGGGAAGAAGTTCGCGCGTGGCTCGTTCATCGTCCGCAACGTGAGCCGCGGCGATCTCGACAAGGCCGCGCGTGACCTCGGCCTCGCCGCGTACGCGGTGAGTGCGCCGTCGGTGAGGATGCATCCCGTGCGCGCCGCCCGCGTGGCGGTGATGCACACCTGGCTCAGCACGCAGACGGAAGGCTGGTGGCGCTACGCGCTCGACCAGCTGGGTATTCCGTACGACTACATCAGCACGCAGGTGGCCGCGCGCACGCCCGACCTCAACGCGAAGTACGACGTCATCCTCTTCCCGCCGACGAGCGGCAATGGGCAGGCGATCATCGACGGACTCCCGATGTGGCGCAACCCGATGCCGTGGAAGACGACGGCGCTCACGCCGAACATCGGCAAGCTCGACCAGACCGATGACATTCGTCCCGGACTAGGCTTCCAGGGTCTCGAGAACCTGAAGCAGTTCGTCGCGCGCGGCGGCGTGCTCGTCGGCGTGACGAACACCGCCGAGATGGCGACCGACTTCGGGCTTGCGAACGGCGTGAGCTACAACGGCAGCCCGAGAAGCCGGGTCGTCGGGAGCTTCCTGCGCACCAAGGTGGTGGATGGCGCGAGCCCGATCGTCTACGGGATTCCCGAAGACCTCGCCGTGTACAGCGAAGGTGGCGAGACGTTCAACGTGAGCAACACGCGCGGTGGTCGGCGCGGCGGCCGGTTCAGTGGCACGCCCGAGCGTCCGACGGGTCGCGGCACCGCCGACGATCCCGATGTCGTGCAGGGTCGTCCGCAACTCGATTCGGCGCACATGGCCCTGCCGACGGAGCACGTGGATCCGTGGGAGGCAGCGCCGATCAGCAAGGATCAGCTGCGCAACCCGCTGAACATCATCCCGCCCGACCAGCGCCCGCGCGTCGCGTTGCGCTACGGTGACCAGCGCGGGCTGCTCGCCTCCGGCCTGCTCGAAGGCGGCTCCGACATCGCGCAGCGGCCGGTGGTGGTGGACGTGCCGCTGCAGAAGGGGCACGTGGTGCTGTTCGCCAACAACCCGATCTATCGCGGCGAGACGATCGGGAGCTACTTCCTGGTGTTCAACACCATCCTCAACTGGGACAACCTGAACGCCGGTCGGACGCTGGACGCCCGGTAGCAGGACGTTCATGGAGCGACGCAGAAGATGAGACGACGCCGGCATCGATCGCGGGTGGCGGCGTTCGTCTCCTGCCTCGCTCTCGCCGCGGTGGTGCCGGCGGGCGCGCAGATAGTGCGCGGCAGCGTGGTGGACTCGGCCCTGTCGCGCCCGATCGGCGATTTCACGGTACAGCTGATCGATTCGACGGGCGCCGGCGTTGCCGCCGCGCTCGCGCAGCCCGGCGGCCGATTCACCCTGCGCGCGCCGGTGGCGGGCACCTACCGGCTGCGCGTGCTGCGCATCGGCTTCCGCCGCACGCAGACGCCCCCGTTCCTCGTCGGTGCGGGTGAGACGGTGGAGCGAGTGGTGGCCATGCCACAGGTCTCCGTCGCGCTGACCGGCATTCGCGTGATCGGACTGCAGCGCTGCGAGGGACTGCCGACGGGTGGCGAGGCACTCGTCACCGTGTGGGACGAAGTGCGCAAGGCCGTGCAGGCCGTGGCGCTCACCGGGAGCGAGCGACGCCTCCTCATGCGCGTGCGTGACTATACGCGCGATGTCTCCCTGCGCGGCAACGATCCTCACAACGAGCAGAGCACCGAGCGCGAGGGCATCAGCGCACGCCCGTACGTGAGCCCCGATGCGGTGACCATGGCACGAGATGGCTTCGTGCGTCAGGAGGCGGATGGAACGTGGTACTACGCCCCGGACGCGGAGGGACTGCTGTCGGACGCCTTCGTGAGTGCCCACTGCTTTCACCTGCAGCGCGACGCGGTGTCGGGCGACTCGCTGATCGGCATCGCCTTCGAGCCGGTGCGCCGCCGTCCACCACCGGACATTCGCGGCATCCTCTACGTCGACCGACGCACCGCCGAGCTGCGTGAGCTGCGCTACACCTATACGTCCCTTCCTCGCGCTGCGGACGGGCAGGACTTCGGTGGACGGGTGAGCTTCCAGCGCATTCCCGGCGGCGCATGGATCATCCGGGAATGGCTGGTGCGCGGGCCCGTGTTCGCCGTGCGCGCCCGCGCTGATGTCTCGACGAGCGGACTTGCGATCCGCGGCGCCGAGACGACGCCGAGCAGGCTGGACTCGACGGTCGTCGGCGTGCATGAAGGAGGTGGCGAGGTGCTGGCCGCCCGCACGCTCACCGGCGCGACGGTGTGGGCGCGCTCGTATGGGACCGTGCTGGGCACCATCACCGACAGTGCGAGCGGCAAGGCCATCGTGGATGCGGGCGTCGAGCTGCGTGGCTCGCCGCATCGGGTGCGCACCGATAGCGCCGGCAACTTTCGCATGGACAGCGTGGCGCGCGGCTCGTACACGCTGCTGCTGAACGTCCGGTCGCCGGCGCCCGTCCTCCGGTCAGTCGCCGTGCGCGTCGACAGCGGCGTCGTACACGTGCGGATGGCGCTCCCCGTATCCAGACTGGCGACCGAACAGGCAGCTCGTGAGCGGGCGCGGCTCGCCGAACGCTGCACCGAGCTTCGGGTCGCGCGCGACCGGGAGATCGACTCCACGCTCGCCGAGCCCGCGGCGCGCTGGAAGCCTCGCGGCCGGGATTCCGCCGAGGTGCGACGCGCGGTACGCAATGCGGTGGTCGTGCTCCAGGCGGTGGCGGACACCACCGGTCGCATCGAGCGACAGACGGTGCGCGCGCTTCGCGGCGGCACGAGCTCGGCACTCGCGACCGCGCAGGCGGCGCTGTTCGCGCTACCGGCCGAAGTGGACGTGCCGGTACCAGGATGCCCGCTGCGACAGGTGATACTGATGCCGTATCGCCAGAGCCGCTGAGCTGGCGGTCACTTCGCCCGCAGGTCGTCGTACTCGCGGTGCTCGTCCATGTAATGCGCGAAGAACGCACAGGCGGGAATCACCTTCGTCCCCGCGGCCCGCGCATCATCGAGCGCTCGCCGAGCGAGGGCGCTCGCCACGCCTCGCCCCTCGATCGCGGTCGGCACCTCGGTGTGCGTGAAGGCAATGGCGTCGCCTTGTCGATGATAGCTCGCGACGGCAAGCGCGCCGTCCACCTCTGCCGTGTAGCGCGACTGCTCCGGCTCGTGCTGGACGTGAACGGACGTGGACTCGGCTGATTCGCTGGATGACATCGGAAGCCCATGCGTGGGAGATGAGATCGATGCGCGCCTGTATGCGAGTCTCACGCCGCCCGCCCCGCCTCACCCATGCGGCCATGAGTCGACGGTTCGGCGCTGCTGCTGGGCCCGCTCCCGGCGCCGTGGCACGCCGCACGCGCTAGCGAGGACTCGCTCCGCGCATTTCCCCGCCTGACGAGGATTGGTCGTGCACACGCTGCGTCGAACAACAATCTGGCTCGTTGCAGCCATCATATGGTCGTGCTCGGGATCCGTCACCGGAGTTGATCGCACCCCGGGGGAGGGCGTCGCGGCGATTACCGTCGCGCCATCGACGGTCACGCTGGTGGCGGGCGCCGAGGCGCCGCTGCAGGCGACCGTGCACGACGAGTCGGGGAGGGTACGGACCGACGTGCCGGTCGTATGGTCGGTGAAGGACACGACGATTGCGCGTGTGTCTGCCGCCGGCGTCGTCAGCGCACGGAATGTCGGCAACACGCAGGTCGCGGCGAGCGCGATGGGGGTGTCGGCTATCGCCACGCTCACCGTGCAGGCACCGGCGGTCGCCAGCGTGCTCGTGCAGCCACTCGCCCAGGCGCTCACGGTTGGCCAGAGCGTCACGTTCTCGGCCACGACGCGGGACGTGAACGGCATGACCCTCACCGGTCGCGTCGTCACCTGGACGTCGAGCAACGATGCCGTCGCGACGGTGGCGCAGAGTGGCGAGGTCACGGCACGGTCATCCGGAACCGCGACCATCACCGCCACCAGCGAAGGCGCGAGCGGCAGCGCGACGGTGACGGTGAGTCAGGTCCCGGTGGCGAGCGTCACCGTCTCGCCAGCCGACGTAAGCCTGGAAGTCGGCAGGACTGTCGCGCTCGCCGTGGCAGTGCGTGACGTGAACGGCGGCGTCGTCACGGATCGCCCCGTCACCTGGGCTTCGAGCAACCCGAGCGTGGCCACGGTAACGCAAACCGGCATCGTCACCGCGAAAGCGGTGGGCTCGGCCACGATCTCCGCGACGGCGGGGGGGAAGAGCGGCAGCGCGGCAGTCACGGTGACGACGGTACCCGTAGCGGCGATAGCCGTGAATCCGACGACATCCACGCTCATCCGCGGCGAGACCGTGCAGCTCGCTGCCACATTGAAGGACGCGAGCGGGACCGTGTTGACCGATCGCGCTGTCACCTGGACGTCGAGCGACAACACGATCGCCATCGTGTCCGCCGCCGGCGTGGTGACCGGCGTGGCGCCGGGCGCAGTCACGATCACCGCGACGAGCGAGGGCAAGAGCGCCACCGCCGCGGTCACCGTGGTGAGCCCCCCGATCGCGAGTGTCACGGTGCTGCCCGCGTCGACCACCATTCAGATCGGCGGTGGCGCAACGCTCACCGCCACGGTGAAGGACATCACGGACGCCGTTGTTCCGGATGCGGCCGTCACCTGGTCCTCCAGCAACACCGCCGTCGCGACCGTGTCCGCAACCGGCGTCGTCACGGGCCAGGCGGTCGGCACCACCACCATCTCGGCGACGAGCGGCGGCAGGACCGGAACCGCATCGGTGAACGTCGTGCTCGTGCCGGTCGCCAGCGTCAGTGTCTCGCCGCCGTCGTTGACGCTCGTGCCGACGGAGACCGCGACGCTCTCCGCCACCGTCCGTGACGCGAACAGCACCGTCGTCACCGATCGCGTCGTCACGTGGAAGTCGAGCAACACCGCCGTCGCCACGGTATCGGCGAGTGGGTTCGTGACCGCGGTTGCGCCTGGCTCGGCGATCGTGACCGCGACCAGTGAAGGGAAGACGGGCTCGACGAGCATCGTCGTCGTTCCCAAGCCCGTGGGCAGCGTGGTGGTCAGTCCGCCCACCGGGAAGATCACGGCGGGCCAGACACTCACGCTGTCGGCCACGGTGCGCGACACGAGCGGGGCGGTCGTCACCGACCGCGCCGTCGCGTGGAGCTCGAGCAACACGACCATCGCCACCGTATCCAGCGCCGGCATAGTGACGGCGGTGAATCCCGGTACGGCGACCATCACCGCATCGAGCGAAGGAAAGTCGGGCAGTGCCGTGGTGACGGTGCAGCCCATTCCCGTCGCGTCGGTGACGCTCGATCCGGGCAGCGTGACGCTCGGCCCGGGCGAGAACGCACAGCTCGTCGCGACGACGAAGAGTGCCGACGGAACGGTGCTCACCGGACGCGTCGTGACGTTCACATCGAGCAACACGAAGGTGGCGATGGTGTCGAGCGACGGCGTCGTCACGGGCATTGCACTGGGCACGGCGACGATCACCGCCACCAGCGAAGGAAAGTCCACCACGGCCGCCGTGACGGTGCAGCCGGTGGTGGCTTACGTCATCGTCTCACCTGACGTCGTCTTCCTGAAGAAGGGCGGCACGGTGCAGCTCACCGCGAAGGCCTACGATGCGTCCGGCAACCCGATCGTCGGCCGCGCCGTCACGTGGGCAACGGCCGATGATCATGTCGCGACCGTGGACGAGAACGGCGTCGTGACGGCGAAGAAGCCGGGAAAGACGACGATCTCGGCGACCGTGGACGGCAAGGTCGGCACGGCGACGGTGCAGGTGACGAACTGAGGAACGGACCAGCGCCAGCGCTCAGTCGAGGCGGCGCTGGCGCGTCCCGATCGTTCCGCCGAGGACGAGGAGACCGATGCCGACGAGGACGAGCGTCGCCGGTTCGGGCGTGGTGACCACATCGGCCGCCCCGATGGTGACCTCGCCGCTGAACGTCACCGTGCTCGCCGCGTTGTCCTGGGTGTAGGTGACGAGCGCCTCGAGGTTGTCATAGAACGTCGGCGCGAACGAGCTGGACGCGGAGCCCAGGTCGCACGTTGCCGAGGCTGCGGTGCCGGACGCGACACAGGTTCCCGTTCCCAGGTCCACCCCGAGGTTCGTCAGCTCGTCGCCAACGGTGCCATATCCGGAGACGAACGCCGGGTACGTCGCGCTGTTGGCGACCGTCGTCGTTCCCGTGACGGAGGTGGCGGACAGGTGCAGGGTGCTGAGGGCCGACGAATAGAAGTCCGGCACGATCGGCAGGCCGAAGAGGAACGCGTACGTCGTCGCGTCGCCCGTCAGGTTCGTCGTCGTCCCGCCGAACGTCACCGACGGGTCGGGATTGAACAGCGCGTGGAGGTCGATCGTGGCGCTGGCGAGGCTCAACTTCGTGGAGAGACTCCAGCCCTTGCCGCCGACGACCGGCGCGACGAGCGAGCTCAGGTCGGTGCACTGGCCATTCACCGCGACGAACACGAACGGTGCGGTGAGCGTCGCTGGTCTTACGCAGCCCGGCAGCGTGATCTGTGCGGAAGTGGTGGCGGGCACCGCGAGCACGAGCGCCGAGAGGGCGGTGAGGAAATACTTCCGCATGGATTGCCTCCGTTCGAAGACGGATGAGGGGAGCGTGATCCGTGGCGGCCGCGCAAAAGGCTCGCCGTCGGGCTGGCGAGCCTCGGGTTGTCGCTGCCGTGAGGAGTGCTCGCGATGCACCAACTAATTTTCTAGTTGACATGCTTCCCGGGCGCACGTACACTGCAACTAGAACTCTAGTTGGAGGTGCGCCCTGCCAAGCTTCACCGAACGTGAGCTGGATGTGATGGCCGTGCTCTGGCGGCTCGGATCGGGCACCGTCAGCGAGGTGCGCGACGAAATCGCCGATCCGCTGGCCTACAACACCGTGCTCACCGTCCTCCGTACGCTGGAAGCCAAGGCGTACGTCCGCCATGAGGACGAAGGAAAGGCGCACCGCTACTTCCCCACGGTGGCTCGCGAGCAGGCGGGAACGAGCGGCATTCAGCGCCTCGTCGATACGGTATTCGCCGGGTCCGCCGAGGCGCTCCTCACCCACCTCGTGCGTGACAATCGGCTCAGTCGCGCCAAGCTCGCGCGCATGCGCGCGCTGATCGACGAACGCCTCGGTGGCGAGGAGGACAAGCGATGATCGCCTTCGTCGGCTACGTCTTGCTCGTCTCCCTGCTGCTCGTCACGGCCGCCACGGCGAGCGAGACTTTCCTCCGGGCCACCCACCGGCCGACGCGCAGCGTGTGGCTCGCCGCGATACTGGCCACCTGCATGCTCGCGCTCTCGGTCATGCTGGTGACGCCCTCGGCGGCGGTTCCTCAGGTCACGGCCGCGAGCATCCCGGGAATCGTCGGGACGTCAGGCAGGACGGACGTCACGGACGTGTCGCTCATCACCCCGCCTTCCGGCGACCAGGTTCATCGACTCGTACGTCAGGCACCTCGCTCAGTGGCCTTCAGCGACGAGGCGGAACACACCACGCCCCGGCTGGCGTTGTTGGCTGCCGGTGGCTGGCTGCTGGCCTCACTCGTGTGTCTCGTTCGACTGCTCGCCGGCGCGCGCCGCGTTGCGCGTCTCCGGCGGTCGTGCCGCCCCGGATTGCTTCATGGCGAGCCCGTGCTCGTATCCGGGACGACGGGACCGGCGGTGCTCGGCGTGCTTCGCCATCAGATCGTCATCCCCGCGTGGGTCGAATCGCTGGGCGAAGAGGAACAGCGACTCATCCTCGCACACGAGCGTGAGCACATCCGCGCGCGTGACCCGCTCGTCCTGCACGCCGCGAGCGTCGTCATCGCGCTCATGCCGTGGAACCTCCCGCTGTGGTTCGCCCTGCATCGCCTGCGCGATGCAATGGAGATCGACTGCGATGCGCGAGTGCTCCGGCATCAGGTGGGGGCGGCCAGGCGCTACTGTCGGCTGCTGCTCGAGGTTGGAGAGCGAACCGTCGCCGTCGCGTCGCCACTCCTGGCGCTCGCCGAGCGCGCGACACCGCTGGAACGGAGGATCGAGTCCATGACCACACCGCCGAAGCTGCGCGACTGGAAGACACTCCTGCCTGCCGCCGGCGCGATGCTGCTGCTGGCGGGTGCCTGCCGAGCACCCCGCCCGGAGATCGGGCCCGCTGAGGGATTCGGATTGGTGGCGCGCGCGCGCGCCACCCTTGCGGCAAGGCGCAGCGACGCCGTGGAAGCTCCTGTTGTGCCGGCGCGAACCACCGCGCCACTTCCCCTCCCCGCTGCCGCGGCGCAGCGGCCAGGACTCGACGTCCGACGCACGCCCGCTGCGCCGGCAATCGCCCGCACCAGGGACTTCGCGACATCCGTCCCGACTTCCGCCGGGAGGGACACGGTGCCCGACACCACCATCCGGAACGAGGCAGCGCTGCGGCGATCGGCCGCCGAGCATCAGGCGCGGGTGGACGCAATCGCCGACAGTGTGATACTCGCTGACTATCCGGAGCTCACGCGGCGGCCGCCGGGCACGCCAGCGTTCCTGGCGCTGGTGCTCGACGATCGGGACAAGTTGATTCGGCACGCCGTCTCACTCGACCCGGCCCTCCCGAACGACCTCGCCGCGACCATGCTGGCCATGCGGATCGACACGATCTCCGGTCGCACGCTCGGATTGGGAATCTCGGCGAACAACCGATGGGACGTGACCGTCGGATATGCGGCGGAGGCGCTGGGCCCGGTCCGAGGTCACACCGTGATGCGCGCCTGGCGGTCGTCGCCGCTGCCGTACGCGCTGCGTCGTGTCCCGTACGAGCGCATCGTCGACTCCGTGGCCCGCGCGCGTGCTCCCGATGCGTACCGGGAGCACGAGGGTATTTTCGCCATCGCGATGCTCCTTGGGGAGGACGGCAGCATCGCAGGATTCGCGGCGCAGCCGCATGCGAACCCTGCGGTTCAATCCGAAATGCCCCTGGCGCTGATGAAGCGCATGCTGGGTGACACAACGCTGAAAGTCGGAACCGCCGGCGTGATGGGGCGCGTGCAGCCGGCGCGAACGGCCATCGTCTGGGGAGTGCGGCGCTAGGCGCGGCGGGCGCGTACTCCAGGATTCATCATTCCGGCTCGCTGGGTAGCGCGTCGATAAAAGCGCGCATCTCACGCAGCACGTCTGCTTCGTTCGACCGGAAGATGAAGTGGTTCGCCCGTGGCAGTCGAACCACCCGTGCCTGCGGAACACCTCGCGCGAACGCGCTGACCTGACGGTCGATCGCTGAATCCGCCTCGGCGATCATCGCGCGCATCGCGGGATCGGTATCCGCACCAGGCGGGACTCCCGGCGGTGATGCGAATATCGCGAGAATGGGTCCGCTGACATGCGTGTACTTCCGCTGGCCGGAGATGATCGCGTACGGGATCGGCGGCAGCGGACGCGGTGCCGGTCCGTTCGGCGGTGGGGGCTCCCGGAGAAACGCTCGAAGTCCAGTCAGGTATGCCGGCAGGATCGTATCCGCCAACGCAATCATCGTCTTTCGTCGTTCCGGCAGACTCACGCCCGACCCGAACCGCAATTCACCGAGTCGGCGGATGATCTCGTTGACGTCGATGGTGACATTGCCGTGCGACTGATCGTAGAACGCATAGTCGTAGCCCGCCTCGAGATAGATGAGGCCGGACACCTTCTCGGGGTGCCGGGAGCCGATGGAGCTGAGCTCCTCCCCGGCCATCGAGTGTCCTGCCACGACCGGCCGCTGCAGCCCGAGCGAGTCGCTGACGGCCAGTACGTCATCGCCGAGTGTGTCGGCGTCATAGCCGGATGGGGGCGTGCTGGAGTGACCAAAGCCACGACGCGTTACGCCGAAGACGTGATGACGCGAGCAAGCCTATCACGCCGATGCAGGACAGCGTCAATCGCATCTCCAGGTCTCCCGTTGTCGCGCGAAGGGTTGAGCGGACTGGCTTCTGTTGCGCTGCTGCTATTTGTTCTACATAATGGTTGTAATGTCAAGACCCACTCTCGGTACCCTCGAGCTGTCTGCCCTCCTCGCCGTCGTTCGCCTCGGCGACGATGCTTACGGACTAGCTGTGCGCCAGGATCTTGCCGAACGGACGGGGCGCGAGCTGTCGGTGGGCGCGGTGTACACCACCCTCCAGCGCCTCGAGGAGAAGGGGTTTCTGCGTTCGCACGCCAGCGCGCCCCTTCCCGTGCGCGGCGGCCGCTCGCGTCGCCACTACGCGCTGACCGGCGCCGGCGCGCGGGCGATCCGAGATGCCGAGCGTCACGCGGCATCCATCTGGGAGGGTGTTGCGTCCCGCGTTCGCCCGAAGCCGGCATGAACGGGTCATTTCCATCCTGGGCCGACTCCCGACTGGAACACAGCGGGCAAGGCGAGCACGGCTCGAAGGCGGAGCGCCTGCTCTGCGCTCTCGGCGCGGATCCCGGATTCGTCCAGGCCGTGCTCGGCGATCTGGCTGAGGAGCGTGCGGCCCGTAGTGCAGTCCATGGCGCACGGTCGGCAAACTGCTGGTATGCGCGTGAAGCGCTTCGCTCGGCACCGCATCTCGTCGCCAGCGCGGTGCGCGGCGCGAGCTGGCGTGGGCGCGCCGCCGCGATGCTGTGTCTCGGCGCGGTTGCAGTTGCCATGACGTTCGCCGTGCGAAGCGTGCTGGCCGGGAGTGGATCGCCGGCGCAACTGCTCGCCAGCGGAGACCGGGGTGATGGCGTCATCGTCAACAATGTGCGGCCGGTGCGACTCGCCATGCAGGTACTCGACTCGGCGGGGCGTGCCCTGCCGGACACCGGGGTGCGGTATCGCTGGCTGTCGGGAACGTCATTGCCCGTGACATCGCGCGGCGTGGCGACGTGCACGCAGTCCGGCGACGCTGTCGTTGGTGCATCGCTCGGCCGCCTCACCACCCAGCTCGTGCTCCGGTGTCGCCCGGTGCACAAGGTGAACGCGCTGGGCGGGCTGAACCTCATCGTCGGCGACTCGGCGGTGGGAGTGCCCTTCCTGGCGTTCGATGCCAAGGGCAGGATCGTTTCGCTCCTGCGGGGTGAGCTCAGTGTGGAGGACAGCTCCGTGGCGACGCTGGAGGTCGCCGCCGACGGCACGCGATTCGTGCGTGCGCGGGCACCTGGCAACACCATACTGGACATCCGCATCGGCGACCGCAT
>Ga0157372_10006729_pt1 | contig 12224 bp, 8 predicted proteins | sample C55metaG_FD_115307 | JGI IMG/M metagenome (GOLD analysis project Ga0157372, IMG submission 115307) | Corn rhizosphere microbial communities from Kellogg Biological Station, Michigan, USA - C5-5 metaG | ecosystem: Host-associated > Plants > Roots > Rhizosphere > Soil | place: USA: Michigan... | reverse complement strand
TGCGGTACTCGACGTTGGCGGTGAAGTTGGTGTCGCCGCCGATGGAGGCGAGGCGGTAGACGGGCAGCGGGACCGTCACGTTGGTGTTGAGCGTGGGATTGCTTGGGTCGCGCGGGACGAGCGAGCCGTCGGGGTTCGTGAGGTTGAGCTCAACGCGCGTGGGAATGAAGGTGTAGGGCGACGCGGAGCGGATGTCAAAGCCGCGGATGTCGTTCTCACCACCGCCGTAGATGCGGGCGAAGGGCGGAGCGACCTCGCCACCGAAGCCGGTGACGGAGTTGAACAGCACGCGATAGCCGAGGACGTTGCGGCCTTCAGGGTTGACCTTGAGGCCCTTCATCGGGAAGAACTGGCGCCACGCGATGTTGGGAGCGAAGTACTTGGTGTTGCCGCCGACGCCAGCGAACTGGAAGGCAGCGTTGAGATCCTTGCCGCGATGCGGACCGACGGCGCGATCGAGGGTGGAGAAGCTGAAGCTCGGCGTGAGCTGAGAGGTGATGATGCCGTTCAGCTGATTCTGACCAGCGATGCCGGCGCGGAAGGCGAGGGTCTCAAAGACGTTCCGCGTGTTGTCGTTGAAGGTGGTGATGGCGGAGCGCGAGAGGCCGTAGGTGAGGCCGACGCGCGCCACACCGGACATGCGGAAGAGCTTGCGCAGCGCAGTCGAGGTGGAGATGGTGATGCCTTCGGTCGACTGGTTGTAGTTGGTCAGCAGCGAGTTCTGAGCATTGGTGAGGTTCGCGCTCTGGCCGTTGGTGATGGCGTAGCTCTTGGCAGGGTTGTAGTCGAACTTGGAGTCGAAGACCTGGATGCCGAGCGAGATGGGCTTGTTGCGCAGGTAGGGCTCGGTGAAGCCGAAGCTGAGGTTGCGCGAAAGGTCGCCGATGTTGGCGTTGACGGAGAGCGTCTCGCCGAGGCCGAGGAAGTTGTTGGTCTCGTAGTTGAGGCCGATGAACGAGCCGGAGAGGCCGCTGATGCCGCCGTTGAGGCCGATGGAGTTCTTGCCCTTCTCCTTCAGCTTGACGAGGAGGTCGACGGTGCCGGTATCGGTGTTCTGATGGGTCTCGACGTCCTGATCGGTCTTGAGGGTGTCGAAATAGTTGAGCTGGTTCAGACGGAGGAGCGAGAGATCGACGAGCTGCGAGTTGTAGACCTGGCCCTCTTCCATGAGGAGCTCGCGGCGGATGACCTTGTCGCGGGTGAGCGTGTTGCCCGTGAACTCGATGCGGGAGATGAAGAACTGCTTGCCCTCTTCGCACTCGATGTTCATATAGATGACATGCTTGGTCTCATCGAAGCCATTCTGGCAAGTGGCGCCCGCATTCGCAGGGCACGTGGGGATCGGCGTGCCGACGAAGTTGATGTAGCCCTGGCTGCCGTAAGCCTTGCGCAAGGCCTCAAGGCCCTTGTAGAAGAGCTTGCCGTTGAACCATTCGCCGTCCTTGATGGGGAACTGTGCGCGGAGGGCGGCGGTGTTGGTGATGGCCTTGTTGTTGGAGAAGGTGATGCCGCCGAGGTGATAGCGCTGGCCCTCTTCCACCGGAATGAGGATGTCGACACGCTTGCCCTTGGACGGACGAAGGGTGAACGGGTTGATGCCGCCGGCGTTGCGTACGTTGGTCTGCGGCTCACCCGTGTTGGCTTTGGCGAAGCCGTGTTCGCGATAGTCCTGGCGGACGAGCTCGGCGTCCTGGTCCAGCTTGGAGGCGTCGAAGGTGCGCGGGAAGATGTTCTCCAGGAAGATCGAGTGCGGTATGCCGATGGGCTTGGAGAAGTGCATCGCCGAGCGGAGCTCGCGGGTGCTGAGTGCCTGGTTGCCGGCGAACGCGATCTTGCCGACCTTGACCGTCGGGCCTTCCTTGATGTGGAAGGTGATCTCGACGGAGGCGGGAGGAATCGTCTTGATCTCAGTGCGGATGATGGCGTACTGGTGGCCGTGCTCGCCAAGCATCTCCTTGAGGACAACCTCGGCGCGCTTGATCTTGGTTTCGTCGAACTGGCTCTCGACCGAGACCTGCACCTTTTCCTTCTTGAAGCGCTCGAGCGCGTCGGAGACGGAGAAGGAGTTGAGGCCGACGTAGTTGACGGCGCGGATGGTGGGCTTCTCGCGCACGTAGATCAGAAGCTGAACGCACTTGGGCTCGTCGACGCGCTCGATGCGCACATCGTCGAAGTAGCCGGTGTTCCAGAGCGAGTTGAAGGTCTGCTCGACGGCGGCGGGGTCATAGACGTCGCCGGGCTGGAGATAGGTGCGGGCGAGGACCGACTCCTTGGGGATGCGGCGATTGCCGATGACCTGCACGGGGCAAAGAATCTGCGGCGTGGCCGAAGGAGCAGCGGTGAATTGCGGCTGGGCAGCGACCTGCGCCCGTGCAAGGGCAGGAGTGAGGCTCGACAAGAGGAGCAAAGGAAACAGGACCTGGGAGCTCACTGAGCGGCGGATACGAAAGCTGCTCGAGCGCATGCGCACAGGCTGGGACGTACACTTCAGGGAGCTTGCGCTCACTCGCATTCCGGTAAAGATAACTGCACCCTCACAGCATTTAAACTCTGGTCCTGCACGCTCTCGGCGGGAAATTAGATTATAGGCGACACATCGCACCTAGAGCGAATCGCGCCCGTCACATTCGCGGCTCAACGAACCGTATAGGGAGCAGTGATCTGGACCAGATTTGCCTGGGCGAGGAAGGTCTTCAGGGCCTCTGCGAGCTGCGGTTCGATAACCGACGTGGGCGAGAGGACATCAAGAGACTCGACCTTGAGCAGGACGGGCACGGGGCGCGTGCGGTCAGCAGACATGGGCAGATCGCGATGCGGCCGAGCGTAGACCAGCGTGACGTGCTCGGTGGTCTCGGAGTATTGACGGCAGGCGCCGGCGTCGCAGACGGTGGATGCCTCAAGGCGCTGCGTGACGCCGTTGTTGTAAGCCGCGGAGGTAAGGTCGATCTCGCCACCGGGTGAGGTGGCGGCGATCTGGCCGTGCCAGGTCGGGTCCTCACCACGCGCGATGTGACAGACTTCGGCGTCGTGGACACCGAGCTGCGGCGAGATTCCGAGAGAGATATGCGGGGAGGCCGGGGCTGTGCTGCCGGGGGGCGGAGCGGGAGCGGCATACTCGCCCCAGAGATAGACGATGGTGCCTTCGAGGGTGGTGTCGGTCCAGGTGCGAAGGAGCGTGTAGTCGCCGATGCGCTGCGGAAGGCCGGCGGGCGTGGGCCGGGTGGCCTCGTATTCAGCCTGTGCCCGGAGAACGTGGAGGGCTTCGATGCCGAAGATGGCGGAGAGCGCGAAGACTGCAGCTACGCGTGTGAGGAAGGGTTTTGCGAAGCGCGGAGCGGGTGCCGGTTGTGGAGAATCTGTGCGGACGTCCTGCGGGTCGCGGCGGAGGCGCTCGGCGACCGCGAAGAATATGACGAGCGCAAGCACGAAGAGACAGCCGCCGATGACGAGATCCGCCTGGCGGGCGTGGTTCTGCCACCAGTCGTGGCCGAGCGCGAACTTGTAATAGATGACCAGCAGGCAAAGACGGAGGAAGTTGAAGAGATAGCCGAGCAGCACCGCGCCCGCAACGACAGGCGCGAAGACGAACCAGCGAAAGCGGTAGAGATAAGCCACGACGATCGCCGCGAGGCCGAGCGTGATGCTACCGCGAATGCCGTTGCAGCCGGGCGCGATGAACATGCCAAACTCCGGCGTGAACATGAGGCGGAGCTTGTCCTGCGTGAGCTGCTGGCCGAGCACATGCGCGAAGGCGCGGGCGACGGAGGCGGCGGCGTGCTGGAGTGGGAGATCGATAAAGCGGCTGAAGGTTTGCGGAACCGGGATGACCGCCCACATAAGCAGCACGGGAAACCATGCGGCGCGCAGCAGGCGCGTGCCACCGAAGAGCAGCACGATTCCCGCGGCGTAGACGACAGCGACGAGCGGCAAGGGCGGAATCTGCAGCAGCCAATCTTTATTGATGGTGACGATGAAGAGTGTCTGATCGCGCAGGAACATCAGGCCGGCAGAGATGGCGAGGACGGCGAAGCCCCACCAGCTTCCTTCAGTCTCCCAGCCGAGGCGGCGCCACTCGCGCAGGATGAGGGCGGCGCAGACGAAGGGAACGACCATACCCATCGACTTGAGGTCGTCGGTGCGCCAGATGATCCACAGCATCCGGACGGAGCTGAAGATGGTGAGCAGACCGGCGACGGATGCAAGACAGGCCAACGCCGCGACGGTGCCGGGATGCAGCAGCGTTGCAGGCTTCAGGGTTTTGGAATCAGAGATTCGCACGCAGGCCGTCAGAGACAGAAAGACTCAGCCCAGATTACAGGAGCAGACACTCCTGCCCAAGGGGGCGAGAACCTGCTTGATATTTCTACAATTACTTCTGCTTTGGGGCGCGGCGAGCGCGCAGCCTCGTGCGTAGTGAGGAAACGGCAAAGACGCCGCCGGCGAGTCCAGCCAGCACGAGTGTCGGATTCTCCGGCGAGTCCTCGCAACCGCTCTGTGCACGGGCCGGCAGAGCGACGATCAGAGGAATCGCAAGCGCAACAGACAGGATGGCTTTCTTCATCGTCAATCCTTGTGTGTGCCTCGGACCTTGGCCCGTGACATGGGAGTTTCGTTCTGGGGGGCTTGCGATGCACGACAGCCCTGCGCTCAGGGCAAGCATCACTGCTGCCTTGAATAGCTGATGTCAGAATATGGGTCAGGGATGGCCAGCGTCAATTCACATTTCCCCACGAAGGTATCGCTTTGAGCTACACCAAAGGTCGTAGGGATGTGATTTCAGGGAACTTGAATGGCAGCCGTGGGACGGCAGCGCGAAACGCGTTTAGAATCGCCTGTGAACGGCAGGAGGCCGCAGGAACAATGGCGACAGGTATGGCTGGAATCGAAGCCCTGAAGGGGCTTTCCGCAGGGCTGAAGACGCGCATGGAGAAGGCTGTGGAAGATTTCCGTAACAACCTTGTAAGCGTGCGCACCGGACGTGCCTCTGTCCACATGCTGGACCAGGTACGCGTGGACTACTACGGTACGGAGGTACCGCTGTCCCAGGTGGCCCAGCTGAAGACGCCCGAGGCGCAGCTGATTGTTGTCGAGCCGTGGGAGCAGGCGATGGTCCCTCCAATCGAAAAGGCAATCCGCACCGCCGGCCTGGGCTTCAACCCGATGCACGATGGGAAGATCATCCGGGTGCCCATTCCGCCGATGAATGAAGAGCGCCGCAAGGAGACGGTGAAGCACCTGGCGACCGTCCTTGAGGAACACCGCACTTCGATCCGCAATATTCGCCGCGATGGCAATGACACGGTGAAGAAGGCGACGAAGGATAAGCAGATCTCCGCCGACGACGAGAAGCGCGCGAACGACGAGATTCAGCAGATGACGGACGCGGCGATCAAGCGCGTGGAAGAGATGTTCAAGACCAAGGAAAAAGAGGTGATGACGGTCTAGCGACCGTCAGCCCGCGGTGCGCGCGAGTCAGGCATCATATCCGACGACCTTGCGCAGGCTTGGTTCCTCAGCCTCAAGCAAAGCATCGGCGACAGCGGCGGCTTCGCGAGCGGGTTGCAGTTCGTGAACACGAAGAACGTGCGCGCCGGCAAGGATTGCGGCGACGCTGGCCGCGATGGTGGGGATGCGTCGCGCTTCTGGAATCGGAAGATCCGCGCCCTGCACGGGCTCGACCAGCTTCGCGAGGAAACCCTTGCGTGAAAGACCGACCAGCAGGGGACGGCCGAGCTCGTGCAGGCGAGGAAGCCCCGCCAGCAACACGACGTTCTCGTTATCCACCTTGCCGAAGCCGAAGCCGGGGTCGAGGAGGATGCGCTCGCTGGAGAGGCCGGTGGCTTCGGCGAGGGTGAGGCGCTCGCAGAGGCCGGAGAAGACGGTGGGGAGCACCTTGGCGGCCGGGAGGCGGGTTTGGAGCTTCCACTGCGCTGGGCGGCCGCGCGCATGCATCAGCACGAGGCCGCAGCCGGAGTCGGCGACGGTGCGCGCCATGTCGGAGTCCCACTCGAGCCCGGAGACGTCGTTGACGATCTCGACGCCTGCACGAATTGCAGAGCGCGCGGTGGAGGCGTGATAGGTGTCGACCGATACGACCGCCTGCGGACGCTCACGCAGCACGCCTTCGAGCACTGGCAGCAGGCGCGACTGTTCTTCCGTCGCAGTGATCGGAGTGGCGCCGGGGCGAGTGGACTCAGCGCCGAGATCGAGGATGTCTGCGCCGTTGTCATGCGCGTGCACGGCGGCAGCAATGGCTTCCTCCACGGTGGCCTTGCTGAGGCCGTCTCCGGAGAAGCTGTCAGGAGTGATATTGATGATGGCCATCAGGTGCGTACGGCTGCCCAACTCCAGCGTGTGAGTGCGGAGTTGCCAGCGATACAGCGGACGTGCGGCCAAAGACATGGGCGCAATTGTAGACACCTTCGGGGGGTCCTTTGTCAACGGGATGTGTAGAAAATTTGCAGATGCTGAATATCGCGACTGAGGATGCAACAAGGCCCTTAACGTAGACTGCGGAGCATGCGAACTTCGCTCTTGTATGTGACGCACGGACTGCTCTCTGCGTCTCTGGGTGCTGTCATTTTGTGCAGCCTTCCGTCGCTGGGCCAAACACCAAACCTTCCCATAGCACCACCGAGTCATCCGGTCTTCCCTGCCGGCGCGGACACGCCGCTGGGAGCGCAGATCGGCGCGCTGCTGGCTGACCCGAGCGTGAGCCGGGCGCACTGGGGCATCGCGGTGACGACCCTGGATGGGACTCCAATTTACGGGCTGGATGAGGGCAAGTTTTTTCGGCCGGCATCGAACGCAAAGTTATATACGACGGCTGCGGCGATGGCGCTGCTGGGACCGGAGGCGACCGTGACGACCAAGGTCTTCGGCGATCTCGATGCAAACGGGACGGTGAAGGGCGACCTGGAATTGGTTGGGGCGGCGGACGCGAACCTGGCGAGCGATGACTTGCCGTATGTTGCGCCGGCGCTGCGCCCCAAAGGCCCGCAACCTCAACCGGTTGGATTGGACGATCTTCGAGCGCTGGCAGACCAGCTTGCGGCGAAGGGCGTGAAGAGGGTGGCGGGGCGGATCGTCGGCGATGACACCTTGTTTCCCCATGAGCCGTTCGCCGATAGCTGGGATGTCGGGGACCTGGTGTGGGAGTATGGAGCGCCGGTAAGTGCGCTGACGATTGCCGATAACGAGATGAAGCTGACCGTGACGCCGGGTACGGTCAGCGGGTCGAAGGACCACGAGCGATATACGCCGGTGACGGTGACGCTTGAACAGAATGGCGTTCCCTACTACACGGTGAACTCGCAGGTCGATGGGACGGCCGCGGGTACGGGCAGCCATGTGAATGTGGAGCGGCTGCCGGGGAGCCGCGAGCTGCGGGTGTATGGGACGATCGCGGTAGATGCGAAGCCGGATGTGGAACATGTGAGCATCGACGACCCGGCGCTGTACGCGGCGATGGCATTGCGGCAGATGCTGGTGGAGCGCGGGATTACGGTCGATGGCGAGGCCGCGGTACAGCACCAGGTTGTGCAGGATGGCCGCGGATTCATGAGCGCGGTGAATGAGCCGTTGACGGAGTGCGAAGCAGACGCGATCGCCGGAAACCGATGTGCGCCGACTTGTCCGGTGCACGTCAGGCCGAACATGCTGGCGTCGAAGGAGTCGGCGCCGTTGGCTGAGGATGTGACGCTAACGCTGAAGGTCTCGCAGAATCTGCACGCAGAGATGTTGCTGCACCGGCTGGGGATTTTTTGGTCCGCACCGTGCAAGGCCATCGGTACCGGTTCCACCGTGGACGGAGCGCGGATGGTGCGGGGATTTCTGGTACGCGCCGGGCTCGATCCGGCAGACTTTGTGTTCTACGACGGCTCGGGGCTGAGCAGTCATGACCTGGTGACTCCGCGCGCGACGGCGCAACTGCTGTCGTATGCGACGAAGCAGCCGTGGTTTGCGCAGTGGAAGGCCGCGCTGCCGGTGGGCGGTGAAGATGGGACGCTGTCGTCACGATTCCCGGATGCGCCGCTGAAGGATCACCTGTTCGCGAAGACGGGAACGCTGGGCGAGAGCCGCGGGCTTTCCGGGTATGTGGATACGGCGAGCGGAAAGCAGGTGATCTTCTCGATCTTTGTCGACGATCACTCGCCGAGCGGGCCGGCGGACCGTGTCGTGATGGACAAGATTGTGGCGGCGATTGCGGGGAACGAGTAGATGTTAGGGATTAGGTGTTAGATGTTAAGGGCGATCACGGCTCATGAGCGCAGAGGTGCGCACCTCTAACATCTAAAATCTGACATCTAACATCTGCTTTTCCTACTTCGGCGTGTGCTGCTTGATGTAGCTGCGAAGCTGGATGTTGAGGTCGAGGGCCTTGTTGACCCCGGACTCCAGCATGCGCAGCCAGTCGGAGGCGGGCTCTTTGAGCTCGGCCATGCTGAGCAGGTAGCTGGTCTGGACGATGACCTCGAGAGCATTAGAGAGGTCGTGCGCCATGCGCCGGATCTCCAGCGCAAGCTCCTCGGGGATTTGCTGGGCCGATGTCGAAGAAGATACGGCCGTAGAGGACTCACTCATGCGCAACGATGCTCCCTTGGGGTAATTGCAAACTGCTTCATCAACAGACGCAAGCGCGGCTGGCACAGTTTACTCGGCGGTGGCGCGAATTGACAGAGGGGGACGCCTTTGAAACACTAAGGCTTCACGCGGCAGATGCGGTGGGCGTCTGATTGTAGTGAGCCGAAGTGGCGGAATTGGCAGACGCGCATGGTTCAGGTCCATGTACTCGCAAGGGTGTGAAGGTTCGAGTCCTTTCTTCGGCACCAACCTCTGAAAGGCAACGCGCAATTGCGTGATGCCTCGGGTTCTTTTCTCGTAAATCCATCGAAACATTGGGTCGAGTGCCACTCGCTTTGCAAGCGGAGTTCCTTCAGGCATGTCGCTTCCGTTCGGGCGATTCCACCTTTGGGGGGTACCTTCGCAGGCTCTGGCGCGAGACGCTACAGCCCTGTCGCCCTATGCAGCTTGGAGCCCAAATGCACAGCCTGCTTGTAGCAGCCGTCTTTGTCCTCATGGTTTTATCGCCGTGTTTGATGACCCTTCGCTGGCACCCTGAGAAAGATGAGGACTGGGACTAAGACGATCCCACCTCTTTTCTTTCACCTGAGAATGGCGCCTCCCCTGCACTGCTTCGAACACCCCTTCCCCCAAACAACTTAGTGATAAAGCGCGGCCTCGAAGCTCCTGATCTTCGCTTCGTCCCATTGGTGCGAGGACTTGCGCCAGGTGTCGCCCTTCTGCTCCATGAAGTTGGGAAAGTTGGAGCGGCAGAAGCTCTCACGGGCGGCGAAGTCGATGAAGCCCTGCGGCGTTCCGTCGATATAAAAGGCGGCCTGAAGGCCGTCGCGCGACCATTGGACTGTCGCCAAACGCTGACGCTGTGGCTCGTCGAGGGAGCTCACGTTGTAGATGAGCATGGCGTCGAGGATGCTTTGCTCCTCGGTCGGGAACGAGCGGTCGCAGGCGTAGAGGTAGCCGGCGGCACCCTCGTCTTCGAAGATCACCGACCACGGGACCACAGCGGAGTTCGACTTCAGATGGGCGCGGCCGGGCGTAAATGTAAGTGAATCCATAGGCATTAGCGTACAAGCGCGGCGGTGGACTGTACCCTAGAGAGGTGAGAGTTCGAGATTTTGTGGTCGGCCGTGCGCAACGGATCGCGGCCGTTCTTCTTTTGTTGCTTTTTGCGGAGTGCCTTTACACCATCGCGCACCAGCCCCTGGACGCCAATGACTACCGCTACGCGCGCTGCGGCCGCGAGATGTGGGAGCGTCCTTCCCCGCTCCAGGGCTACTTCACTACCTGCGGAAATTTGAATGGCGACGGCACGCTGGCCTACCGGTTGGCCGGGCTGCCGCTGAGCGCGCAGCGACTGGTTCTGCTGGGGATCGACCATCTGCGCAAGCCGGAGAACCGGCTGTATAGCGGTAGTTCGCTGAATGGGACGACGTGGGAGGCGCGCCACGAACTGAGCTATGTGAAGTACCTGATGCGGCTGCCGTTCGTGTTGTTCGCTGTGTGGCTGGGCGGAGGGCTGTGGTGGGTTTCGCGGCGGCTGTTCGGCAATGAGGGCGGAGAGATTGCGCTGGGCCTGTATGTGTTGTGCCCCGAGGTGGTTCGGTATGCGACGCATCCCAATAACGAGGTGCTGGCACTGTGGGGGCTGTATGGCCTGGTGTACACGGCAATCGGGGTCGCGCATGCCTTGCAGGGGCCGCGGACCAAGTGGAAGCCGCGGATTCTGCTGCTGGCGACGGCCCTGGGCCTGACGGCTGCAGCGCATCTGCTGGCGGCAATCATCGGGTTTATCGCGGGGCTGGTGTTTCTGTATTACCTGGCGGAGCGGCGGCGGAGCCAGGTCGCGCAGATCATGATCTTCGCGGCGCTGGGAGCGTTTGTCATTCTGTTTGCTTCGTTCAGTTTCCGGCCTTCGGCCTTTCTGTATGTGTTTACGGGCGGGAGCGCACGGTTCTGGTTCACGATGCAGGCTCTGCGGAGTTTCTGCACGTCGCACGCGAACGCCGGGATTCTGGTTGCGACGGCGGTTGCACTGGTGGTTTACGTCAGCAGCCGGCCAAGCCGGTACTTCGGCAACACAACTCCGCTGATTATGGCGCTGGTGCTTTTCCCGATCTACACGACGCAGGTCATGAGCGCGCCATGGGTTTGGGCGCTTCCCTTCCTCTTTACCTTCATCGGCGGCGTGTTTGCGGACATACTGGAGAGCCGGCAGCGGAAGTTGTTTCTTGCTCTTAGCGCCGCTCTCCTGATCACGCAGGCCGCGCTTTGCTGGACAAGCCTCGCGGGCCTAACCCTTTGAGAAGGGTGCTCGTTACGGGTCGCCGAAGAATTTGTGCATCCAATGATTTGACAGCCCGTATACGCTGTTGCTGAGACTCCCGAGGCTGCCCTTTTTGATGAAGCGCCGTACGATCTGCTCTGTCCTTGCTCTCCTCCTGCTGGCTTCCCTACTTCCACTGAATGGCTGCCGCGGAGGAGCCAAGGCTCTGTGGGCGAAGTTCCACCATCGCCGCGCAAAGTCCAAGGAAAATACAACCGACTACGCGGACACGCTGGCTTCGATCGCCGGCTCAGGAAAGCTGCAGATTCTTCGCTGGGCAAACTACTCGGAGTTTCAGCCGCAAGTGCAGCAGTTCTATGACGGCCGCAACTATGAACTTGCCTGGACGCGCAATGGCCTGCCGACGGAGTCAGCGAATGCGCTGATGCAGGTCTTTGCCAACGCCGCGCTGAAGGGTCTTGTTCCTGCCGACTACGACGGCGACCGCTGGCCGCAGCGTGTACAGCAGCTGCAGCAAATCAGCAGCAAGCACGACACATCGGACGAGGCTGAGTCGGCGATTGCGCAGTTCGACGTGGCGATGACGGTGGCGCTGACGCGGTATCTCTCCGACATTCATCTCGGGCGCGTCAATCCGCAGGCGCTGAACTTTGATATTGATGTGCCGAGCCGTCGTGCGAAGTTCGATATTCCGGAGCTTATCGACAATTCCTTCGTCGATGCTGATGCGGGTGAGATTGCGGACGAAATTGCGAAGCTCGAACCGAAGAACCCGCTCTACGAGGAGACGGAGAAGGCGCTGCCGAAGTATCTCGAGCTGGCGCAGCAAGAGAAGGCGAATCCGCCACAGACTTTGCCGGGGGTTGAAAAGCCGGTTGGGAAAGGCGATAACTATCCCGCGGTTGCGGGAGTTTGGAGCCGCTTGCAGTTGGAGGGTGATGTGCCCGCCGATGCGCCGGCTCCGGCGCGCTATGATGCAACGGTCGTCAAGGCAGTGAAGAGCTTTCAGGAACGGTACGGACTCCTGGACGACGGAAGGCTGGGCAACGGCACCATCGACGCGATGAACGTGCCGATGAGCCAGCGCGTGCAGCAGATTAACGATGCGCTGGAGCGCTGGCGCTGGCTGCCGGACAACTTTCAGCAGCCGCGCGTGATGGTGAATCTGCCGGAGTTTCTTGTGCGCACGTACGACGAAGATCACGAACTGGTCTTCAAGATGAAGATCGTGGACGGCGAGGCGAAGGGCAATCACGACACGCCAATGTTTGTGCGCACGATGCGCTACATGATCTTTCGGCCGTACTGGAATGTACCGGTCTCGATCATCAAGAAAGAACTTGTGAACCACCTGGGC
>Ga0157372_10006728_pt1 | contig 12224 bp, 19 predicted proteins | sample C55metaG_FD_115307 | JGI IMG/M metagenome (GOLD analysis project Ga0157372, IMG submission 115307) | Corn rhizosphere microbial communities from Kellogg Biological Station, Michigan, USA - C5-5 metaG | ecosystem: Host-associated > Plants > Roots > Rhizosphere > Soil | place: USA: Michigan... | reverse complement strand
CTCGAACGGGACCATCGCGGCCCGGTACGCGGCGAGCGCGGGCACCCACTGGTCCGGGACGACGTCCGGCTCCTCGCCACGGTCGATCGCCTCGGTCAGCTGGTGCAGCCCGGTCCCGGTTCCCGCTGCCGCGGACGCGCCACCAGCCTCGGTCGCGTCGCGGACGATCGCGTTCAGTTCCTGCTTCCCGTCCGCGATCGGGTCCGTCCGGTACTTCGCCATGACCCCGGCGACGCGGTCCCGGAGGTCGGTGCGGCGCAGCAGCCCGACCGCGGTCACCCGCTGCTTCCACAGCGTGAGCGCGGCACCGTCGTCGAGGGTCTTCGCCAGGGTGGAGGTCCGGGTGTACGGCACCGGGTCGCCCCCGCGGGTGGGGATGATCAGCGGCCTCTTCCACCGGTCGCGGGGGGGCTCGATCCCGAGGCTCATCGTGGTCATGCGAGGACGTCGTCGAGGTAGGACGCGAGGATCTCGTGGGTCGGGATCGAGGTCCCGAACAGCGCCAGGGCACGGCTCAGGGCGCGGGCACGACGGTCGTACAGGCTCTCGGGCGCCTTGGCCGGCGTGGGCGTGGCGATCGTGATCGGGGCAGGCTTGCGACGCATCTGGGGCCTGCAGAGGGCGGGCGGCAGGAGCACCTCGACCCGGGCGGGTCAGGCGTGGCGTGGGTGCGGAGCTACGTGCGGAGACCTCGTCGGCGCGCAGCGGTCGGGGTCAAGGACAGCGGGTCGCGGTGGCGGTGCCGATCCTCGTAGGCCTGGATCTCGGCCGGGTCGAACCTCCAGCGGCCACCGATCTTGGTCGCGGGGATCGTCCGCTTCCGGGCCTGGGTGCGGACCCACTCGGTCGACTGGCGCCACCGGGCGGCCAGCTCCTCGGGGGTCAGCATCTCGGTCACCGGGCCACCCGGGGCCGGTGCGTGCCGCGCGCGTTCGCCGAGCGCCGGATCCGCTCCGGGCGGGACGGGTCCCGTACGAACAGGATGTCGACCTCGAGGTTGAGCCACCGGGCGACCGCGGTCGCGAGGTCGAGGCTCGTGTTGGCGATGGTCCCGGTCTCGAGCCCCGAGATGGTGGCCTGGGTACAGCGTGCGAGAGATGCGAGTCCGCGCTGCGTGTACCCGGCCTCGAGCCGGGCGGTCCGGAGCTTGTCCGGATCGATCACCTTCATGTCGCCCCCCGGCGTGTCGTCCCCTCCCTGCTTCGCCGCAGGGGTGTATGGGACCGGTTTACTCGGCCAACGGAACAGGTGACAACAGGCGGGTTGCGGTATCGAGTCTTACTTGTCAAATTGCACCAGACATAACCGCAGGTGACGCGGTGGTTACTGGCTGGTCGCTTTTTTTTAGGTTGTATTGCCCCCGCTGTGACACTTGTAACGGGATGCTTGTCGGTGGTACCCATATGCGGAGGCACACGACAACGAGGGGGCACCCGTTGGCTCACAGGAGCACCATCCGGGACGTGGTACGGCTCGCGCCGGCCACCGTGACAGGCTTCGCGGACGGGTCGCTCCGACTGCCGCGCGGGGGGCGCCCCCCTTCCTCGAGGCTCCCCGCGCGGCTCGCCGGTCGGGTCCCGGAGGTGGCGCTCCTTGTCGCGCTCCAGCTGGCCGATGGGGACCGGACGCGGCTCCGGTTCGAGCCGGACGGCACCGTGGTCGTCGCGAACACATCGCGGCCCGGGACGAGGCCACGCTGATGGCGTCCGGGTTCATCTTCGACGAGCACGGTCAGGACATCACGATGGAGGTGCTGTCGGCTGCGGTCGACGAGCTACCCGAGGTGACGATGAACCCGGACTGCTGGGCAGGGAAGCACCAGGCGTGCTCCGGGGACGCGTGGAACGAGGTCGAGGACGTGCCCGCACCGTGCGTGTGCCCCTGCCACGAGGAGCCACGGTGAAGCCTCCCCAGCCGAACGCCGATGGCACCCTCGGGGTGCTCTACTGCGACGTCAGCCCGGCGCCGTCCGTGCTCCGCTGCGCGGGCTGCGAGTGCGATCTCGTGGCCGGGCTCGCGGAGATGCTCGCGATCCTCGAGGACCCGTCGCTGATGCCGATGTGTGAGCCGTGTGCCGATGACCTCATCGAGTTCTGCATCGGAACACCCGAGGGCCTCCCGTGACTTGTTTCCTCCTCCTAGCAATGCCCCCGGGACGGCCCCGTCCCGGGCTCAACCGAAAGGAACCGCCGTGTACGTAGAGCAGGTCATCCTGACCCCGCACGACGCCGAGAAGTTGCTGATGGCCTCGATCGGCACCAAGCAGAGAGCGCTCCGATCGGACCGGGTGGCGAGGCTGATCCGATCCATCCAGTCGGGGCAGTGGCAGGTCACCCACCAGGCCATCGCGATCTCCCCGGATGGGGTGGTCGTCGACGGGCAGCATCGGCTCACCGCGATCGCCGGTGCAGGCGTGGACGTCAAGGTCATGCTGGCCAGGGACGTCGACCCGGCGACGTTCGGTGTGCTGGACACCGGAGCTACCCGCAGCCCCGCGGACGTGCTGCGGATCAGCGGGTTCGTCAACACCAACCAGCTCGCCGCAGCAGCCCGCTATCTGCTGGCCTACGAGGAGGTCGTCGGATCGACGGACTCGATGAACGGGGCCGGGAGGATCTTCACCACACAGGACATCGTCAACCTCTGCGAGAGCGAGGTCCGCGGACCCATGCTGGTGAACGCCCTACCGGTCGCGATGGGGATCGCCACCTCACTGCTGCACCCTGGGTTCGCGACGTTCCTCGCGCCGATCGTTGTGCTGATGAAGGAGTCCCCGGTCGACGACGGGCTGTGCCTGGAGTTCCTGGAGCGGCTCCGGGACGGGACCAACCTGTCGCCGGGGTCCCCGATCCTGGCGTTGCGCCGGTTCCTCATGCAGGACACCGGGCTCCCGTCGTCCAAGCACAGCGAGCGAGCGACGGTCGGGATGGCGACGATCATCAAGGCGTTCAACGGCTGGCTCGAGGGTGGCACCCGGAGCCTGATGTCCTTCCGGCCCGGAATCGAGCGGCTCCCTGCGATCGTCCCGACCGCGGTGACCCCGGCCTACCTGCCGAGCTGATCGAGGATGAACACCGAGCTGCTGTACGAGATGCTCGCTCGAGGGGTGCCCTGGCCACTCGCCAGGGAGGCTGTCGCATCGGTCGCGCTGGATCGTGACCAGACCCACGTCGTCGTCGAGGAAGCAGAGCAGGCGTCGTGACCGGGGCGCTCGTCGTGCTGGCCGCGCTCGGGACGATCGTCATCATCGGCACGCTCGGGTACGGCATCCTGTGGGCCGTCACCCGAGGATGGGACCACTAACCGGAAGGAACGACGATGCCCGATCAGAACGAGATGCGTGCAGCAGTGCAGACCGAGCGTGACTTCGCCCGGCTCCGGGCTGCCCAGGACGCACCAACGACTGCCCTCTCCAGGATGCCGTCCTGGGTGTCCGAGGACGCTGACTTCGATGCGTTCACCCGGGAGGTCGCTGAAACGTGAGCCAGGAGCGGAGGGTCGGTCGCTTGCTGCTCACCCCGTGCCACGCGTGCGGATTCATCATCGAGGGCGCAGGCGATGTGGAGGACGCTGGACACACGCCTTCGCCGGGCTCGCTGATGATCTGCATCGCCTGCGGCGCCCTAACGGTGGTCGACGGGTCCACGGCGCTCGGGCTGTACATGCGCCCTCCCACGCCCGACGAGCACCGCCGAGCCTTGACCGATGCGCGGGTGGTCCGAGCGCTAGCTGCGCGGGCGATCTTGGAGGCGCGATCGGGCGACCAGTGGGACCCGTGAACCTGCTCCTGGGGGTGTTACCTCGGTAACTATCTCCGCGCGTTTCCGCAGGTCGCGGCTGGTAACACCAGGAGAACCGGATCGGCCAGAAAGTGCCCCTGACCTGCGGATATACGGGTACAGGACGCCCGGTTCAAGTCCCGCTAGCCACCCGGGTAAAGATGCAGGTCACAGGCCTAAACCGCCGGACCGGCTGGAACGCGGTAACAGGATCGGGTAACTTCGGTCCTGTTACCGCGTTCGCATCTACCCGAGGAGCCCCGAGCATGACCACGACCGACACCCCGAACAGCCTGGACATCGCCACCGAGCTGGTCGCCCTGATCCCGCTGGCGGGTCTCAGCATCCGGACCGGCTACCGCGGGTCGTACCTGCTGGTCCGGGACCGCGGCGACCGGGCGGTGATGGTCAGCACCTGGGACAACCAGACGACCCTCGCGGCCTGCACCCTCAACGAGGTGTTCGACGGGCCCACGGTCGCCTTCACCAACGCGCCGACCAGCCTGCTGGTCTCGGTCGCCATGACGCTGCTCGGAGCCTGAGATGGCCTACATCCAGAAGCGGACCACGAAGAAGGCCGGGGACACCTGGCGGGTCGGCTGGCGCCAGGACGGTGCCCAGATGTGGTCACCCGCGCTCGCGACCGGCGACGGGGCGGTCGAGTTCAAGGACCTCGTTGAGCGGCTCGGCCCGGACGCGGCGATGGCGATCCTGGACACCCGGACCGGGCGGGACGTCCAGACCGGCGCCCCGCTGCTGCGCGACTGGTTCGCGAAGTACCTCGAGCTGCTCGGCGCCTCGGTCACGAGCGGCACGGTCGACGGGTACCGGCGTGAGGCAGCACGGACCTGGCTGCCCCGGCTCGGCGCGCTGCCCCTGGACGCGATCACGAAGGAGAAGGTCATCGAGTGGGTGGCCTGGCAGCGCAAGCAGCCGACCGCCCGGCAGCCCAAGGACGGGCCGGTGCGGACCTACTCGGTGAAGTCGATCAAGAACGCGCACGGGCTGCTCTCGACCACGCTCGCGGCAGCGGTCGAGCACCAGAAGGGGATCGTGACCAACCCTGCGCACGGGGTGAAGATGCCCAGCGACGAGGCGCCCCAGGAGATGCAGATCTTCACCGAGGCCGAGTGGCTCGGGTTCATCGGTGGCATGGACGAGCACTACCTGCCGCTGACCCGGTTCCTGCTCGGGACCGGTTGCCGGATCGGGGAGGCGACCGCGGTGCAGGCCGGGGACGTGAACCTGCACCAGGGCACGGTGACGTTCCAGCGGGCATGGAAGAAGGGCGAGACGGGTCGCTACCTCGGGTCGCTCAAGGGTCGCCGGGAGCGCCGCACGGTGGTGCTCTCCCCGAGCATCCTCGACGAGCTTCGCGGGCTGCTCGCCGGGAAGGCCGGGGACGACCTGGTGTTCACCGGTCGGCGCGGGGGCCGGATCCAGCCGCAGCACTTCCGCAACCGGCAGTGGCAGCGAGCGCTCGAGGCGGCCGGGACGACAAAGCGGCTGACCCCGCACAGCCTGCGGCACACGAGCGCGTCGTGGTTGCTCGCGAACGGGACGAGCCCGCTGGTCGTCCAGCACCGGCTCGGGCACGAGTCGCTGAGCACGACGAGCCGGGTGTACGCGCACCTGCTGACCGAGGAGCAGGCCGGGGCGAGCGCGATCCTGCAGCGAGCGATCGGCGCCTAACCACTCGCTCCCGCGACCCTCGACCTGTTACCGGGTCGGGGGTCGCGCTCGTTCCAGGCCTGGATCGGGCAGCCCGGGACCGCCGATACAAGTAGGCGTGTGGCCAGCGCGAACGCCGAACGGGCTCGGGGTGGGGTAAGGACGCCCGGGTGGGGGGTCTGTCGCGGCACAGGGGCACACACGGCCTCCTGCCGCGGGCTGTCCTTATGTCCGGATCGACGGGACAGGCGCAGCCCACTGGCTACTCGTTGTCGGTGCGCCGATGCTTCGCCTGGCGCGGGTTGATCTCGAGCATCACCCAGGCGAGCAGGCCTCCGAGGAGGGTCCCCCCACCTCCGTACACGGCGTCGTTCTCGACACCGGTGCTGAGGTCCACGCCGAGGGCGACGAGCACGGCGACGGCGACGACGAGCGCCAGCGAGGCGATCCGGGTCGACCCGTACGTCGCAGCCGGGAGCTGGGCGAGCAGGTCGTTCTGGTTCGTCTCGACGCGCCCGACCGCGTTGGTGGTGTCGACGGCCCGGTCGGCCGTCTCGTCGAACCGGGCGACCCGACCGGAGTCGGCCCCGTAGAGCGTCTCGAGTCTGCCGACAGCTCCTTCGATGTTCGCGAGCCGTTGGGCCTCGTCTGGTGTCAGTCCCACGTCTTCCTCCCCGTCGTGCGGGTCGCCCCGCTGGTCGTATTCCCAGTGCCACGGCTCGGGCAGCGACCCGTTCTGCTGCGCCCAGCCGGGTTGATACCAGCCGAACCCGGCCGCGTTGTTCCGTAGCCAGTTGTGACGAGCGGCGCCGAACCCGCCCAGGTTCGCGAAGTCCACGGCGCTGCCCCATGTCCATTCGCCATGGATCGACTGCCCGACCGGAATCGTGGTCAGGCCGATGTTGCGCATGTGCTGTTGCGCAGCGCGGTCCCGGTAGCACGACCAGCCCGAGGTGGGCAGCAGGTCGCCCATCCCGGCCGCCTGCATCGAGGCACGCATGCGGCTGTAGCTCGCTGCGGTCGACAGCGGCGACATCTGCTGCGACCCGTCACCGTTGCGCCCGGGCATCGCGGTCAGCGCCGACGCGGGCGCCTGCCCGTTGTTCGCGCTGACCGAGATCGTCATGCCGCGACCTCGACCTCGAGCGAGAACGAGAGCACGTTGCCGGGTGCCCAGGTGCCTGGGATGCCGACCCCGATCGGGTTGCCCCCCGTCGTGCGCAGGAAGAACGCGGTCGGCGCGGACGGTGTCAGGCTCAAGATCCCAGCGGTCGCGGTCGAGGTCTGCGCGAGACCCTTGCCGACCACCTGGAGGGTGTCGTTCGCGGACGCGGAGAAGGCCATGCCGGCCGGGAGCTGGATCTGGATCGGCCCGAACACACCGGAGGTCGTCCCCAGGCCGATACGCCCATAGGCAGTCAGGTCGCGGCCGACCTTGCGGTAGGCGCCGATCGAGACCGCGTTGCCGATCGCCATGCCGTCCTGGACGACAGGGGTCCACGCGGTCCACTGCCGCAGCAGCAGCACGTCGAGCGCGTCGGCCAGCGCCTTGATCGCGTCGTCGCCGTTGACTACGAGGTCGGTGCCGACCGGGTACGGCAGCCCACCGGGTGTCGTTGCCATGGTGATTCCTTCCTAGGGTGCGGCCACGCCGCGTAGGTCGTTCCAGGTGAGCGAGGGCTCCCACTGGTTCCAGGTCCAGGTCGGGCCGAGCTGGTCCCACTGGGCCGATTGGCCGAGGCCTGCAGCGGCCGAGACGAGCAGCTCCAGGACCCAGCGCCCACCGACGAACCGGTAGGTCCCGCCTTCGAGGTAGACCCCGGCGACGGTGCCTCCGGGGGACCAGCCCGGCAGGTCGTTCAGGACGACCGGGGCCCCGATCCGGCTCGTCCCGTCCAGGAGGTTGAGCATCATCGCGACGCCTGCCTCGTCGGGGAGCACGTCCTCGTCGTCGATCGTGAGCCCCTCGGCGCGCCAGTCGGCCGGGGAGGTGCGGGCGAGGATCCGTGCGGCGACCTCGGTGGCGTCCTCCGCTGCCTGCAGCTCGGTGGAGACGGACACGCGTCGGGTCCCGTAGAGCACCTCGAGCGGCCCGTCGACCTGCTGGACGGTCGCGTCGGTGATCATCGGCAACCCGGTGTCGTCAACGCCTTGCACCTTCCACCCGACCGCGACACGGGTGACGACGTCGGAGACGGACTGGAGCCAGGTCACGGGGTCGCGGAGCACGACGCACGCGGACAGGTCGATCCCGCTGGACGGGTCGGCCTGCACGATCACGATCGTGCCCGCGTCCTCGTGCAGTTTGAGTAGGGACGCTCGCAGCGACGGGTCCTCGAGACGCAGGTACGCGCCGAGGGTCTGGTGCACCGCTGGCCACAGGACACCGTCCACCGAGGTCGCGATCTGCTGGAGCAGCCCGGTCGCTCCTTGCGCGTCGACGTCCCGGTAGGACAGGAGGAGCGTGTCGATCGAGGTGTCGATGTCGATGTCGATCGGCAGCCCGGCGAGGGTCAGGATCCTGTGGGCTCGCGCGTCGACGGTCTCAACAGTCCAGGGCTCGTCCCCGACGGTCCGGTTGTCCAGGTCCGCGGTGAACCCGGACGCGGTGACCTGCACGACGGGGGAGTCGGTGCTGTCATCCCACGCGGCCGACAGGTCGGTGATGCGACCGGCGAACACCAGCACGCTGCGCCCGAGCGCACCCGCGGGTGCGGTGACCGAGACGTCATCGATGTACAGCGTGCCGAGGTCGTCCCAGGTCAGCGTCGGGTCGACCGCGTTCCACGTCAGCGCTGGGGGCATCTCGTCCCAGGTGGGACCGGTCGGGTCGAGGGTGACCTCGAGCCCCACCCAGGCGAAGTCTCGCTGCACCAGGTACTGCCCGGTGACGGTCTGCCACGCCCCGGTGCCGACGACGGTCTGAGCTACCGACGTGCGTTGCGCTGAGGCCGCGTACGGGCCCGTGAACAGCACGCCGCGCACGGTGGCGACCGCGCCGGCCGGGAGGCGCACCGCGAGCGACGCAGCCCAGGTCTGCCCGTTCGCGGTGGTCGGGATCGCGTCCCACGCGCCCGGGTTCGTTCCCGGGGGCTGAAACTCACCCGGGCCGAGCAGGACGGACCCGGCGTTCCCTGCGGGCTTGACGGCGAGCGCATACGCCCCGCCGTGGAACCGGGCGGTCGACCGGGTCGCGGTTCCGGCCGTAGGCGCCCACGTGACGAGCGCGGTCTCGAACCCGCCGTTCTGGAACGTCGGGACGGTCGGGTCCGGGTAGGTCAGGCCAGTGGCCATGATGTCGATGCGGTGCCCGGTGACGTAGGTCGCCATGAACGCCTGCCCGCCGAGCTGGTCCATCACGGTGAAGGAGCACGTGTCGGGTGGAGGCTGGGACATGGTGTCCGAGCGGCCCCACGTCACGGTGAGGTCGTCGAGGACGATCGGGTCGAGCAGGTTGTCGCCGGGGGACCCGTCTGCTGCCCGCTGGCCATCGACCAGGACGGTGCAGTTCACGCCCGTGCTCATGCGATCACGACCCCGGACTGGCGTCGCTCGTCGTTGCGAAGGATCTGCCGGATCTGGCGAGCTACCGCGACCGGGTCGAGGGCGCCCTGCACGACGATCATCGGGCTGCCCCCACCACCTGCCGCAGCGGACAGTGCGGGCACTGCCCCGAACCCGCGCGCGCTCGGGGCCCCCGTGAACGCCGTGCCGCGCGACACGGCAGCCGGGCTCGCGCTGCGGCCGAGGATCCCACCGATGGCACCGCCGATGTCGGTCAGCACCTTCGGCAGCTTGATGCGGCCGAGCCATTCGATGACCGACTGGATCGCGTCGACCACCTTGTCGAAGGCTGACTTGACGGCGTTGATCGGCCCGAGAATCGCGTTCAGAGCCGACGTCCCGGCCTTCTTCAGCCACTCCCAGACCGCACCGATGGCCGCCTGGATGCCCTCGAAGATCGCCACGTACATCGCGACGTACCCGCGGAGCGCGGCGAGGATGAAGTTCCACACGGCGGCTGCCGCGTTCTGCAGCCAGGACCAGACGGCCTGCGCCCCGGCGATGATGCCCTCGAAGATCGCGATGTAGATCCCGATGTAGATCCGCAGCGCCGTCGTGATCGCACGCCAGGTTGCGCCCGCGACGTCCTTGAGCCAGGACCACACCGCGGCTGCGGCGTCCTGGATGGCTCCCCACGCGGCAGCCCAGATGTCCTGGAACCAGGTCGTCTTGGTGGCGATCAGGACGATGACGGCGATGAGCGCGACGACCGCGGCGATGATCCAGAACACCGGGGAGGACAGGAACGCCAGGTTCAAGGCGATCGTGTCGGCCTTGAGGATCTTGGACACGACCGCGACAGCCTCGGTCACGACCGCGTACGCCTTGAGCGCGACGTTGAGCGCGATGATCGCTGCGGCCACGGTCCCGATCACGGCGGCGATGGCGATGAACAGCGTGGTGTTCTGCTGGACCCACACGGCGACGCTCTGCAGGGACCCGCCGAGCTTGGTCATCAGCGGCAGCAGCGCTCCACCGATGGACTCCTGGGCCTCCCCGAGCTGGATCTGGAAGCCTCTCCACTGCCCGGCCGCGGTCCCGGCCGCTGCCGCTGCGGCGCCACCTGTGGTGCGCGCGAGCTCGGCCATGATCGCGTCCATGTCCCCGGACGCCAGGGTCGCCTTGTCGAGCCCGGGGACGAGCTTGCCGAGGCTCGCCGTGTTCCCGGCGTACGCCTTCGCGAGCGCCTTCGAGACGGACTCGAGGTCGGTCCCGGTCGCTGCGGACACGTCGAGCGCGACACCCATCGCCTTCTGGGACTCCGCGACGTCACCGGTCGCACGGACCAGCACCCCGAGCGCGGGGCGCAGCTCGTCGTCCGCTACGGCAGCGGCCTTGCTGGTCTTGGTGATCCAGTCCTCGGTGCTCGCGACGCTCGCCGTGGTGGCGCCCGCGGAGTTACGCAGGGCGAGCGCGAGCTGCGCCTGGGACTCCTGGTCCTCGGCGGCTGCCTTCGCCGCGGAGATGCCTGCAGCGGCGAGGCCGGCGAGCGCGGCAGCCGCGGGGAGCGCGGCAGCCTTCACCCCGGACTGGAGCTTGCCTGCCGATCCCGCGGTGTCGTCGAGAGCTTTCTGCGCGTCCTTGGCGTCACCAAGGATCCGGAGCGACAGGATCGCGGTCTTGCCCGCCACGTCTTATCGCCTGCCCTTCTTCTTCGCCGCGTCGGCTTGCTTCTCGAGGATGTCCAGCACCGTCATGACGGTTGCCTCGTCCTCGTCGAACCACGGCCCCGGGTGCGTGCCTGTGGCGACAGCGATCTCGCAGATCAGCCGGGACCAGGTCCCGGGTCCGTAGGGTCCGCGGTGGCCTCGTCCTCCTCCTCGTCGGGCTGGCTCACGGCCAAGCAGTGCGTCAGGAACAGCTCCCACGTCATCGCCGGTTCGATCACCCCGGTGCGCCGGGCTGCGGACCACGCCAGGAACCCGAGCCAGGTCAGGGGCGCGTCCTGCGCGGACGGCCACTTGTGCTTCGCCCGCGTCAGGTCCCAGATGTTGTGGTCGAGCAGGGTGGTGGTGACGACGAACGCGTCGCGGTCCTCGAGCTCGACCTGGATCTGGAGCTGGGCTGTGCTCACTTGTCGCCCTCCACCCGGTCGAGGATCTTGTTGAGCTCTTCCTCGTACAGCGCCGTCCACTGCTCCTCGCTGGTGGTCGCCGCGGTGGACAGGAACGGGTTCGCCGCGATGTTGCGGGCAGGCCAGCCCCAGTGGATCGGCCCGGCGTACCGGATCGATCCGGACCCGGCCTTGATGCTCACGCCCCCGGCGAGCCGGGTCGCACGGATCGATCCTGCGAGCGCACCGCTGCGCACCGGGGCGAGCCCACGGGCGACGTTCACGACCATGTTCCCGACCGCCTGGTGTGCGGCCTTGAGGTCGCCCAGGTCGTCACCTGCGGCCTTGAGGGTCTTGCGCAGCTCCTTGGCTCCGCGGACCTCCACCAGCGGTTGCTTCGACATGGGCTCACTTCGCCTTGGTGGTGGTCGCCGCTGCGACCGCGAGCGCGACCGTGTCGCCATACACGACCGAGGTGGCGGGGTCGAAGTTGTCCAGACCGAAGGAGAAGTCGCTGTTCAGGAAGTCGCCGTAGTTGTCCGCGCCGAGCTGCAGCGGGGCGAGCTTGAGCCTCCCGGACACGACCGTGCCGACCGCGGTGGACGGGGTGAACTCGAAGTCGACGATCTCCCCGAAGTGCTCCCAGGTCAGGGCGAAGAACCCTGCCGCGAGCCCCGCGTCGACGTCGACGTTGCCCTCGAGCGCCCAGGTGATGGTGTCGGCGCTGCGCTTCGACGTGCCGCACAGCATCGTCTTGGTGTCCCCCTCGGAGATGTCGGGGACGATCGCCGCGTTGTTGACCAAGCAGGACACGTCGATCGGGGTGGCGGTCTGACCGATCGTGAGGAGCCCCGGGCCGAGCGTCCCGGTGCCGTCTGTGGTGGTGCTCATCGTCATGCTCCAATCGGGATGCGGGCGGACCAGGTCAGTTGGTAGGAGGGGGCCGGTTGCCCACCACCCGGCAGGGTGAGCAGCTGCGCGGTGGCTTCGGTGAACGGGAACAGCCCTGTGACCGTGTCGAGCAGGCCGGAGAGCGTCGCGGAAACGGACGAGGTGTTCGTGTTCGGTGCGACCAGGTACGCGGTCCAGGTGACGTCGATGCACGCCTTGGAGAACCGGAACTCGAGCCCCGGGACGGGCAGCCAGACGCATGGGGG
>Ga0157372_10006726_pt1 | contig 12225 bp, 7 predicted proteins | sample C55metaG_FD_115307 | JGI IMG/M metagenome (GOLD analysis project Ga0157372, IMG submission 115307) | Corn rhizosphere microbial communities from Kellogg Biological Station, Michigan, USA - C5-5 metaG | ecosystem: Host-associated > Plants > Roots > Rhizosphere > Soil | place: USA: Michigan... | reverse complement strand
CTGGCGCGCAAAACTGATTTGCCAACTTTCGAGATGTCCCACGCAAACCCGACACGCGGCTGAAATTCATTTGTCTGATTCGGCAGCGTTCCATCGGACGGGAAGCGCGGATCGTTGAGAAATATTCCGTAAGCCGTTTGGCTCGGATCCACGACCGGATCGGGGAAAATTTGTGCTTCCCAACGCAGGCCGTAATTGAGAGTAAAGTTGGGCCAAATCTTCCACGAATCCTGGGCAAACAAAGCGATGTCTTCGTTCTTGATGTTGGAAGCGCCTGCCGCGTCGGTGGCTGGACCAGTCAACCCCGCTCCCTGCAAATAGAGCAGCAATGGACCGCCGCTTGGAGTCGTGCCGACTGGACAAGTCGCGGGCGCAGTCACGAAAGTCCCGTTTGAACAACCCACCGTTCTTGGCCCAAAACCTCCGGGAGCGGCGGGCGACGCATAACGGAGAAAGCCGGTGACGCTGTCGAAGATGTAACGGCCCTCAAAGAACCCGCGGAATATCTGATCGTTAAGCGTGTGCAGCCAGTCGCCGCCGAATTTGAACGTATGATCACCGCTGACGATCGAGAAGTTGTCCTTGATCTGTGTACGCCAGAGGAGTTCATCGATATCAGGACCGAGAAAGAAGGGATTGCCAAACCTGAACGTCGTTACGAAGCCCATCGCCGTATCGGCCGGAACATTCGACGGGATCGCGGAACGCGGACGCAGCTCACGAGAGTACGAGAAGTGAGCTTCGTTCAATTTCGTCGGCGAGATGGTCGTGAATAGATTTGCACGAACGACGTTGATCTTCGATGGACCTTCGATACCGTTCGCAGAATTCCCGTAGGTGGCGACGTCGAACGTTTGGTTTGTGTTCTTCGAGTAGTCGAAGTTGTACGACAGCTCGAGCTGGTTGGCACTGTTAAGGTTTAGGTTGACTTTCGAGAAGAAAGCCTGGTTGTTGATCTTGTGTTGAACCGGAAGGCCTTCTTCCTGGTTGCGCGTCGTTCTGAAGAAGTTGATTAACGCGAGTCGAGCGCAATCGTCGCTGCCATTGATTAATGCTTCGTTCGCAATAAGCGTCGGCGCTGAGATCGGACATGGCGTACCAATCGGTTCGCTCAGGTTCGCGCGGTCGAGTTTTTCGCGAATACCTTCAAACGCGAGGAAGTAGAATGCCTTGTCCTGCTTGAATGGACCACCGATGGTGGCGCCGTACTGCTCGCGGTGAAAACCTTCGAGCGGTTTGCCGTCAGACGTGTTTGCTGTCAGCGCTTCCAACCGCTGGAAATAGAATGCGCTGCCGTGAACGTCGTTTGTGCCTGACTTGGTGATGACGTTGATGATGCCGCTCGCAGTGCGTCCAAACTCAGCGCTTGCGCCCGTAGCGACGACTTGAAACTCCTTGACTGCTTCGAGCGTGATATCGATCGCCGCCCGCTGGCCGCCGAGCTGCTCTCCGAAGAAGCCGTTGTTGTAATCACCGCCGTCGAGACTGACGTTATTGAAGATTCCACGCTGACCAGAGAAATTGATCTCGTCGCCGTCGGGACCTTGCGTGATGCTAACGCCCGGAGTGAGCGTCAAAAGATCTTCAAACTTTCGTCCGAGAATCGGCGTGGTGCTCACCGCTACTTCGTTCAGTGTCGTACTGGCTTCGGTTTTTACGGTGTCAACGGTCGGCGTCGTCGTGACGGTGACAGTTTCCGCGACGGAAGAGATTTTCAAAGAGAAGGGAATACTTAGCGCCTGCCCGACTGTTAGCGCAGTTTTTTCAAGTATCGTGGTAGCAAAGCCCTGTTTGGAAACAGTGACGGAATAGTTACCGGGCTGAAGTGCGAGCGCTACAAATCGCCCGTCTTCGTCCGTGGTCACGTTTCTCAAAGCATTGGTATCGAGGTTTTTGATTTCAACGTTCGCGCCGGGAACAACGGCGCCATTGGCGTCGATGACAGTCCCTTGAATCGTTCCGGTTGTGATCTGAGTTTGCGCAACAATCGAAGGGGCGATTAGCAGCAGAAGAACAATGCTGAATGTAAAAAATTGGATTCGGGGGAAACTGGCAAGAAAGGGGGTCCGCATAAGGGTCTCCTATGTCCAGGGGTTCATAAGTCTCAGATTGGTTCGGGGATGCTCAAATTGGTCGCCATCTTAGTTAGACCTTTGTACCGTGTCAACGAAACTTTCGGCTAGTTGTTGCTAAACGCGCACTGAGTGAGGCATCATTCAGTGCGGGTTGATATGCGCTCAGCACGTTCACTAACAACTGTTCGCGCCGCCGTCGGCGATAAACGCGAAGCAATCCTGCGCGCGGCTATCGGCGTGTTTGCGCATAACGGTTACTTTAACTCGAAAGTCGCCGACATCGCGCGCGAGGCGGGCGTTGCCGACGGCACTGTCTATCTCTACTTCAAGAGCAAAGAGGACATACTCCACTCGATCTTCGATCGCAGCGTTGAGGAGGCGCTCGACGCCGCGAGAAAGCAGATCAAGCGCGTCACGGATCCACGTGAGCGATTACGACAGATTGCACTGTTGCACCTCGAGCGACTTGGCGCTGACAGAGATCTTGCAGTCGTGTTTCAGGTGGAACTGCGCGGCTCGACAAAATTCATGGAAGAGTTTTCAGCCGCCGGTTTTGCAGAATACCTTGCACTGATTCGCTCGACCTTTGAAGAGGGACAACGGGCAGGCGTCTTTCGCGCGGATCTGAACGCGAAAGTTGTTGCGAAGATCCTCTTCGGCGCGCTCGACGAAATGGCCACCAACTGGATCCTCTCGAAGCGCCGGTACAAGCTGGCGCCAATGGCAGATCAGGTGCTCGACATTTTCCTGAACGGAGTGAAGGCGTCGTGAACCGCACGGCTGAGTACATCGACGTGCCATCCAGCGCTCCTGTTCGCAGGCCTGCTCCGCCTGGCGAGTCGTTGACCCTCGTCGACGTCTTCACCGAAGTCGCTCGCAAACACAAACGCCCCGACACATTGAATTACAAGAGCGGCGGCCGCTGGGTTCCGCTCTCGTCCGACGAGATGCTCGAGCGCGCGACAAACATCGCTGCCGGACTTCATGCGATCGGTGTAAAGCCCGGTGACCGCGTCGCACTGCTGTCGGAAAGTCGAGTGGAATGGACGTTGACGGATGCGGGCTCGATCTTCGCGGGCACGATCGACGTTCCAATCTATCCGACGCTGACTCCGCCGCAGGTGCGCTACATCCTCAACGATTCGGGCTCTTCAGTTCTCTTTCTCGAGAATCGTGAAAAGTTCGAAGAACTCAAAGAGGCGCTTGGCGAGTGCCCGGAAGTCAAGCACGTCGTTTTTTTCGAACCCGAAGGAGTTACGCCCGCCGAAGGCTTAACGCTTGCGCAAATCGAAGCGAAGGGACGCGAGCTTGAACAGCGCGAACCTGGTCGTATCGAGCGTTTGTCTGCGGAAACGAAACCAGACGATCTCGCAACCATCATCTACACGTCAGGCACGACTGGTGAGCCGAAAGGCGTGATGCTCACGCACTCGAATCTGGTTTCGAATCTGATCGATTCGTCAGGGCACCTGAATTTTGGCGAACACGACCTCGCGTTATCGGTGTTGCCGTTGTCGCACGTGTTCGAGCGACAGGCGATGTACATGTATTTGCATCAGGGTATGGCTGTTTACTTTGCGGAGTCGTTGCAGACGATTGGTCCAAACTTGCGCGAGGTGCGTCCGACGGTGCTGGTGGGCGTGCCGCGAATCTTCGAAAAGATCTACGCGCGGATTCGCGAGCGCGCTGCGGAAGCGGGCAAACTGAGCGCGGCTTTGCTTGCGTGGTCTGTTTCGGTAGCTCGAGAATATGCCGAGCATTCGATCGCTCACAAGCCGGTTCCGGCACCGCTCAAGCTCAAACACTGGATCGCCTCAAAGCTCGTCTTTTCCAAATGGAAAGCCGCGTTTGGTGGCAGGATGCGTATTCTCGTGTCGGGTGGCGCCGCTCTGCCGGAAGACCTGTCGTACATATACATCGGAGCAGGAATTCCGATCGTCCAGGGTTACGGGTTGACCGAGACGTCGCCGGTGATCACCACCAGTCGAATTGAAAACAACCGTGTGGGGACGGTCGGCACGGCGATTCCGCACGTCGACATACGCATTGCGGAAGACGGCGAGATCGAGGTGCGTGGTCCAAACGTGATGCGCGGGTATTACAACAAACCCGAAGCTACACAGGCGGTTTTCACGAGTGATGGATGGTTCAAGACGGGCGACATCGGCACGCTCGACGAAGATGGTTTCCTGCGGATAACGGATCGGAAGAAAGAGTTGTTTAAGACTTCGGGTGGCAAATACATTTCGCCGCAACCGATCGAGCAGGCGATTAAGGGATCGCGTTTTGTGAATCAGGTTGTATTGATCGGAGCGGAGCGCAAGTTTCCGGCGGCGCTGATCGTGCCGGTGTGGGAGCAGCTCGAGTCGTACTGCAAGTTGAAAGGGATTGAAGTCAAGAGTCGCAGCGAACTTTGCCGCCACCCGCGGATTATCGATCTATTCGAGCGACAGATTGCGGGCCTGACTCCGAACCTCGCGAAGTACGAGCGGATCAAGAAGATTGCGCTGCTTGAAAACGAGTTCACCATCGAAGGCGGCGAACTCACGCCGACGTTAAAAGTAAAGCGAAGAGTTATCGATGATAAGTATCGGGATGTGATTGAGAAGCTTTATGCGGAGTAAATATTAGCCGCAGATTTCGCAGATGAACGCGGATCCGATCGCGTTCATCTGCGAAAATCTGCGGCTAATATTTACTTCGGCACTGACCCTATCTTCATCTTCTTCAGAATCCTATCCGCAGCGTCTTCACCTGCGGCGCGCAGCAGTTGCTCTCGATAGAGTGCCGACGTGCGACCCGTTGGATTCACAATCAGCGGTCCCTTGCGATTCGCGTTCAGATAACTGCGGCCGGTAAGTACAACCTTCGCCGTAACAGGCTCCAACAGCAAAAAGTCGAGTTGAATGTCGTCGTAGTTGTTGCTCATCGTGTCGAATGTCAGACTGAGCAGGACAACGTAAGTCTTCTGTGCTGACTTTGCCTTTTGGATCGCCTCGCCGCGCGTCATATCACGGTCAGCGGTGTCGACGTCCGCCGTAGACCTGGAGCGCAGCCGGTCCGCACAGGCTCGCCGCGCCACATCGTAGTAGTAAAGCGGAATATTTGTGTATACGGAATTCCGCTCACTCGCCACCAGATACACGAGCTCCGCTTCCTCTTTCTTCTTCGCTACGGGCGACGGTTCGGGAGTGGGCGACGGAACGGGTGCTGGTGGCGGAGGTTTGACCTGCCGGCGTCCGGATTGGGCCTGAACGGACACCGCGAAGATCAATACAAACAGGACAGCGATGACACGGTTGTAATTCATGGTCGTCTTGCTCTGATGAGGTGGTCGGGGGAGATTGTACCACTCATCGTGAGAATCCGAAGAGTCATTTGCTACACTGCTCGCCCGATGGGAATTCAGAAACCGGAGCGTCTCATAATCACTGGTGTTCGCGACCAGGCGCCGATCATCCGTTCGTTCGATCTTCGCCCGCACGACGCGGCGCAAACGCACGCCTTTGATTTCACGCCGGGGCAAGTCGGAATTCTGAGAGTTGAGCCGGAAGCTCCGTCCTACTTCGCGTTTGCAAGTGCGCCTGACGACAATGAAATCGAAGTGCTCGTAAAACAAAAAGCGGGCGCCAGTTGCGTAATCTACGACATGAAACCAGGTGACGAGATCGAGTTGCTCGACATTGTAGGTCACGGTTTCAGGCTCGACGAGATGAAAGGGCGCGATCTGGTTTTTGTTGCGATGGGGACCGGCGTCGCTCCGCTACGTTCAGCTTTGCGCCACGTGTTGAAACGAAAAGATGAGTTCGGACAACTCGTGGTGCTGTACGGCGCGCGCACTCCGGACGATTTTTGTTACCAGGATGAGACGGAAGTCTGGAGCGATGCCGGTGTCGAGTTACGCCAGGTAATCTCGCGTCCTGATGGCCACGACTGGTCTGGTCCAACAGGGTACGTGCAATCGTTGTTGGACCACGTGCTGCCGAGTCTCACTTCACCGATAGCGTTGATTTGTGGATCTCGGGAGATGATCGATCAAACTCGAGAACGTTTGGAACAGATGGGATTCAAGCCGGAAGAGATTCTTACAAATTATTGAATGTGGCGGGCGCGCGAGATCTGAAAGAGCGCGGGAGTTCATCCGTTGTCAAAATGAACGACCGCGCCCTTCGCGCACGCAGTCCCAACGACGGGCCTGCCTCCCACATGCGCTACCGTTGATCGGGATCCACCCCACCCGGCTCCCGATCGTCAGAATTGCTGAATATACAAGGGATGATCCTGATGAGGTATCAGGCGGTGACTGATTCCGTTGTACTGGTTTCCCCTACAAGAAGGACGGGGAGAAGGGGAGACACGGGGATGCCGCTCCGCGTCTCCGTGTCTCCCCGTCTCCCTGTCTCCCCGTCTCCCTGTCTCCCCGTCTCCCTGTCTCCCCGTCTCCCTGTCTCCCTGTCTCCCCGTCTCCCCGTCTCCCTGTCTCCCCGTCTCCCTGTCTTGTTAATCCACGAGGCCGTTGCGGATCGCGTAATGCGTGAGTTCGGCGTTGGTCTTCATATCCATTTTGTCGAGGATGCGACGGCGATAGGTGCTGATCGTTTTATCGCTGAGTGACAACTGCTGCGCGATCTCGCCAACTGTCTTGCCTGAAGCGATCGCTAACAGTACTTCTAGTTCACGATCCGAGAGGCTCTCGTGAGGCAGTTGTTCGGGACGCGAGAGTTGAAGCACGATCTTTTCCGCGAATGATGGACCAACGTACTGACCGCCTTTGACGATCTTCAGGATCGCCCGGCGCAGCTCTTCGCCCGGGCTCGCCTTGTTGACGTAACCGGATGCGCCCGCTTTAAAAGCTCGCACCGCATACTGCTCTTCCGCGTGCATACTCAGAATCAGCACCGGCAACGCCGGCTTGAGCTGTTTGATGTCACCAAGCACCTCGAGACCGTTACGACCGCCGAGAGAAATATCGAGTATGACGACGTCCCACGGTTGCTCGCGCACGAGCGTCAGTGCTTCAGCACCTGAGCGAGCCTCACCGAAAGTCGCACTCGTCTCAGTGAACATCTCTTTCAGTCCACGACGAACAACTTCATGATCGTCAACTGTCAGAATTCTGAGCATGGTCAACCGCCGAGTGGAACACGTACGACGACAGTCGTCCCAACTCCTTCTTCTCCGCTGATATTTACTTCACCACCGACGAGCAGCGCGCGCTCTTTCATTCCCAGCAGGCCCAGCGAGCGCGAATTGATCCTTTGACTCTCCGTAATCCCCTGCCCGTCGTCCCTGACTTCCAGCTCGAAGTAGTCTTTGGTGTCGCTTAGCTTGATATACAGATTATTCGCACGCGCATGGCGTAAGACGTTTGTCAAAATCTCCTGCAAGATGCGAAAGACCGCCGTCGCCTTTTCCCGGCTCAATTCGACTTCGATTTCACTTGCCTTAGTGATCCAGTGACCGTGGATACCAGTGCGCGATTCAAACTGTTGCACCTGCCATTCAATGGCAGCAACGAGACCGAGATCGTCGAGCACCCCGGGCCGGAGTTCGGAGGCGATTCGTCGTACGGTGTTGATCGTCGTCTCGATCAGCGTTGTCATCGTTCCGATCCGTTTGTGAACTTCAGAACTTCGCGAACCATTGCCGCCGGTGTTCAGCGTTCGATCGATTTTTTCGAGGTCCCACTTCAATCCGGTTAACGCGCCGCCGAGTTCGTCGTGTATCTCGCGTGCGATGCGTGTGCCTTCTTCTTCGCGTGCGGAGCGCAGGCGCGCGGAGAGTGCTCGCAGTGATTCCTCTGCGCGCTTGCGCAACGTGATGTCATTTGCTGCCCAGAGATAACACGGTTCGTTGTCGAGATCGATTAGCACTGCAGACGTGTTGGCGAACGTTTCCTGGCCGTCTTTGGTAGTGAAACGAACCTCCAGATCCGAGACGGGTTTGCTCGTCGCGAGTACCTCACGAATCCTTGCGCTCAAGCCGTCGCCCATTTGAGGAGACAGTGCAAAGATCGGACGATTAATTATCTCGTCTCGTGTAAAACCGGTGTCTCTGACCCACGAATCGTTCACTTCCAGCACCACTCCATCTCGGATGCGCAGGATACCCATTCGAAACGGGCTAAGGTTAAAGATTTTGGCAAAGCGTTCCTCTGAAGTACGCAACGCCTCTTCGGCTCGCTTGCGCGCGGTGATCACCTGCGTGAACAAAATGAGCCCACCGATCTCGCCGTTGCCTTTACGCCACGGAAGACTTTCCCATTGCAGCCATCCGTTACTGCCGTCAGGGCTGAGGTAAGGATCTTCCTCGCATCGCTCGACCGCGCCCGCGAGAATCCGGCGATGCACTTCTTTCCAACGCTCGGGAAGATCGGGGAACACTTCGTAATGCGATTTGCCGATGAGGTTTTGTCCTTCGAGATGATATTCGGTGAGAAAGCGATCGCTGACTTGCAGGTAGCGCATTTCAGTGTCGAACATTGCAATCGCAGCCGGAGTGTGTTTGATGAACAAGCGGAGCAAAGCCTCATTAGTTCTGCCGGTGTCTTCGAAGCGCCGTCGCTTAGTCACCAACGCAAACAACAAGATCGCCAGGACCACAACCAAAAACAGAATTGCAGGAGTGCTAAACATAGTTCTTCCCTGGTGGCTGAGGGGCGGGGCTTTGCTCTTGACTGGGAGCTTGAGATCGCAATCTAGAACGCGGCCTCAAAGCGTTACCCTTGGAACCTTCAATGCTGGCGAGATTCTACTACGTGTGTTCCTCACATTAAACCCTATTGACAGACTCGAACTTTGCGACTAAAGTCACGCCGCGTTTTTACACGAGCAATCGGGATTGGAAAATCAGGGCCTCCCAAACTTCCTGATGACGTTCTCGAGCCGTCAAGGAAAACTCCCCGTTGGCCCACCCTTGGACCACCATTCCCGTAAACCAGCGATCCGGCATCGCAGCCCAGCCCATCATTAGACGCTGGATCTAATTAACCGTTGTCGAAAATGATATTCGTCGGACTCGTTCTGCAAGAGTAGTTACGAGCCTTAGTACAACTGTCTGTTTTTTACGACTAAAGGAGCCTTATGTCTAATTCCCCCGAACGCCGCCGCTCATGGTCTATTGCTCTGCCCAAACAATTAATCTCGCTCCTCCTAATCTATGCGCTTTTGCTTCAGTGCATCCCGGCGTTCAGTCGCGTGGCTCACGCTCGCACCACCATTCCTACAAACTGGAACGAGGTAAAGTCCGAATCACCGTTACTCAACGAACTCTCGACCCTGACGAGCCCGGCGACTCCGCCAGTGACGGCGGAGACGATTACCGACGCTGTTATCTCGCGGCACAAACCTACGCTCAGTAGCGGCCGTATCGAAGGCTCATTGCGCTTGCTGCTCGGTGAGTCGTTCACGATCACCAATGCGACCACAATCACATCCGACCTCTTTCTACCTGGCGATCCCTCGCTTCAGCTCAACAACGGCGCACAGCACGGCGGCTTGATTAACGAGGGCGGAGCCGGCACGCCGGCGAATTACACAGTGACCCTGGCAAACAATGTGAATCTTCCCGGTCGCATTCATACTCATACCGACGCGATCGATCTGCCGGCAGTCGCGACTTCGGTTCCGGTCGCGAACGGCACGCGGAACGTGACCGTGAATTCGCAATCGCAAGTCGCTTCAATCGGCGACTGGCAAACCGTCCGTGACCTGAACATCAACGGTTCTCACATCACGGTAAACATGCCTCCAGGCAATTATGGAACACTCACGATCAATGGAAACAGCCAGGTAAATCTCTCGGCAGGCACTTACAACTTCGCGAATACTTTCAATCTTGACGGCAGCGCGAAGTTACAGGCCACGGGCGCGGTAGAAATCAACGTCGCGCGCGATCTCACGATCAATAGCGGAGGGTTAACTCTCGGCAGTTACACATCGCCGGCAGATGTTCACCTCAACGTGCTCGGTGCGCTACTCAACATCAAGGGCAGCAGCCAGATTTCAGCTTTGCTCAGTGCTTACAACGGTCATGCGAAATTGAGCGGCAGTTCTCAGGTTCGCGGACGCGTCATCGCAGACGAAGTCACGCTGAACGGTGGCAAGGTGATCGGGGCAGTGTGGCCTGCATTATCTGGTTGCATGATGACCGTTTTTGGTTCGAGACGCTTTGATCGCACGGCGGGTTCACCCAATCAGTATGTCGAACAGTTTTCTTTGCCCGCTGGAACCAATTCACCTTACACCCTGCATATACAGAATGGATCGCTCGACGGCACGAATCGAGTATCGAGTGCGACGGTGAAACTGAACGGCGTCAGTCTTCTGACACAAAGCGATCTGAACGAGAACATCGCGTCAGTTCAACGCACGGTCACTTTAGGTGCGCAAAATCAGTTAGACGTAAAACTGGATAGCGATCCTGGCTCATATCTGATCATCAACATAACGGGAACTACTCCTTGCGGCGATACGACCGCGCCGCTTCTCGCGGTCACCACTCCAGCAAACAATTCGACGACAACTGAAAGCCAGATCACCGTTAGCGGTACTGCATCAGATCCCGGATCGGGAATCGCACACGTTTACGTAAACGATATCGAAGCTTCGTATAGCAGCGCGACCGGAACGTGGACTTCGACAAATGTGGCCTTGGTTCTCGGCGCTAATCAGCTCGTCGCACGTGCCGTAGACCAGGCAGGTAACGAGACAACGGTGACAATTACGGTCACGCGGGAAGCGCCGGAGAATCATTCGCCTACAGTCGACGCCGGCGCCGATCAAACTTTTGCGCTGCCGAACAGTGCCTTGCTTGATGGCGATGCGACGGACGATGGTCTACCCGAAGGAAGCAGCCTGCCGACGACATGGAGCAAAGTAAGTGGACCGGGAACAGTCACTTTTGGCGACGAACACGCGTTGTCAACCACTGCATCGTTTAGCACTCACGGAACGTACGTGCTGCGATTGACTGCGACGGACGGTCAATTGACGACGAATGACGACGTCACGATTACTGTTGATCCACAAAACCAACCACCAACCGTGAATGCGGGCGCGAATCAAACGATCGCGCTGCCTTCAACCGCTTCAGTAAACGGCATCGTGACGGATGACGGTCTGCCTGCGGGTAGCACTGTCTCGAGTACTTGGAGTCTTGTGAGTGGTCCCGGCACCGTAACGTTTGAAGATCCGGCGCTGGCCGAGACAGTTGCGACGTTCAGCGAATCCGGCACTTACGTTTTGCGACTCACTGCAACGGATGGAGATCTAACCAGCCGCAGTGAAGTCACGATTACGGTACATCCGCAAAACAACGCGCCGGTGGTAGATGCCGGCTCTGATCAGATCATCTCGCTGCCCAGTGACGCGCAGTTGAATGGGACGGCGACAGACGACGGCTGGCCTTTCGGCAGCACATTAACGACAACGTGGACCATGGTGAGCGGTCCGGGCACTGTCACCTTTGCCGCGCCCAACGCCACCACAACCACTGCGAGCTTCAGTGCTCCGGGCACGTACGTTTTGCGTCTCACTGCAAGCGATGGTGAATTATCCAGTTCAGACGATTTGACGATTGTTGTTACCCCACCGAACCAGGCGCCTTTGGCCAATGCAGGACCTGATCAATCAGTAGTGCTTCCCGCAACCGCTGCTTTGAACGGCAGCGTAAGTGACGACGATCTGCCTTTGAATGCCACGCTGATCTCGACGTGGAGCAAAGTTTCCGGACCGGGCGCCGTCACCTTCGCGAACGCAAATGTCACAGTCACAACCGCAAGCTTCAGCGATCCAGGCACTTACGTTCTGCGTTTGACTGTGACTGACTCACAACTGACAACCTCAGACGACATTACGATCGTCGTCGAACCCGTGAATCAACCGCCGGTTGTCAACGCGGGTGCGGATCAAACGATTACATTGCCTGTCTCAGCCATTCTGCACGGCACGGCAACTGACGATGGCTACCCTTCGGGGAGTAGTCTGTCTGTTTCATGGTCCAAAGTTAGCGGTCCGGGCACCGTTACCTTTAGCAACCCGTCGATCCTCGATACGAATGCGAGTTTCAGCGTGGCCGGAACCTACGTGTTGCGTCTCACTGCGTCCGATTCACAACTCACCACGCCGGATGACGTGCAAGTCATAGTCAT
>Ga0157372_10006723_pt1 | contig 12230 bp, 10 predicted proteins | sample C55metaG_FD_115307 | JGI IMG/M metagenome (GOLD analysis project Ga0157372, IMG submission 115307) | Corn rhizosphere microbial communities from Kellogg Biological Station, Michigan, USA - C5-5 metaG | ecosystem: Host-associated > Plants > Roots > Rhizosphere > Soil | place: USA: Michigan... | reverse complement strand
CTCATCAAGCCGCATCTGTGTCTGCTGACGGAGGTTTTCATAGAGTCCGGTCATAACGATGATGATGCGGAAGCCTGCATCCGCAGCCTTGTTGATCAGGCCGACATAATTGCTCGTTTTTCCTGATTGTACATCGCCGACAACCATACCTCTTGTGTTCCACGGACCTTGTCTCTTCGGATCGCCAATGCGGTTGAGAATATCGTCAGTAACTCGGCTGACCTGTGCAACGGTGTTGCTGGCTATGCCTTTGCTGAACAGATATTTTTTATATCCATCCCAGAACGTCCATGTAACCTTGCGGTCGGCAAACCATTTTTTACCGGGATGGTGCTCTGCAAACACATGATGATCTTCATTGAGCACCAGGTTTCTTGATTCCAGCATCGCCTGGAGAGTAATACGGTTGAGTAGTTCATCAAGTGTTTCTTTACCGTAAACAACTTCAGCCCATGCAAGCGCACCATTCCACGCCCTCATAAATAAAACATCGTCCGCTTTATTACCATTCTTTTCGAGATGGGAAACAGTCAGATCGCTTATGGATTGTTTGATCTCTTCCCGCTTTTCGAGTTCAACGCGTAATTGTTCAATATCCGCTTTCAACTGGTCAGGCGGATTGCCTTCAAGGGCTTCGTCAATCAGTTCCCGCGCTTCTGTATATGAATCAGTATTGATCGCAAAATGTATTGCGCCGAGATAAATAACGGACCTTGATGGTTCAGCAACATAATTTGTACGGAGTAATTTGGCAGCCGCTTTCTCGTAATTCAGGGCCCGCTGAATCAGTTTAAGATAATTAAATATCTCATTGCGTTTTTTGGCGAAAATCGCCATCTCGGCCAGATCCATGGCTTCTTCATGCCAGGAATTTACTTTCTGAGTGATATCATTCATCTTTTTCCTGTCATTGATTTTGGGTTGCCGAATTCTATTATTACTCCATATGCCGGTATAACCATATGATCACTGGGCTTTGTCTGTTCCATTTTCTGCTTCAGGCGACCGGTTATTTCTGCATCGGTCCCTTTAAAGTCACCGCTTACTTCCAGACGGGCTTTATTCTGGAATACGAGATCATCATTATCTTCGCCGACCCAGAAGTCGAAAGTAGTTCCTTTGTAAGACCTTTTGACTTTCCAGCCGGTATGATCGTTAATCAGCAGTATGGCCAGTCCCATAGCGCCGAACTGGGTAGCCTCATCGACATCCCCCGAACTGTCTATAGCGCGCTGATCTACCATCATTCTCCGAAGTTCGTATTCTGCTGATATTGCTCCGCTTACCGGAAAACTTATTTTTTCCGGATGACCGTGTAAATGGAGGCAAACTGACGCCGCTTCTGCATAACTCCCGCCGATTCTCACGGACAGGCCGGTTGTAACACCATCCTCCAATAGTCCTATATTGAGTGGCTTTATCATCTTAGTTGTTCAATTAAATGATGGTAATTACTGAAAGGGTCTATGAAATAAAGATCTTCGAGCGCTTTTTCCCGCGACGAGCCATTTGAAAGCAGACGCTGAAAAACAGCATTCATCAGACGACCTACCTCCAGGTCGTTTCCGGATGGCTCGTTATCGGGGCTGTGCCCTCCGCTTAAAGTTTCATTAAGTATGAGAGAAGGTACAGGCAAAGTAAGCTCCAACAGCTTTAACAGATCATCAATGCTTTTTGCAGAAGCACCGCTTTGCTCATAAACAGCTGCAACCAGCGGATGCTGCCTGTTAATTCTGAATATCTCTTTTCCGTTATTTTCAGCGGCCAGCCAGGCAAATTCAAAATCTGCCCGTTTGGCTTTCAGTTGCTGTTGTTTTCCCCTGTGTCTGAAAACTTCGGTGGCATACCTGCGAACTTCAGATCCGTATCTTTTAAGCTCCTGCTGAAACATTCTTGGGGGAATTGCCCTTGACTTGCGGATATCCAGTTGCCAGCTGAAATCCAGGCCGGAATCAATTTCAATCATAATTCTGGCTAGTCTGGTATGTTCATCTTTTCTGAAAATACCCAGCCAGTCGCCGGCTACCAGAATACGGTCCTTCCGGTAAATATAAAATCCCTGTCGGGCTGTCCATCCTTTACTACCGCCCGATTGAAGCCACTTTTCTCTGGATAACTTACCGGCGTGCGGGAGTACAAAGCCCTGAATGGTCACGAGTCCTTTATCAAAAGTTTCGTCGGGAAATATCTGTGTAGCCGGATGATCTGCCATAAATGGATTCACGGGTAACATAATCTGGCCGTTTATACAGATCTGCAGGGTTTTCCGTTCCATGAACCTGTGAAAAATAACTGCCAGATGTTCTTCAGTATCCTTTGCAATTTCCCAGAACTTCGCTGTGGTAATAAGTTCTTTGTTCTGGTTAAATATTACCCTGTCAATTATCTCCCATAAAACAATAGTTCCTGAAGGTTGCTGATTAAGAACCCCGGTCAGACTTTCATTATCAAGGTATTTGAAGATCCGCCATTCGTTGTTTTTTTCCACGAGATCCAGATCCCAGCCTCTGAAACTGATCTGACTATCTGAAGCTGATCTGGAAATTACATTAAGCCTGCGGCCTTGTGAAAATGAGGCCGTTTTAAGTCCCAGACCGAAACGGCCGAGATCGGTACGGCTTCTGTTAGCGAGAGGCGTCATGGTGCCCGGCCTCATAGCGGAGATAAGTTCTTTTTCTGTCATGCCCTTCCCATCATCTCTGATAGTAATAGACGAGTTATCTCCTGCCCAGATGAAGTCAACCCATACATTACGGGCACCGGCTGCTATGCTGTTATCAATAATATCAGCAACCGCACTGGACAAATTATAGCCGATGGCTCTGAAAGTTTCTATCAGTGCTGCAGCCCCGGGCTCAACAATTTCTGCTCCTACGTCATCTGGCAATCTGTTGTCTGACATGGTATACCGTTTTGGATAAGGTTTAGTATTTTGACAGCCAGTTTTTCAGCCATTAGCGGCGGTACAGCATTGCCGATCTGCCGGAATGCAGCATTCATCGCTCCCGAAAACTTAAAGCCATCGGGAAACGACTGCAGTCTGGCAGCCTCGCGAACGGTTATAGTTCTCGCCTGATTGCTGTCATAGTGAATATGCGAATAACAGTCCTTGCCGAGATGCGCCATCAGGGTTCTCGATGGCATGTCAGCCTCCATTTTCCGCCACTTATTAGGGAACTTCCCTGCATCGTATGGCGGAATAATGCTTTTTCTGATTTGCTTGTATTCTTCAGAATCAGCAGAAATATTTAGCTCAGTCAGCTTGTCCACCAGCAGTCTTTCAGCCCTTTCTATTGCCTGCGGATACTGATCTCCGGGCAGCATGATTCTGAATATCTGATAGTCTCTGGGCAGTATTCTGGTAACACAGGCCGTGGCTCTGCCATTACTGTTGTAACCCGGCCAGTTACGCATCAGACGCTGATAATTGTTTGCCGGAACGGGCAGAGAATAAGGAACCTCCTTATCTAATTTCTTGATGCCGCGTTTCATATTTGAGGAAAGATGCTCTGTGATGACAGGCAGATCAGACAAAGCGTCCTGTGCACTTATGGCCGCAGGCATCTCAGGGTTAAGCTGCAGACTTTCAAAATGCGCCGGGTTGTCCAGATCTATATGTTTTAAGGCCACATTCCGTGATCCATGGTAGCCTCTGGGTAACTCAATATAATGACTGGGCAGGGGGAATGAAATATCTCCCTCAATGCTGTTATGAACAGCAATCAGAAACATTCTTTCTCGCATTTGCGGCAAACCAAAAAAGGCAGTATTGAGCAACGTATATTTACATTTGTAGCCATATTGTTCAAGGTCATGACATACAAACTCGGCAATATTTGCGCCACCATAGTTTAGCATATCCGGTACATTCTCCATCAAAATAGCCATCGGACGCAGTTCCCGGACATATTCCAGATATCTTTTATAAAGCTGACTTCTTGTATCATTCAAAAAAGCCATCGCATCTTCTTTAATCTCCCGGAGTTTGGCCCTGCCGATGCGGGTGAAGGCCTGACATGGAGGCCCGCCTATAATGATATCTACTTGGTCATCGATAGCGCCTTTTATTTCCAGATCTGTGAAAAGATCAGCAGGAGTTGTATCCTCGATATTACGGGATTTGGCGTATTGTTCAAATAATTTATGGCCGTTGTGAAAATTCAGTGCGTGGGATCTGGCGGCTTCCTTATCGAGTTCCACGGAACCTATAATATCGTAACCTGCTTTCTGAAATCCGAGCGATAAACCGCCGCAACCTGAAAATAAATCAAGAACTCTTAAACTTTTACCACTTATAAAACGATCAATTTTAGATTGCATGCAAAGATTTTTTCCATGAAAAACCTTTCATTACGTTCAAAATGAGCATAAGAAGGGCTTTCTGATTTTTTTTGAAAATTAACAAAAAATCAGGGCCCAATGAAACATTGGATTCAGGCTGAATGCAATGTAGTAATTAATTCCTGTAACGTATCGTTAATTAACGCTTTTTTCAGCTGACACTCCCAGATCGTGATTACAGTGAACTGCTTTGCCCGGAGGAGGCTGACCGCACTTTCATCATTATGCTGATTACGGCAGATTTTGTTCTGCCACCATTCTGTTCTTGTTTTCGGCACAACATAATATTTGCATCCCTCATGTCCGTGCCAGAAACAACCATGTATAAAAATGACAGTTTTATATTTGGGCAATACTATATCCGGCTTGCCGGGCAGTTTTTTATCGTGCAGCCGATAGCGGAACCCTTGTGCAAAAAGAAACCTGCGGACCAGCATTTCGGGTTTGGTATCCTTACTGCGGATACGTGACATATTATAGCTTCTTATCTCTTTTGGATGTACATCTGCCATGCTATATAGTAAGAAATAAAAATGCCTTTTGTTACGTCAATCATCTTATACAACCTAATATAATCAGTAACCATGGGTTTTCACAAAATATTTGTATTAGCTAATACCACAGTAGCAAAAACCAGATACTCTGCTGCTCAACTTTGCTGCACGTAATAGTTTAGTTATGAAAATACAATTAAAAAACATCCAGCACAGCGAAGCATTAAGCGAGGAAACAAACGCATTCTCAGCTAGTCTTTATATCAATGATTTTAAAGCAGGCACTGCTTCTAACCGCGGTCATGGAGGCCCGACCGACTACCACGCGCTCAACGTGCGCGGCGGTCAACTGATCCGGGAAGCTGAAGAATATTGCAAAACTCTGCCGCCAGAAAAATTCACAGTTGAAGGAAAGGAATACACGCTTGACAGTAACCTGGAAGGCTATATTGATAATCTGCTTCAGAAACATCTGCAGCAAAAAGATCTGCAAAAATTCAGAGCCAAACTGGATAAGGCGATACAGCAAACTATTGTTTTTGGTATCCCTGATCAGTCTTTCAGCAAGCTGCGTTTAAAATTTCCGGTGGATATGATCCTGGCGCATCCTAACGGGAAAAATATCTTGACCGATATTCTGATCAGAAGAGTAAAGCCCGAACTGAAAGAAGGTGAAGTGATCCTTAATACCAATATTCCGGAAAGTATATTGAAGAATGCCGGGTTTAAGCCGGAGCAATATGTCACTCCATCCGAAACTAAACCTGTAAAGAAAACAAATCAAAAAAAGAAAGGTCAGGGCCTTTAACACAGGCAGACGTCCGGTTAAAGGGAAACGGTGAACAGTTTACATGAGCAAGGACAGTGTTTTTTGTGTGTCCGGCAAGATGTAGGATTGTTGACAACAATCCATCTTACCGGACGCTGCGCCGGAGCAGAAACCCCTCCGGAGTCGGGTTTCTTAAAACGCTGACTATTAAAATTTGCCGGGATGACGAACGAGAAAAGTGAGAGGCTGGATTATAAAGTATTCACCAGGATAGGTAAGAAAAAGTACGATGAGCTGATTTCTATGCTCGATAATTCCGACCGCAGAACATTAAGCGCGTTACTGAGAGCCATCCTGGAATATCAAAAAATAACCGTTTATACGTATGATACCACACTGGATAAAACAATGGAGCAGTTGTCCGGGATACGGAAAGAGCTGCATTCCATCGGCGTTAATATTAATCAGGCTACGCGCAGACTTCACCAGGCAGACTTGAATGAAGAGCAGCTAACTTTCGCTCAGGAAATTCTTAGCAGTTTTCAGAATACCGGCGATAAAATAAACAGGCTGTTTGAATTGATAGATAAGCTTTCCGAAAAATGGTTGCCAAAATAGTCTGCGGAAAAAGCATCAGAGGTGTCCTGAATTATAATGAGAACAAGCTGAAAAACGCTGAAGCAGCCTTGTTGCTAGCCGCAGGATTTCCACGCGATCCTGACCGGCTATCCTTTAAAAACAAACTGGAAAGATTTGAGATGCTAACCAGGCAGAATAAGGATACCCGCACGAACACGCTGCATATTACGCTCAATTTTTCCAGGCAGGATCAGCTCAATGATGATCTGCTGAAAAGTATCGCGCTGGACTACATGGACCGGATCGGTTTCGGTGACCAGCCCTTTCTCGTTTACCAGCATTTCGATGCTGCCCATCCGCATCTGCATATCGCCACCGTCAATATTGCCGATGGCGGCGGGCGGATAGAAACGCATAATATTGGTAAGAACCAATCGGAAAAAGCGCGGAAAGAATTGGAAATACAATATGGTTTAATTAAAGCGGAAGACCAGGTTAAGGAGACGGCCTATTTGCTTCAGCCGGTTAACCTGGAGAAAGTGATTTACGGCAAAGCACCGACCAAAGCGGTTATTTCCGCCATCGTAAGGGAAGTCGCCGAAACTTATAAATTCACTTCGCTGCCGGAGTTCAATGCCGCATTAAGACAATTTAACGTCCGGGCATACCGCGGTGCGGAAGGATCGAGAATGTACGAAAAGGGCGGCCTCGTTTATAATATACTAAATGAACGCAATGAGCCTGTAGGCATACCGGTAAAAGCCAGTTCCATCTATGGTAATCCGACATTAAAAAACCTGGAAAAAAGATACGCGGCGAATGATGCCATCCGCAAGCCTTATGGTCAGCGCTTAAAGCATTTACTGGATAAAGCCATTACCACAGCGAAGGACGCAGCAGCTTTAAAAGCTCAGTTACAAAATCAGGGTATCCGCATTCTGTTCCGTGAAAATGTGCAGGGTAATGTTTACGGTGCTACCTTTATTGACAATGCCACGAGGGTGGTTTTTAATGGGTCCGATCTCGGCAAAGCTTATAGTGCCAAGGCATTCCTGCAGCGCCTGCCATCCGGTGCCCTCACAGAAAAAGAACAAACGGAAATAGTATCAGGCATAACTACAAAGGCGGAACCGAATACTCAAAAAACCTATCCTGCGCATGACCGGCCGGTCATTGAACGGATGACCGATATCCTGTTATCGTCCGGCCATGAATCCCAGGCGCCCGATCCTTTCCGCAGGAAAAAGAAAAAAAGGCTCCAGGTTGAGTAAATGATAAACGATAAAGCTGTGAAGAATGAATACCGGAGAGAACGCAGAAGCTTTAAGAAAGATAACCGATCTGACTCGCAAATGCAGTATCATATTGCTATGCCTGCATTTTTACATTTACTGTTATACAGCATTTGAAAGCTGGCATTTAACACAGCCGTTTGTTCAGCGGATTTTATTGAACCTCGCGAAGACCGGTCTTTTCAACCATTTTTATATTTCCAAAGCTGCAGCTTTGGTGCTGCTCCTAATCTCGCTCGTAGGCTACCGGGGAAAGAAGGATGAAAAGTTAATGCTTGCCACTGCCCTGAAATATTTTATCAGCGGGTTACTGGTTTATATATTCAGCTACCTGATGCTCAAAATAACCGCATCTGTACAGCTCACCGCCATGCTTTATATGGCCGCTGCTGCTACCGGTTATCTGCTCACACTGAATGGCGGGGCTTTACTATCGCGGCTGATCAGGCAGCGATTAGCCGGTGATATTTTCAATCGCCTGCAGGAAACCTTTCCGCAGGAAGAACGGCTGCTTGAAAATGAATATTCCATCAACCTGCCTGCACAATACAACCTGAAAGGCAAGGTCAGAAAATCATGGATCAATGTAATCAATCCGTTCCGGTCATTATTGGTGTCGGGCACGCCAGGTGCGGGTAAATCCTACTTCGTTATCCGGCATGTGATCACGCAGCACATTAAAAAGTGCTTCACCATGTTCATCTATGATTTCAAATACGATGACCTTTCTATTATTGCCTACAACACCTTTTTAAAATACAAACACCTCTACCCGGTCGAGCCAAAATTCTATGTAATCAATTTTGATGATATCCATCACCGCTGTAATCCCCTCTACCCGGAGAGCATGGAAGATATTACGGATGCTACTGAAAGCAGCCGGACAACCATGCTCGGTCTTAACCGCGAGTGGATAAAAAAGCAGGGTGACTTTTTCGTCGAGTCGCCTATCAATTTCGTAACCAGCGTGATTTGGTTTCTGAAAAGATATAAGAACGGAAGGTATTGCACGCTGCCTCACGCCATTGAGCTGATGCAGATGAACTATGAGCAATTATTCCCCGTGTTAAGAACCGAACCGGAAATCGAAGTGCTGATCAACCCGTTCGTTACTGCTTATGTGAACGGCGCTATGGAGCAATTGGAAGGACAGATCGCCAGTGCCAAAATCAGTATGGCCCGGCTTTCATCACCCAAGCTTTATTACGTTCTAAGTGGTAATGATTTCACCCTGGATTTAAATAGTCCGCAGGCACCCAAGATCATCTGTGCAGGAAATGACCCGCAGAAACAACAGGTTTACGGCGCAGTGTTATCTTTATACATCTCCCGTATGATTAAGCTCGTAAACCGCAAGAAACAGGTTAAAAGCAGCCTGATATTTGATGAGTTCCCCACTATTTATTTTAACGCTATTGATAGTCTGATTGCCACAGCGAGAAGCAATAAAGTAGCTACCTGTCTCGGCGTACAGGACTTTTCACAGCTCCGGAAAGATTACGGCCGTGAGCAGGCTGACGTGATTGCCAATATTGTAGGCAACATTATCAGTGGCCAGGTAGTGGGCGATACTGCCAAGCAACTCAGCGAACGTTTTGGCAAGATCATGCAGGAACGGGAAAGCTTGTCGATCAATAGCCAGGAAATATCCGTCAGCCGTTCTAAACAGTTAGAGGCTGCGATACCACCATCGAGAATTGCCTCTTTATCATCGGGTGAATTTGTCGGTGCCGTAGCTGATGATCCAACTGAGAAAATAGAATTAAAGACTTTCCATTGTGAAATACTCAATGACCACGATGCTTTAAGGGCTGAAGAACAAGCCTACGTGCCTATTCCGAAAATAAGGGAGATCAGCCAGGCTGAGATCGACGAGAATTATATTCGCATCAAACAGGAAGTAATTGCTATCATCGACTCAGAGATGGAGCGGATTTATGATACACCTGAACTGGCGCATCTGCTGGTGGTCAGGGATGAATGATAGCGATACGCTCTATAAAATATATCGGTTGTAGCCTGGAATTTCCTATCAGCTTGATTTCCTGTATTTTTTATTTATTATTGGAGGACTTTCCGTAAATTAGATTTGGAAAGTGCCGCTATGCTCCTGAAACCCCTAACAACCGAAAGAGAGTTACTGCAACAAGTTGCGGCGGGCGATCAGCGTGCTTTCCGGCTGTTGTACGAAAGCTATTACCGGAAGATCTTTACCCAGGCTATGCACCTGCTGCATTCCGAGACCCTGGCCGAAGAGATCATGCAGGAAGTCTTCCTAAAAGTGTGGCGCCTGGAAGACGGCTTATTGCAGATCGCCAGCCTCGACGCCTACCTGAAAGTGCTGACCCGCAACCTGTGCCTGGATACCCTGCGCAAACTGGCGCGGGAAGCTAAAGGTGCACGGCACCTGCGCCTGGTCTATAACGAGGAACATAACGAGACCGAAGAAAGTATCATCCTGAACGATACCCGCAAAGTGCTGGCCGACGCCATTGCGCTCCTGCCTAAACAGCAGCGCGAGGTCTACCAGCTCTGCCACCAGGAAGGACTGAAATACGAGGAAGCCGCCGAACGGCTCAACCTGTCCCCGTTGACCGTCCAAACCCACATGAAACGCGCGCTCAGATCACTGCGCGGTTACATCCAGAGCCATACCGATGTGGCCGCACTGCTCATTGTCTTAAAATTATTTTAATAGCCTGTACCCCGAAAATTTCCTGGCGACGTCTGGATAAGAAACAGACATTAAGTTAGTATCAATTTTATACTAATTTTTACCGGTTGACGATGGAAAAAGACAGGATCATTTATTTATACCAGCGTTATATTAACCAAACCCTCAGTTCCCCGGAACTGGAGGAATTTAACGCGCTCTTAGCGGACAAGGACCTGCTGCCGCTTCATGAACTGATTGATGCGGATTGGGACGCCCTGAAAAACGACGAATTGCTGCCCGTTTCAGACGAGCGAAAAGAAGCCGTATTTCAGTATGTCACCAGTCAGGCCCAGCAGCTGCCAGAACGCCATCAACGGTTATGGCCGCGTTATGCAGCCGCGGCCGTGCTCCTCGTCGGGCTGTCCCTGAGCTATCTTGCCTACCGTAACCATAACGCGCCGAACGCGCTGGCCGACACGGAGCAGATCGCCCCGGTGCAGCAGGGTGTCGTACTGATGCTGGCCAAAGGGCAGCAGATCCGCCTGGACCGCAAGCACAACGGGCAGATCGCCAGCGAAAACGGCGCGCAGATCAGCCAGCACGATAGCTCCGTAGCTTACCAGGCAACCGGCGGGCCTGCCTCGGGTAATAATACGGTCAGTAATAACGGCAGTGAAAAATTCAGCATAACACTGGCCGACGGCAGCACCGCTATTCTCGACATCGGTTCCAGCCTGACCTACCCGGTCGCTTTTAGCGGCAGGTTGCGGGAGGTGCGTATGAGCGGGCAAGCCTATTTTAAAGTGAAGCACCAAAACGGCATCCGTTTTATCGTCCGCTATCAAAACCAGTCGACCGAAGATATCGGCACGGAATTCAATATCGCCGCTTATGCTGACGAGCCAAGTACCAAAACCACGCTGGTCGCCGGTGCGGTAAAGGTGAGCCTGGCCGGCGCTCCCGCTGTGCAGCTTAAACCCGGCGAACAGGCGGTGGCCGCTGCCGGCGGGCTGAAGGTCGCCGAAGTGAACCTGGAGGACGCGACCTCCTGGCTGCAGGGCCAGCTGGTCTTTCATAACGAAACACTGGAAAATATCCTGCGCCACGTCGCGCGTATCTATAATGTCAGCATTGTCTGGGAGGATCAGGAAGTGCGCAAACTCACCTTCGGCGGCGCGGTCACCCGCAAGGAAAAGCTGGCGACCGTGCTGAACTATTTCCGCAAGGCGGGCGGCGTAGATTTTAAGGTGGAAGGTAAGACCGTCCATGTATTTAAACCCAAAAGGAAAAACTAAAAAATATTTATAGAGTGAATCAACCCGAGTTAATTAAACGCACCAAAACAGCAGCATATGAAAAGAATTTTACTTTGTTAAAGCCATAAGGCAAAGGTGGCCGGAAAAAAAGAAACGCATCCCGACTTGGACCTCGGGATACGTTCAAAGTCCGGGTACCCTTCCTTAGTGGCAGGGCCGCTAAAGGGAAAAAATAATTCGTGTATCAGACAAAATATTTAACCCGAACATTCAAAAGTATGAATAATAATGCAATACGCATATCCGCGTCGCATTTTCGTGTGCCGCGTAAAATCCTTATCGTCATGAAGATCACCACCATGCTCCTGCTGATCTCAGTAATGACCGTCAGCGCCGCCACCTATGCGCAGAAGATCACGCTCAATGAGCGCAACGCCAGGCTGGAAACCATCCTGGACCAGATCCGCCGGCAATCCGGCTATAATTTTATATACAGGAATGATGCGCTGTCCGGCAGCAAGCCGGTTTCGCTGAACCTAAAGGACGCCAGCCTGGAAGACGCGCTGAAAAGAGCTTTGCAGGAACAGGGCCTGACCTACGAGCTCGACGGACAGACCGTCATCATTAAAAAAGCAGAGCCGACGATCATCGAAAAGATCAAGACGGCCCTGGCGATCCCGGTGACGGTCAGCGCCAAGGTTTATGATGAAAGCGGCCAGCCTTTGCCGGGGGTAACGGTAAAGATCAAAGAAAGCGGTAACGTGGTGATCACCGATCAGAAAGGCGCTTTTACCATTAGTGTACCTGACAATAATACGGTGCTCGTCTTTTCATTTATCGGCT
>Ga0157372_10006722_pt1 | contig 12231 bp, 18 predicted proteins | sample C55metaG_FD_115307 | JGI IMG/M metagenome (GOLD analysis project Ga0157372, IMG submission 115307) | Corn rhizosphere microbial communities from Kellogg Biological Station, Michigan, USA - C5-5 metaG | ecosystem: Host-associated > Plants > Roots > Rhizosphere > Soil | place: USA: Michigan... | reverse complement strand
GGGTCCGGGCGTCCGCATTCGGTACGCCGCTTCTGACAAGAAACGGCAGACCATACCCTGGGTCGAGTACAGCAACGGCGGCGCGACGCGCACCTACCTCGCCGACGGTACAACGCCCGATGCCGCCCGTGCTCTTCCGACCTTCGAAATGCAGTGCGTCGATTGTCACAATCGAGCGGCCCACTCTTTCGAATTAGCCGAACACGCCGTCGATCACGCGATGGCCACCGCGCAGATTTCCGCGACGTTACCCTTCGTCAAGAAGACCGGGGTCGAGTTGCTGAAAGCTACTTACTCGAGCGAAGACGACGCCGCGCAAAAAATCCCTGCCCGCCTGAACACTTTCTACCAACAAAAGTACGGCGACATTTGGGCCAAGCGCTCGAACGATGTCCAATTAGCGGGTCAGGCGTTGCTGGCGATCTATCGCAGCAACGTGTTTCCGGACCTGAAAGTAACCTGGGGCACGTACCCGAACAATGTGGGGCACATCGATGATCCCGGCTGCTTCCGCTGTCATGACGGCGGACACTCCACCGCCGACAAAAAAGTGATTACGCAAGATTGCAGCACCTGCCACCAGATGCTTGCTACCGACGAAGCCGATCCCGCGATCTTGAAGACCCTTGGCCTGGGCGAAGCGCCCAAATAGCGTCATCCATCCAGCTTGCGATCGCTGCCCACAACACATCCGCGGCCCTGCCAGCCCACCTCTACGACCTTGCCTTCTTCCACCAGCATCGGCACGGTCCGCTGGCCGCCGGACAACGCGCGCATACGATCGAACGCCGCGCTGTCAGATTCAACGTCGTGCTACGAACTCGGTGCCCTTCCACTCGAGCGATTCCCGCATTTCGCGCGTATAAGGGCAGCTTGCACCGCCGAACAATTCAACCTTGGCCACGGATGTACACCTCCAGCATTTCACGAATGATGTGGTAGACCGACGCCTGAACCTCCTGAATCCTCGGAATGTCGGAGTGAATCACTATAGGGAATCCACCAGGCCGCACCGTAGAATCTCGCCGCCGTCGTAGCCCAGGAGCGCGACCGCCGGTAGTTTTCGCTTCCGGACTTCCTCCAGTGCCAGGATGCTATTGCGCGACCCGCCGCTGGTCGAGATGCCGACCGCCACGTCCGCCGGGCGCGCTTGGGACTAACTGCCGCAGAAAAATCGCACCCGTCCCGATGTCGTTGGCGACGGCCGTCTCCGCAATCCGCTCGGCTGATCTGTTGACCGGTTCAGGTGGTAGCGTCATTCCAGCTTACCCTCGGCATCTGTTTCTTACCGTAGTCGGTGGTGGGCGATCGCCTTAATGAGATTGGGGCCGGGTCGTGCGGTATTCAGAGAGCGATATACGGGATTGTTGCCTCTGTTCGGAATCGGAGTGTCTGATAGGCACTACTCGATACTCTTAGATCAGACCGATATTTGGGTCGCGGCTGCCGAACCCGAGCGGCTTGCCGATTGGTAGGTAGGAACGGACGAGTCAGAGATTACGTGCCCAAGGCGCGGCAAGAACACCTACTTCTTCAGGCTGCGGACGTAAGCAATGACATCGTCCACGGATTTGCCCGTGACCGCCTTGACCGGCTGCATCTTCCCTTTGCCCTTGGTGATTACGGCCGTCAGGTCAGCATCGCTCATGGACTGGATTTCCGGCGACTTGAGATCTTTCATCTCGACTTTCATCATCTTGGCGACCGCCGCAACGGGTGTGCCATCGGGTCCGTGACATGATTTGCAGGAAGTGTCGTACTGGGCTTTGCCGGCTTTGGCATCGGCGGCGTACATCGCTGCTGCGGCGGCGAGCGCCACAGCGAACATCGTTAGGTAGATGCGCATAACCTTATAGTCTCATGTCGGGGCGTGCGATATGGTGCGCGATATATGAGCGATGGAACTCTTGCCTATCGGGCATTAACGGCAACTCGAAGTGCCACGAGCGGTCATGGGGCCGAATGGGTCACATCCGTAGCTGGGCTAGTCGGATTGGGCGAGGAGCAGGCGCGGAAACTGAGTTGGCGTATCGGGAGTCTCCTCGATAGGGCGACGAACTAACGTCCGCTCAATGCGGCAACGCCAAGAAGCGACCGAGGAATAGTTCGGGCGCGCGAATCAACCCTACGCCCGAGTTCTTCGTCATCCGCAGAAGACGATGAGGCTCGCCCCAAGAAATACAAAGCCGCCTGTTCCAGGCTCCGGGACTTGGGGCGTCGGAACCACTAAGAAGCTGCCGGTACAAACTACATTTGGGACGCACTGCTGAGACGTGATTTCAATGGATCCGATGATGGAGACGCCCGCGAATTGGCCGTGTGTCGCGTCCCTCCCGGATACAAAATCGTTAAGGTCGCCTAAGGAAAAGGAATAACCCCCATTTCCAGATCCGAAGATAACACCGTTGATTTGTGCAAAGCCGAGGGTCTGGGAACAGGTAACCGCAATGCGAAGCGGGCCAGTGCACCCGGGAGCATTCATAAATACTGAATCGATTCCATTTGAGCCTGAAAACGAAACCGAGAAAAAGCTATCCGCCGTGACTTCCAAGTCGGTAGAGAATGTCCCGCTTCCGGACACGCCTATAGGATTAGCCAAAGCCATCGAGGCCAAAAGAACGAGCCGAAGCACCGAGGAGATGAACTTGTTGGAACGCATAGCCCCGCGCGATCAGAGCGGCGGCAAGCACGGCTACTACCACGCCTGCAATGAACGCTAAGCGCCGCATGCCGTACGACCAGTGCAATCCAAGCGGCCCACCGATCCCGAAAACACACACCGATGTTATGGCGAGGCTGAAGATTACGGCACGAACCGCCCTGGAATCGGCAATGCGCGTCGCCTCCACCCGACGTCACAGCTGAGTGCTTTTTCGGAGCGTATTTGGCATGACTGGAATCGCCTCGGAGATTCTGTGTATCTGGCCGAACTCATCGCGCGATAAAGCCTTTCTCGATCAGCGTGGAGACAATCCGTTCTGCGGTGGTTTCGGGCACCTCCGATGCTCCGTGCAGGACAACATCAGGATTAACGGGGGGCTCATAGGGTTCTTGAAGACCCGGCACAATCTTGGCTTTCCCCTCATGGCCCGCTTGGTAGATGCTCTTGGGATCTCTGCTCATACAGATTTCCAAAGGGCACTCGACGTAGACTTCCAGGAATCCAGGAATTTGCCTGCGTGCGTCGTCGCGATACACACGCCGATTGGCAGTCGCGTCAAAGATAACCGGTACGCCGTGCTTTGTGAGCAGGACGCCAATGTAAGCAAGTTGCCGATAGAAGACCTCTCGTTCCTCCACATCATATCGGGCATGCGGAGTGAGAACGCCACGTAAGACGTCAGATTCCAACAGGGCGGCATCCAATCCCCGAGCCGCGAGCGCACTTACTAGAGCCCTGGCGATCGTGGATTTGCCAGAAGCTGGAAGTCCGGTCACCCAGACTGCGAAAGCTTGATTCTTATCCGCCACAGTACGCGTTAACCTCTTTCGGATCGAATCTGTCCCGATCGAGGAGAGTCAGAACGAACGTGAGAAGGCGCCGACGAACCTCATCCTTAAGATTTGGATACCAGACCGGGCTTGCCATCACAAGTCCGCGGAAGGCGAAGAAGGGGGCGACCACCGTTAGCATTTCGTCATCTCGACTCTCATTTAGGTATCGTTCCCAGAACCGCCGAAAAAGCGTTTCAAAAGCGCCTTCTAAACGTCCGCTTCGTTGCAGCGAAAAGAACAAGTAGTTCGCGGTGAGACACACAACGTCGTCCGCAGGATCGCCCCATTCCCCCCGCGAACGATCGAGCACGCGGAACCCAGTTCCGGGTCCAAACAAGATGTTCCACGGATGAAAATCTCCGTGAACTTGCCGAAGACGATGGCTCAGGGGTTTGAGTTTCCAGCGCCACTTCACGCAGCGGTGTTCAATTTCTTCGAGAAGGCTCGCGGGAATGAGCGGGTGCGGGGGATACGAATCGGTCAAACCCATCACACATTCTCCGTGCCCCACAAGCTCGCGAATTCGCCGCGTGTATAGCCCTGGATCGCCCCCCTCGACCCGATGCGTCTGAACCAGGTAGTTGCACAGCGCATCAGCGCGACGTATGTCCAGATCGGAGAGAGTGTCCGTATCGCGCAGCCGTTCGAGATCCAGATTGTAGCCTTGTCCGTCTACCCATTCAGTTAATAGGCAGAACTCATCGACCCTGCCAAGGGAGATCAGAGTCGCGTCGGATTGGAAGGCTCCAACGTCAAGTGACCGCACGTGTCCGGGAAGAGAATTGAAAGCACTATGTGCCCACAGCAAGCTCTGAGCGCGGTCAGCCATGTGCTCGTGTCCGAACGGACTCGGACTCATCGTGTGAAACACGACGCTTCTGGTGTCCCCGTTAGCAACCCGATAATCGACTCGGATCGGTTTGCCGTAGCCATAGGTCTTGATGGATTCCCTTCCAATGCGCTCGCCCAACGGCGCCATTTGGAGTACAGAAACGGGAGTCTTGAACACTTCACTAAGGTACTGCTCCATCACTTGCCGGCTTAGCTCCGCCATAACCTAAACGGCTTTCCGGAACATTTCGACATCGATCGTGATGTCCACTTCGTCTCCCACCACGAACCCGCCGCTCTCGAGCACGGCATTCCAGGTCAGGCCGAAGTCTTTGCGTTCGATTCGCGTGGTCGCGCTCGCACCGCGCCTCAACAGTCCGTCGGGATCCTTAATTTCAGGTGTAAGCGATTCCACTTGAAGTGTTACCTCACGGGTGACGCCTCGGATGGTGAGGTCTCCAACAATCTCATAGCGATCCTCGCCGGTTGAAACGATCCTTTTGGAAAGAAAAGAAATTTTCGGGTATCTGCCCACATCCAGGAAGTCACGACTCTTGAGGTGGCTGTCACGTTGAGGTTCACGGGTGTTGACGCTCGCGGACTCGATAGTCGCTTCCACACGGGCGGCAGACGGGTTCGAAGGATCGAACTCGACCGAGCCGGTGATACGGCTGAACTCGCCCTTTACGTTTGAGATCATCATGTGCCGGACTTTGAAGTGCGCTCCGGTGTGCTGTGAATCTAGTTGATAAATGGCCATTCGGGAATGTAGGATCGTCTCGCTACTCCAGGTTATCGGGACTGGCGGTCGGCTGGCGCTGTTTCTTCGCCGTCTTGGGCTGAGCCAAATCGCTCATAAGGCCAAACGCTTTGGAAGACTGCATATTCTCGGCCGTTACGACACTCTTGACCAGGTTCCAGGGAATCATCAACTCGAGTCCCGGGACATTGACTGGAGAAATCCAGATACCGGCGCCATGATTCGCCTCCGCAAGCCTGCCAGTCATGGCAAAACCGCCGGCCGCTTCTGCGGAACGGACGTATTCATCCAGATCGTCTTGGGGAGGAAGGAAGATAGAAGCTTCCGTGAAGAGTTGAATCATCCCCGAGGACTTCAAGAACTCCGGCGCGACCCAGATTAGGACATGCCGTCGCGGTTCGCTCATTAACGCTCCTCCAGAGCTTCAGCGTACCGAACTCGACGCTGTTCGATGCGTTTAGGCGGCGCTGTGCGATTCCGCCCCGCCTTGGCACGCTTCCGCTTCTGTCGCGGACTGGCACTTAACGCACATGCGCGCCCATGGTACCGCGTCCAAGCGCTTGGCTGGAATCGGCTCTTCGCAGCGTTCACAATATCCGTAGCTGCCCTCCTCAATCCGGGCCATCGCCGAACGAATCTCCTGAATCGAACGCGCCTGATGGTTCAGCGTCTCAACCGCCATGTCACGGTCGGTGCTCGACCGCACTTGATCGAGCGGGTCTGCCGTCGGTTGGATTTCGAGAGTTTCCCGGTCGCCGGAGAACTCGAGCACATCTTGGAGCTTGGACTGCAGAGTCGCCTTGCGCCGTCTGACTCCCGCGTCGATGCTGGTAATTTTTGTGTTCATGTTCACTCCGTTCTGAAGTTGCAGCGATGAAAGCACGCGACTTGCCAAAGCAGGCGGACATCAAATCTTGCGGCTTACGCGGAAACGCCGGACGGAAGCGAGCCGGTTGGGGCAAGAGACCCGGGAAGATTTGGGCGAGGGCGCATACACGCCGCTTAGGGTGGCCGTCCCCTTGCTCTTCAGTTATTGTGACTTCGAAGTATTCAGGGCTGATGCTGAGTATCACGTTGGCCATTGCCGGCTCGCTTTCAGGACAAATTACAGATGGATCCACGTCCGACGAATACCGGCGGACGCTGAACGCGCTTGAGCGCTATCGAGCTCTTGCGTCTGAAGATGACTCCGAGATTCTGCCTGCGATCAAGAAACCTCTGGAACAGGGCGACCATTACGCTGGCGTCTCGCGTTTGATTCGCTTGCTGACGCTGATCGGGGATATTCCGGCAGCGAACGTCCCCGCCGACTCGGACGTGTATGACGCCAGATTGGTGGCGGCCGTCAAGCGATTTCAAACCCGTCACGGACTCGAACCCGATGGGCGTCTTGGTAAAGGAACGCTCGCGCAACTGAACACACCACTCAGTTTCCGGGTTCGCCAGCTAGAGTTGGCCTTGGAACGCTGGCGCCGACTTCCTTATGACCCTTCGCGCCCCGCGATCGTGATAAATCTCCCCGAATTCCGGTTGCGCGCCTTCGATACCGGACACCAGCCTGCGCTCGAAATGAAGATCGTGATTGGGCGTGCCAGCAAGCTCCAGACACCTCTTTTGTCTTCGGAAATCGATACCGTCATTTTCCGGCCGTATTGGAACGTGCCGTTCAACATACAACGCAAAGAACTGGTGCCCGACATCATTCGGGATCCCTCGTACATCTTGAAGAACGGCTTCGAACTGGTCACGCCAAAAGGAATGGTGGTGGCACAGGATACGGTCTCAAACACCTTGTTGGCGCAGCTTCGCTCGGGCACGCTTCATTTGCGCCAAAAGCAAGGGCCCAAGAATTCACTGGGCCTGGTGAAGTTCGTCTTTCCGAACAAGTACGACGTATTCATGCACGACACACCCGCAAAATCGTTATTTGCGCGGGCACGCCGGGATTTCAGCCACGGCTGCATTCGCCTGGAAAGAGCCCAGAACCTGGCGGAATGGGTGCTGCGCGGGGAATCCGACTGGCGGCAGGATCGCATTGTCGCGGCGATGCGAGGGACAGAATCCATTTCTGTGAAGCTCACGAGCCCTATTCCGGTGATGACCATATACGTGACTGCCGTAGTAGCTGAGAACGGTGAAGTTCACTTCTTTGAAGACCTCTACGGCAAAGACGCTGCCTTCGAACGGGAACTGGCCGAAGCCCTCGCCGGGAAGAATCGCGGTTGAGTGCCTTCACGCCCAGCATGCTGCGGGATTTCACCCAGTTTCGAGACGCACCCGCTTGATTCGATTCCGTATACGCTCTTTCCCCAGTCACTTATAGAACTAGCTCCTGGAGCGTGAAATGCACGTATCGTTGACGAGCAGTTGATCAACGAAAGGAAGAATGAGATGAACAAGCGCATAACTAAACTCTGGATGGGACCCATAATCCTTCTGGCTGGCTTGGGGGGCCCGGCCAACGCGGCCGCTGTTCCAGATTCCGAAAACGTCGCCAAATTGCTCTCCGAAGCGAAGACCATGGCATTTCAATTGAAGGAAGATGCGGTGGCTATGGAAGGCTTCACGCGCATGAACGTTAGCTGGGAAAGCCACGCGGCAGATTAACGAGATCAAGGACCACGTCAACGCTCTGGAAAAACATGAGGCCAAGCTCAAGGACGCAAAAGGCGCTGCTTCGCCTTGGCAAAAGACTGCGATCGACCGGATCGTGCCGTACCTGGATGAACTGGAGGGATACACTTCAGCCATTATCGAGCGCATTAACTCCCAGCCGAAGCGGCTATTCACCGACGAGTACAAGGACTTCCTGGAGGCGAATGCTGACTATGCCACAGACCTCGCAGGCATGATTGCGGACTTCGTGGATTATGGGAAGACCAGAGACCGCATGGAACGGCTGGGTAACAAACTCGAGATACCGAGGCGCTGAAGTTATGGGGTGGCGCAACCGGGTGAATGCGCTTGTCGTAAGGGGAGGGGTGGTGGTGTGGGCGCAGGCCGCGCAACCCACCTCGCCCACAGGGGATGAGGCTGCGGCGCAGACCGCGACGTCGTGCGTACAGCCACCTCCCCTGGTCGGGTGGCAGGATTGTATCGCTGGCCTCAACAATTGTGTGCCATCCTGGCAACCAACCTGGCGTCGCCGCGGCTGCTCGGAATGGCGCCTTTAAGGTGCTTTAGGACATGGGATTCGGGGTGCCGCGCGAGTTCTGGCGGGAGCTGGCTCGCCAGTTAAGAATGCCTTTCCGCGGTGTGCGTGAAGAATGAAAGGTCGAGACCCAGTAGGTCACTCCCCATCGCGAGGTTCGACGATCTCGGACTCGGCTTGATCAAACTCAGTGCGAAGCATCTCGAACTTGCCGCAGTCCGGACAGGTCACTTCAACCCTCGTTTTCTCGCTGTCGACAAAGATCCATTCCGCGTCCGCGCCACAACGTGTGCAGATGACGTCGCGTTGGCCCCGTTCCGGATCGATTGTACGTGTGTTTTCCATGCCCGTTATCCAGCAAGTATATTGCCAGTAAGGGGTCGACTTTAGACGCTCACCACGGGACAAGGTGAACCCTGAATGATTCTGTAAGCGTGCGTGCGAAGACGCCCGAGAGGCGACTGGAGCGAGCCGCGTCCGATAACAACGAGATCGGCCCCTTCCTGCCGTGCCTCCTCAGTCACCGTGGTAGCCACATGACCCACGGCAACTCTCAGCGGAATGTCGACAAACGCTGATTGCCGCAGGGCCTCTATTTTGGCTCGGGCTTCTTCACGCACTTCTTCCTGTAGTTCTCGTTCTCTCTCCAATCCAAGCCAGTCGCTGATCGGAGGGACAACGTGAAGTAGCTTCACCTGTGCGCCCATCTTCTGACCGAACTCGGCACCCCACTTCATCTGTGCAGCGGATCTATCGCTACCATCGACAGCACATAGAATCGTTCTCGGTACTTCAGGCGATCGCTGTTCTTCCGCGTGGGTCGCCGTCCAAACGAGACATCTGGCATCGTGCAGGACTTTGGCTGTGACGGAGCCGATCAAGAGGCTGCGGAACAATCCGCATCCGTGCGTCGGCATCATAATCACATCCACGGCGTGATTATGCGCGAATTCTACGATCTTCACAGCTGGATCACCGAAGGCCGCCACGCGCGCCACACTAGTGCCCGCCAGCTCTTTTGTTAGCACCCGTCCAAGGCGGCACTCGAGATCGCGCTCGATCGCCTCTGACTCAATCCCGGCCATGACCGGCATTCCCATGGGAGCTACGTCCCATACGGGTGGGATCACGCCGAAGAGCGTGACCCGTGCTTCAAAACGATTCGCAACAGCTTGGACGAAAGGAGCCGCGCGCAATGCTTGTTGCGAAAAGTCGAACGGGAACAGAATGTGTTTGATCGTCGGCATGGTGTCCTCCGCAATCCAGACATGCAATCCCGCAGCCAGCGAGTATCTCAAGTCCTACGAATTACTTAGCTAGCCAGTCCGCACTCTGAATTAGTGGAGGACCTTATACTGCGTGAAAGAGCGCAACGGTTAGAAGTCAGCAAGTCGCCGATAGTAAAAAGCAACGCGTAGTGCATTCAGTACGGCGGCTACGTCGATCGCTTCTTGCGCTATGGCACCCGCCACCGGCGATAGATAGCCAGCTGCGGCGATCGCCATGCCTAGCATGCTCAGCACCATTCCTCCTACCGCGCTTTCCAGAGCGATCCGGCGCATTCGACGGCTGATGTGGATCAGTTCATCGGTCTTTTCCAGTGAAGAATCGAGCACAACCGCGTCCGCTGCTTCTGACGTGATGTCGCTGCTCGATCCAAGTGCGACTCCCACAGTCGCCATCAGCATCGCCGGCGCGTCGTTGATTCCGTCGCCGACAAACAGCGTCTTGTCTTTCTCGGCGGCTGCTGCGACGAAAGCGACTTTTTCCTCGGGACTCTGATTGAAGAGCGCCTCACCGATCCCCACTTGACCGGCTAAATAATGGACCTCCTCCTCGCGATCGCCTGAAAGCAGGACTATCCGCCTGGCGCCGTGGCGGACACCCAAATGCGCAATGAACGGACGACTCTCCTGACGTGGCGTATCGCGAAAGCGGAGGATGGCGGCCAGGCGCTCATCGAATAAAACAAGACATTCCAAGCCGGCGGTCGGCTGCGGCAAATCCATGGTCTGTGCCTGGGAGCGTCCCGTAACCCGTACGCTCACTCCGTTCACGGTCCCCTGCAGCCCGGCGCCTGGCTTTTCACTGATCGAACTCGCCGCTGCCAAAGCGAGGCCGTCTCCACGCGCTGCGTTCAGGACAGCCGCGGCCAGCGGATGCTTGGAGTATTGCTCCAGGCTCCCGGCCTTGGATAAAACGTCGCCGCGGGAAAATCCCTCTGCGCATAGAACCTCGGTTAGCACTGGCTTGCCGTAGGTCAGCGTGCCGGTCTTGTCAAAAATCAAGGTGCGGCAGTTGTCGATCTGCTCCAGAGCCGCGGGATTTTTGATAATGATGCCGCGTTTGGCGGCGAGAGAGATTGCACCGAGAATTGCCACCGGAATCGCAATGAGCAGCGGGCATGGGGTCGCAATCACAGTTACAGCAAGAAATCGGAGCGAATCGCCGCTCCACCACCATGCCCCCAGGGCCGTAGCGACTGCGACCGGTGTGTACCATGCCGCGAGCTTGTCGCCCAGCCTTCGCAAGCGAGGACGATTGGCCTCGGTTTGCTGCAGTAACCGGACGATCTGAGCGTGCCGCGAATCCACGGGTAACTTCGATGCTTCTATCACCAAGAGTCGGTCTTTATTGATCGCGCCTGACAAGACGGCGGATCCTGGAGCTTTGGAGATTTCAAAAGGCTCGCCAGTGAGATAAGACTCGTCCATGCGGCCGTGGCCTTCGATCACGGTTCCATCCACGGGCACAATCTCATGCGGCAGTATCACTATCGCGTCGCCAATTCTAATCGCGTCGAGCGGAACATCGACCTGCCCTGAACCGGTCCTGCGGTGTGCGACCTTTGGAGTTCTCTTATGAAGTGCGTCTAAGACGGAGCTCGCCCGTTGCGAGGCATACGATTCCAATGCGCCCCCACCGGAAAGCATGAGCACGATAATTGCGCCCACAGGTATTGACCCGTTATGGCCGCGGCCGCGATGGACAAGCCGGCGAGGAGGTCGGAGCCGAATTCCAGATGAATTAAACGTTGCCCTAAGGTCCACAGCAACGGTATGCCGCCAGCCGCAACGGCCACATACAGCGGGATATCAGACACCTCACTTCCCGCTTGGGTCAAATAGCGTAAGCCCAGGTGGATTAGAATGCCCGCGGCGGCAAGCATCGCAATCCAGATCTGAGAACGTTCGATGCGACGGGAGGTGCCCGTCACAGCGTCAGCACTCCGTGAACTACGCCGTCCTCGACGTGCTCCAGATCGAACCCCAGTGGGCGGCAAACCTCGATCATCTGCCGGTTTCCTTCTAGGATTTCGACGATCACGCGGTCCAGTTTCTCGATTCGCGCGATCTCGACCAACCGTTGCAAAAGTTCGGTCCCCAGGCCGCGGCCCTGGTTTTCGTCGGTGATCAGGAACGCCAGTTCGGCCTCATTGGCGAGATGCGCCTTGCTTAATCGGCCCACCGCGAGAATCTCGGGCGCCCTCGTAACGGGATCCCGGTGCTCGGCAACCAGTGCGATTTCACGGTTGTAGTCGCCGAAGCAGACTCGCACCAACCGGTCGTGAGAAACCCGCTGGTCAAGGGAAAGCAAATGAAAATATCGCTGATAGATGCTGCGCTCAGAGAGCTTGGCATGGAAAGCAACAATCAACGGCTCGTCTTCGGGACGAATGGGACGGATGATCACCTCCGTGCCATCCTCAAAACGCCACGACTTGACGTATTGAACCGGATACGGGCGTATGGCCGGCGACGGAGGATCGACGACGTCCCGGCCATGCAGAACTACGCGGGCATCCAACGCGAGGAGTCCGTCCGCGGACGCTAGCAGTGGATTAATATCGATTTCCTTGATCCAGCTTTGTTCGATTGCCAGATAGCTGAACCGGACCAGCAGCTTTTCGAGTTCAACCAGGTTCACGGGCTTGCGTCCCCGCACCCCGGCAAGCGCAGAAAAGATCTTGGTCCTTTCCATGAGCCGGCGAGCC
>Ga0157372_10006719_pt1 | contig 12232 bp, 14 predicted proteins | sample C55metaG_FD_115307 | JGI IMG/M metagenome (GOLD analysis project Ga0157372, IMG submission 115307) | Corn rhizosphere microbial communities from Kellogg Biological Station, Michigan, USA - C5-5 metaG | ecosystem: Host-associated > Plants > Roots > Rhizosphere > Soil | place: USA: Michigan... | reverse complement strand
CTACGCTGGCGAGGCGTAGAAGGCATGGGATTCGGCGATGTCAAGCTGATGGCCATGATCGGCTCGTTCCTCGGGTTACGGCTCACAATTTTAACCATTCTGGCATCGTCACTTTCGGGTTCATTTTTTGGACTGTGGACGGTGTTCGTGGTTTGGATCAAGCGTACGCAGCGGCGGAAGCAAGTGTTTCGTGAGACCGGGGCAGCTGCCCGGAGGAACGCTTGGGCTTCGGCGCAAGTAGCGCTGCGGCGTCACCAGATGCCGTTCGGGGTTTTCCTGGGCAGCATGGGGCTGGTGGCGTTCTTTTTTGGTCAGCAGTTTCTGCGGTGGTATTGGAGACTGATGTGAAGCTGCTGACCAATCCGATTTTGGTGCGCATGGCGGCTGCGTTCCTGATTGCGATCGCGGCTTTCGTGGCCGGCATTTTTGGGTTGCGATTCTTGCGGCGGCGAATAATCGGAGATGATGTTCTCGCCGACAACCTGGGCCAGGAGAATACGGTATACCCGTACTCGGCCGTGATTCAGCAATTGAAGCAGCAGAAGTTCGAACTCCAAAGCGAGCAGCAGTCCGAGCGGCGACGCGCCAAAACATCCGAACAGATAACTGCGGCCGTAATCGCGAACCTGCCATGCGGAGTTTTATTCATCTCACCCAACGGGTTGATCAAGCAAGCCAATACGGCTGCGCGCCGGATTCTCGGTTTTGCGTCTCCGCTGGGAATGGGACTTGATGAATTATTTCGTGATGCGAATTACGTGCTCAATTCAGGCGAATCCGGACGCATTGCCGATCTGTTCAAGCGAGCGTTAAAGGGACAGATGCCACCTCCGTTCGAAGGCCGCTACAACATTGCCAATGGCGAGGAGCGGGCGCTCGGGATCACGATTATTCCTTTGAGCGCTGCCTCAAGCGAGACCCTCGGCGTAGCATCGGTGATCACCGACGAAAGTTCGACCGCGGATTCGCGGCGGGCACAACTGCTGCACGGAGAAATATCGGCTGAGATGGCGCTGGAACTTCGCAGCTCGCTGGCTGCTATCCGCGAATCCGCCCAACAAATGAGCGCCGCGAACGATCAACGATCACTGGCAAATTTTGCGAGGGATATTTCCTCAGAAGCTGAACGACTGGAAGGATTGGTTGGAGGGTTCCTGGCCGGAAGCGGTAAAGCAAGAGCGTCGGCCGCCGGGGCCTGAATAAATTCGATCGCCGGGCGGGCCTTAAGGACGCTGCGGACGACAAATGGGAGCAAACATGAAACGAACATTCTATTTCCTGCTGACAACCGTTCTGGGATTCGCCTTGGCCAGCGTGGCCGCTGCACAATCGCAAAACCAGTCTCTCGGCGACTATGCGCGCGCCGTGAAGAAGACAAAACCCTCGCCGACCGGCAAAGCAGTACCCAAGGTTTATGACAATGAGAACCTGCCGGCAGGCGCTACTTTGAGCGTCGTGGGAACCCCTTCCGCCACTGATTCAGGGGACAAAACCGATCAACAAAACACGAAAGACACGAACGCCGACGGAAAGGCAGCAGACACGACTAAAGCGGACGCTAAGACTGTCGAGGCCTCTGACAAGAAGCAAGAGGTGCAACTGAAACCCGGACAGTCGGCGCAAGACCGTGACAAGGCGATTGAAGCCTTCAAGAACAAACTCGACGATCAAAAGGACAAGATCAGCCTGCTATCGCGCGAACTCGATGTGCTGCAAAGGGAGTATCAGTTGAAGGTTTCGGAATTTTACTCCGACACAGCAGCGCGGGTGCAAAACCCCAATGGCCTGGCTGATGTGGATGCGAAATACAAGCAGCAGATCGCAGACAAACAAAAGGCAGTGGATGAGGCCAAAGCTGCTTTGAGCAATATACAGGAGGAAGGCCGTCGTTCGGGCGCGCCTAACTCAGTTCTGGAGCAGTAGGTTCTTTTTCAGTGCGCGCACTTGTTTCGCGTGGTGACAACCGTGTGTGAGATGGAAGCCGCGCCACTCCTCGGCAGTGAGCGGCCCCAATACCGGATGTTCGGCAATGGGCACGCCTCCGGGGAAACGCGTCTCACATTGCGCGATCACGCCGTCCAGACGAACGATACTTCCCATGATTTCAGAAGTGATTTGCTGCGCCGGGGTTCCGCGGGGAAGCGCTCGCTCCGGCGACTTCCGCCCGTTCGGCAGATAGCCGAAGCGGGTCACGGCAAGCCGTGCCCAACGTTTCTTATTGCGATCGCCTTCAGGGCACGGCTTTCCCTCCGTGATTCGCCGTTCCAGGTTCTTGATGGTTCCAAGATACGTAAGATTCAGGTGATCGAGAATTTCCGCTGCGCTCCATTTGCCTTCGGGATGACGGCAGAGGTCGTCGAGATCCATTCCCGCAATTGCGTCGGAAATCGTCTTTAGCAGCCTTACAAATTTGGGGTGCATAACAGTCTAGTAGAATGTTGCCGGATGATATCCGTCGCAAACAATTATTCAGGCTAGTACTTGGAGGTGCGAATGAAAAAACTGGCGTTGACGCTATTTGCGCTCGTGGCGCTGTGGGGATGCACCTCAGAGGCCCCACAACCTGCAGCCAAACCCAAGCCTACTGAGCTGTTGACCGGCCGCGAGGCCTTCCAGCAGCTGTTTGTCGCTGCTCGCGGGTGGGCGGGCGACATCCGGCCGTACCAGTTGCAGTCCGGAGTGATTGGTGAGAACAAGGGCCATGATGGCAAAGCGGCCATTTGGCGCGCTTCATTTGCATCGGTATCGATGAGGGCCTCGAAACCGTATTCCTGGTCGGGCGTTGATTCTCCCGACGCGCCGGCGCGGGGAATTTCGCCCGGAACGCAAGATGCCTACACGCCCGGCAATGACTTCGACATGCAATTTCTCAAGGTTGATAGCGATAAGGCCTTCGAAGTAGCGCAGAAACACGGTGGCGACAAGATTCTGCAAGCCAATCCAAATCTTCCCGTAGTCTACCTTCTAGACTGGAACCGCAGCGGGAACAATCTGGTCTGGCACGTGATTTACGGCAGCAGCCGCAGCGACGCCAAACTGGTAGCAGATGTTGACGCCAGCACCGGAGAGTTCATCCGTAAGGAATAAACCGCAGTGAGACTTAGGCCGGGGTCGCGCAATGCTGATCAAAGACCCGCTTCAATTCGCCAGCGATATCGGTCGAATCGCGATGTTCAATGTCGCTGCGCTGCAGCATATGGACGAGTTCCCCTTCGCGGAACAACGCGATCGAAGGCGATGAAGGCGGGTAGCCGGTGAAGTAGGAGCGGGCACGCTCTGTAGCGGCAGCATCCTGACCTGCGAAAACTGTAAATACCCGATCTGGCCTGGAGGCGTTTTGTAAGGCCGCGCGCACCGCTGGACGCATTCTTCCTGCGGCACAGCCGCAGATCGAGTTCACGACCACCATGGTCGTACCCTGACGCACTCTCAGTTCGCGATCTACATCTTCGGCAGTTTTTAATTCCTGAGCTCCCAGCTGCGAAAGTTCCTCACGCATTGGAATAACCATAATCTCTGGATACATGCTTGTTCTTTCCTCGTGGCAGAAGTTATTCAGATATTAACTTGAAATCCTTGTTCCGTCATCAGTATGAAGCTGCTGGATAGCCTGCAATGGGCTGGCGCCGCATAGGCCGTATATATTGAGAGCAGATCGATGCGCCCTGCTGGAATTGAAATTCAGGAAAACGTTCCACTGGCCCCGCTCACCACACTGGGTGTGGGAGGCAAGGCTCGGTATTTCGTAAACGCTACCAGCGTGTCGATCGTGGAACAAGCAGTCGGCTTCGCACAATCCAACGAGATTCCAATGTTCGTGCTAGGCGGCGGAAGCAATCTGGTCGTGTCCGATCGCGGTTGGAAGGGGTTGGTGCTGAAGGTTGGAATCCGGGGACTGGAGGAACGCGAACATGACGGCAAGATCTTGTATGACGCAGGCGCAGGAGTTGATTGGGACCATTTTGTTGCTGAAAGCGTCAGTCGAAACCTGGCCGGCGTTGAATGCCTGAGCGGGATTCCGGGCAGCGTAGGCGGCACTCCGGTACAGAATGTGGGCGCCTATGGACAAGAAGTCTCGGAAACAATCGTTTCCGTGCTGGCTTTCGATCTTGCAGAAAAGCGGGCCCGCGAATTGCAAGCTGCCGACTGCGGGTTTTCGTATCGCAGCAGCATCTTCAACTCCACTCAGCGTGGTCGATACATTATTTTACGGGTAAGTTATGCGCTGGTTCCGAATGGGAAGCCGGCGTTGCGTTATGCCGATCTGCAAAAATACTTCTCCGGGCGACAGAGTGGACCAAGCCTCGCCGAAGTACGTGAAGCCGTGCTAGCCATCCGCGCCGCAAAAGGCATGCTTATTTCACCTGGCGATCCGGGCAGCCGCAGCGCCGGATCTTTTTTCAAGAATCCGGTTCTATCTGCCGCTGAGTTCGAGAACCTAACCCATCAAGCAGCGGCACGGAACCTGCAGGTTCCGAACTATCCAGCACTGTCGCAGCAGCATAAGATTTCGGCCGCGTGGCTGGTTGAAAATTCCGGCTTCAGCAAGGGCTACACCAAAGGCACTGTGGGGATCTCCAGCAAACATGCTTTGGCAATTGTGAACCTCGGGGGCGCGAGCGCGGCAGATATTGTAGCTCTTAAGAATGAAATTCAGGCCCGCGTGCTAGAGGCGTGGGGCGTGCAGCTGGAAGTTGAACCTGTCTTTGTGGGTTTTCAGGCACCATGAAATCGAGGGCGGCGCCTGAGCGAAACCGATGCGTTGTCCGGCGCTCGCGTCTGGCCTGCTCAGTCGCAGCCGCCAGGCCTGCGTGCACGCAGTCGTAAGTCGTGTGGCGCACAACGGGAGAGCGTGCATCGAGCTATTTGCCGGCCTACAACGCCTTTATGAAAGAGTATGAAAGGCTTCCGCCGGAGCCGCCCGGTTATTCATCGGCAATTCGCGCCGCTTCTTTAAATATCGAAACAAACATTGGCCGGGTGAGCTTGCCGGTCTGGGTGTTCTGGTTCGAGGGATGGTAGGAAGCGATAAGCGTCCGACCGTCAGATATTTTGTAATTGGCGCCGTGGGTGAAAACGTATGCCTTTCTAACAGGCAGCTCGCCGCGCCTTTTCAAGTAATTCAGATAAGCATCAAACGCAATCTTGCCTAGCGCTACGACCACTTTGAGATTCTTCAGGCACCGAAGTTCGCGCTCCAGATAAGGCGCGCAATTCGCCAACTCTTGCGGCAGCGGCTTATTGTCAGGCGGAGCGCAGCGTGCCGCGGCGGTGATGTACAGATCTTTCAATATCAGCCCATCATCACGGTCGGTTGCGCAAGGTTGGTTCGCAAAGCCGGTTTCGTGCAGCACCGGATACATGAACTTTCCTGATGCGTCTCCGGTGAAAGGACGGCCGGTGCGATTTGATCCGTGGGCACCCGGCGCCAGGCCGAGAACCATGACGCGGGCATTGGGATCGCCAAACCCCGGCACAGGTTTTCCCCAGTAATCATGATCGCGGTAAGCGCGGCGCTTCTCGCGCGCAACCTGCTCGCGATATTTGACGAGCCGCGGACACAGAGTGCAAGCGATGACTTCGTGGTTGAGATCTTGTAACCAGGCAGGGAGGGTCATGGTTGGGAATTCACATTCTAGTGGAGAGGATGTGTGCTGGGGCGAGCGAAAGGCGGGTAATATTATGCGCACGCTAGATTCGTCAGGTGAGAATGCCATGCTTCTGAAACAAAGCCTGCTGCCATCTGTGATTACGTCCCTGGTTGCGTTGGTCACGTTTGGCATGAATCCAGTGACAGCTCAAAACATTTCTGCGGGGACCGCCAGTAAAAAATCAGTGAACCAACTCATTGAACTTGCGCGATCAAACAGCCCTGATCTGCGAGAAGCAATCAGGAGCAGTTTCGATCCGAAGCAGCTTGCAGCAGGGACGGCATGGTTAGGGCACGGACATGATTTCTTTTTCGCGACCGAGGCGGCCGCCACTCCTGAACTGTTCATCGACGGCAGGCGCGGTCCGGACATGCACCCCGCAGGCGCGAGCCTCTGGTATGCCGCCGCACGGATTGAAGGTTTGGGAAAACCACATTCGTTTTCTTACCAGGTTGCAGGCGCGAAAGTCGGCGGCAGTTTTGATGTTCCGGCTTTCGGGCCGGAGTCGTACCGGCAGCCCGTAGCTCCTGCGGGAATGCTCTCGGAAAGGATTGTTCACACCAGCAAAATCTACGACGGGATGAAAAGCGAATACTGGATTTATGTTCCTGCCGAATACAAGCCCGACACCCCGGCCGCGCTGATGGTTTTTCAGGATGGCGGCGGTTATACCGACCGTGACGGAAATAATCCCGCGTTGAACGTTATCGACAATCTGATTGCCGAGAAAAAAATCCCGGTCCTCATTTGTGTCTTCATCAATCCAGGCGACATCAGCGATTCTCCTGGAAGCTCAACCTACAACTTCGTAAAAGGCTATGCGGACAAATGGCAGCGCACTTTGAAAGACTCGATGCGCAGCACCCTGTATGACACGGTGAGCGACCGCTATGTGCGCTATCTGCGGGATGAAGTGCTGGCCGACGTTGCGGCAAAATACAACATCCGCAAGGATTCATACAGCCGAGCCATCACAGGGCTTTCGTCCGGCGGAATTTGCGCCTTCAATGCGGCCTGGCAAATGCCCGACCAGTTCAGCCGGGTAATTTCGTGGATCGGGAGTTTTGAGAGCATACAGTGGAAAGAAGACCCGGCGGTTCCGGATGGCGGTCAGGACTATCCAGAGAAAGTTCTGCACGAAGACAAGCGCAACATTCGTGTCTGGCTGCAAGACGGTTCGAACGACCTCGATGTTCGTTATGGCAACTGGCCCTTGGCGAACCTTCGCCTTGCTACCGCGCTCAAGTTCAAGGAATATGACTTTCACCTGAGCTTCGGGGAAGGCACGCACAACACCGCTCACGGAGCGGCCGAGTTTCCCGAAGAGATGATCTGGTTGTGGCGGGACTACGATTCTGCGAAGACAGCCCAAAATTACGAAATGGATCCGGCGGAAAAAACGCGACCTACATTCCGCGTCGCGATCACAAATCGTTGAACTCAGCTACTGCTTTTCCGGGACGGCATAGTAACCGCTGCGGGCCTGAATCTTGTACCCTTCGTCTGATTTGATTTGTACTTTGCGGTAGCCGCCATCTTTTACCGGATTGGTAGGAACGTATCCGATGTAATACTGGCTGCGTAATTCCTGGGAAATCTGGTCGAAGGCGGCTTTAAGCTTTTCCGGCTTGCTGCCCACATCGATTACACGGCCGCCAGTTTCAGCAGTCATTTTTTTCATGTCGCCTTCGCCACCATAGCCACCAAAGCCATAGAAACCGCGGTCGGCGCACAATAGTACGTAAACAATGGTGTCGGCTTTTTGGGCGGCCTCAATGGCGTCTTTGATCTTGTACTGGCTGCCCTGGTCCTGGCCGTCGGTAAGCAGGATCATCGCTTTGCGGTCCACCTGCTGGCCCATCTGGTCGTGAGAAGCCAAATACACCGCGTCATAGAGCAACGTACCTTTGGGAACGCCGGCAGTCGGCACCGGACCGCCGCCCATGCCGGGAATGCTGCCGACCTGGCCTCCGGTATCAATTTTCACGCTGTTCAGCGCATTCTTCAGCCTGCGTACGTTGCTGGTGAAATCCTGTAACAGGCTTACGCTGACGTTGAAGTCCATGACGAAGGCCATGTCTTTTTCTCTGATGATCTGGCTGAGAAATGCTCCACCAATTTCCTGCTCCATGCCCAGCACGCGTTCCTGGCTGCCGCTGGAGTCGATGAGAATGCCAAGCGTTAAGGGCAAGTTTGACTCCGCGGAAAAATACTTGATGGTCTGCGGCTTGCCGTCTTCAAGAAGCTGAAACTTGTCTTTGGGCAAATTGGGGATGAGGCCACCCTTTTTGTCCTTCACATTGAAAAAGAGCTGGACGACATTGACGTTGACCTTCAATGTCTCAGTAGGGGTTTGCTCCTGCTCGTTGTCGCGATCTTGTTGGGCTTTGATAGCCGCGTCACGGTCCTGTTGATCGGGAACCATCTGAACGTCCTGAGCCAAAGCCGCGGTCGAGCACAGCATCGCAAACCCGAAAAAGCAGGCAGTTGTGATTCTTGGGAGAGAGAAACGCATGAATTCCGGCCCCATTAGTTTCTGTTAGTCTATCCTTCTACGGGTTAGATGCACCAAATCTGCCTGCTCAGGCATCCCACAAGAAAGAACAACGCGGGGGACGTTCTTGCTTAAACGGTACGAACAACTTTGGCGGATTGGGCTGTTGTCTTTATTCCTCAGCAGCGGGCTGGCGTTCGCACAATCTGCGCCGGGTAATACACCGCAAGCTGCGCCGCCAGACACACAAAATCAGAAAGACGAAGGCATTCCGGATGCACCATCAACGGTGCAGCCTGCTAAACCTGTGCCAGAACCCCGGCAGGGGGCTCCCGAGCAGCAGGGGCCTCCCCCGCCATCGTCTCAGGCTGAACCCGCACCTCGGAGCGATCAGCAAAATCCAGTGCCCACAAATCAAACCGGCGCGAGTCCGGGCACAAAGCCGCCGATCAATATTGAAACCGTGCCGGAAGGCGGCGCGACTAAGGAGGGGGACTCGGAAGAGCGGCCCTACACGATTATCACGAGAGTAAACCAGGTGACGGTTCCGGTAACGGTGAAAGATGAGTCCGGCCGGCTGGTGAATGGGCTTACTTCAAAAGATTTTACGGTCCTCGAAAACGGCAAGAAACAGACACTCAATTTTTTTACCAGCGATCCGTTTGCCCTTTCGGCCGCGGTCATTCTGGATCTGGGGATGAAAGACGTGGACGTACAGAAGGTCAATCACACCTTTTCCGCGCTGGAAGGGGCGTTCAGCCAGTTCGACGAGCTTTCGATTTACTCGTACAGCAACACAGTGAGTCAACTCTCGGATTGGGGAGCCGTCGGGCAGCAGCTTGACGCCAAGCTCGAGGAACTGCAGAGCGCGCGCGGTCAGGATAACGGACCGCCGGTGACCAGCGGGCCACTCGGGCCCAACGGGCCAATGATTAATGGTATGCCGGCAAATCCGGGCGCGCCCACGGTCTATACACCGGTGCAAGAAGCGCATGTCATGAATGACGCTATTCTCAAGGCGGCCATCGATCTTTCGCAGCGCGACAAGACGCGGCGCAAAATCATCTTCATCATCAGCGACGGCCGCGAATACCGCAGCGACGCCAGCTATCGTGACGTGCTGCGGGTACTCTTGAAAAACAACGTTATCGTATATGCCATCGGCGTAGGCGGGTCGGCGATTCCCGGATACAACAAGCTGGCGAAACTGCATATCCCGCGCCTCGGGTATACAGACATTCTGCCGAAATACGTTAGCGCCACCGGCGGTGGTCAGGTATTTGAAGAACTGACTCGAAACGGTATTGAGGATGCGTACGCCCAGGCGCTGGGTGACGCGCGCAATCAATACACGCTGGGTTACCGACTCGGGGGAGTGCCGTCCGGAGCGTACCGCAGTATCGAGGTGCAGGTCGATCGCCCGAGCTGCAAGTCGTCGATACGGCCGTGCGTCAATGTTTATGCCAAGGACGGCTACTATCCCAATCCGGCGCCTCGCTAGTTATCAGGCGGGCGCTAAAGCTAACAAGGCACTTGTCCGAAGTAGTAACCAGGGTAATGCCTCGGGTAATGGCTGCTGTGATATAAACCAATGTACAAGTCAAAAAATCAGGGGACAACCGGGCGCTCCGGCGCAAGTGTTTTAGCGTCACGGGGCTGGAATCCCGGATACTAATGTCCGCCTTCTGGGGAACGTCTTGAGCTTCATCAATTTCGCGGCCCGCGAGATCAACTGCAAAATCGTCTATTATGGCGCGGGCCTTGGCGGCAAGACTACCAACCTGCAGCACATCTATCAGAAAACTGCCGAGCAACAGAAGGGCAAGATGATCTCGCTCGCTACCGAGACCGAGCGAACGTTGTTCTTTGACTTCCTCCCGCTCGACTTAGGGTCGGTGCGCGGGTTCAAGACGCGCATTCACCTATACACGGTTCCTGGACAGGTGTTTTATGACGCCAGCCGCAAGCTGATCCTGCGTGGCGTGGACGGGATCGTTTTCGTTGCTGATTCGCAGCAGGAGCGGATGGACGCCAACGCCGAGGCACTTGATAATCTGATGGCGAACCTGAAAGAGCACAGCTACGATTTCAACAAGATTCCTTACGTTCTACAGCTGAACAAGCGCGATCTGCCCAACGTTCTTCCCGTCGAGACCCTCACCAAAGAGCTGCAGCGCAAAAACGAACCCGTACTCGAAGCCATCGCATTCCAGGGCCAGGGCGTTTTCGAAACGCTGAAAGAGATTGCCCGGCAGGTACTGGTGGAACTGAAGCAGGGGAGCTAGACAGCACTCAGCTGTCAGCAGACAGTATTCAGCGAGAGACCGCAGCCCCACCGCACTCACCTTGCAGCCCCGAATGCTGAGTGCTGACTGCCGTCTCTCGTATAATCTTTAGATTCCCATGGCCGTTCTCACAGACATCATTGCCGCCACGCGGAGAAAAGTGGACGAGTGTCGCGCTAACTCTGACATACGCGAACTGGAGGAGCGGGCTGAAGGACATGTTCCGCGCGGTTTTCGAAAGGCTATTGAAAGCGCCAGCCTTAACGGCCCGGCCATTATTGCAGAGTTAAAAAAGGCATCGCCGTCGAAAGGCTTGATTCGCGCCGATTTCGACCCCCGCCTGCTCGCCCCGGAACTCGAAGTGGCCGGAGCAACGGCGCTTTCGGTTTTGACCGATGAAGAGTTCTTTCAGGGATCGCTGGCGAATCTGCAGGCAGCATCGGCTGAGACACGGCTTCCCTGCCTGCGCAAAGACTTTATTCTGGATGAGTTTCAGATTCTTGAGGCGCGAGCAAATTCGGCCGATGCGATTCTACTGATTGTAGCCGCCCTGGAGCAGCGGGAATTGTTATCGCTGGCCAAACGTGCCAGCGAATTGAATTTGGATGTGCTTTGCGAAGTGCACGACGAAGAAGAGCTAGGGCGGGCTCTGGACGCGGGTTGCGAAATGATTGGTGTCAACAATCGCGATTTAAAGACTTTCAAAGTTGACTTAAACGTCGCGCTCAGGCTGGCGCAGATGCTGCCGCTGGGGGCGGTCGCCGTCGCTGAAAGTGGCATTGAAACGGGCGCGAACTTATCGCAATTACACGCTGCCGGCTACAACGGGTTCTTGATAGGCGAAGCTTTAATGCGCGCTCCACGGCCGGGAGAAGCACTCAAGGCGCTGCTGAATGATGCGGCTGCGGCGGCGGCAGGTGGGTCTCGATGACGTGGGTGAAGATTTGCGGAATCACCAACCTCGAAGACGCTCTGGTGGCAGTCGAAGCGGGCGCAGATGCGCTGGGATTTGTGTTTTATGAAAAGAGCCCGCGGAAGGTCACGGCATCTGTCGCAGCAGAAGTTGCGGAAAAGTTACCGCAGCAAACGGAGAAAGTGGGCGTATTTGTAGACGGCTCTGGATTTGATCCCGTAGATACCGTGCGGGCAGCAAGACTAACTGCTATTCAAAATATCGTTGGGCTCGATAACTCCGTTACCACAGATTCCAAGATGATGCTCGCGATGGCTGGCTTTAAACGCCCCCCCAAACTGTTCGTGGCATTTCCTGCATCCTGGGCGTTCGAGAACGCGCACCGGATCGCAAACCTCACGGACAGGTTTGCACATTTGCGAAGAGACTCGGCAGCTGTGTATTCAAAATACGACGGCTGTTTTGATACGTTTTTTATGGATTCGAGCACTCGCGAGCAGCCTGGCGGAACCGGAAAGCCCTTTGATTGGGAGAAGGCAAGGCCGATTGCAGAACATATGGACGAATCGAGCTTGAAACTTGTGGTCGCGGGCGGCCTCACTCCCAATAACGTCTCTGAAGCCATGACGATCCTGCACCCCTGGGGTGTGGATGTTTCTTCTGGGGTGGAAGCTCGTCCCGGGAAAAAAGATCCGGAAAAAGTTCGCGCCTTCATCAAAGCGGTGCGCGATCACGACAAGGCGAATTCGAGGAATTGATGGCGACTGCCTCCATCACGAAAAAGAAGGGCCAGAATGTTCGTGGTTCGCACCCTTCGAAAACCGCGAAGGGTGGGGCGCCATCGACTAAAGCACCATCGACTAAAAGAGGTGCGCACGTTTCGAAAACT
>Ga0157372_10006717_pt1 | contig 12233 bp, 6 predicted proteins | sample C55metaG_FD_115307 | JGI IMG/M metagenome (GOLD analysis project Ga0157372, IMG submission 115307) | Corn rhizosphere microbial communities from Kellogg Biological Station, Michigan, USA - C5-5 metaG | ecosystem: Host-associated > Plants > Roots > Rhizosphere > Soil | place: USA: Michigan... | reverse complement strand
ACCGACTTCGGAATCGCGAAGGCGCTGTTGCGCGCCCGCGCTCCCGACGACGACGTCTCGGTTTCCGCCGCCGACCGGCTCGCGCTGACGCAGATCGGAACTGCAATCGGCACACCGCCATACATGGCGCCCGAGCAGATCACCGCCGATCCGACCATCGATCACCGCGCGGACCTCTACGCGTTCGGCGTCGTCGCGTTCGAGACGATTGCCGGCCGGCGGCCCTTTCTCGGCAACTCGTATCAGGCGCTCGTCGTCGCACATCTGAGCGAGATGCCGACGCCACTCGACGAGCTCCGCGACGACGTGCCGGCAGAGCTGGCGCATCTCGTCGCTCACTGCCTCGAGAAGGATCGCGAGCGCCGGCCAGCTTCAGCTGACGAGTTGGTTGCAACGCTCGAAGCCCTCGCGACGGCCGACGCGCCGATCGTCACCGGATCTCGCTTTGTCGTGCCGGAGATCGCCGACGCGACGACGACGACGGTGTCCGGCGAAGTCGCCCGTCGGCGGACGATCATCGGTCGCGCGGAAGATGAACGCGCGTTGACGGCGAGCTTCACCGTCGCGACTCAGGAACGAGGACTCGTGCACGCCGTGACCGGCGAGGCCGGCTTCGGCAAGACGACGCTGGTCGAGCACTTCCTTTCCACGTTGGGCGCGGAGCGCGGACGTTGTCGCATCGGCCGCGGCCGATGCTCCGAGAGGCTAGCCGGCACGGAAGCATATCTGCCGTTTCTCGAAGCGTTGGAGGGACTTCTCACGGGACGAGGCGGTGCCCTCGTCGCCCACGAGATGCGAGGACTCGCGCCGGCGTGGTACGCGCAGGTGCATCCCTTCTCACCGTCGGATCCGACCGCCGTCCGGACGCCGCCCGAGCCGCGCGCGAGCTCGGCCGAGCAGATGAAGCGGCAGCTTGCCGCGCTACTCACGGAGCTGTCGCGCACCGGCCCGCTCGTGCTCTCGCTCGAGGACGTGCACTGGGCGGACGCGTCGACCGTCGATCTCATCGCGTATCTCGCCGACCGATTCGACGCGGCTCGCGTGCTGCTGCTCGTCACCTATCGGCCGTCGGACCTCATGGTCTCGCGGCATCCGTTCGTGGACCTGCGGCTCAATCTTCAGAGTCGCGATGCGTTTCGTGAAACGAAGCTGCACGGCTTCACCGAGCACGACCTCGACGAGTACCTCGACGGCGCTTTTCCGCACCATGAGTTCCCGGCTGAATTCGTTCGCCTGGTGCATGCGCGCACGGAGGGAACGCCGCTGTTCGTCGTCGACCTCCTACGACAGCTAGCCGACCGTGGCGTGATCCACGCCGAGAGCGGCACGTGGCGGCTCGAGCAGAGCATCGAAAGCATCCAATCCGAGCTGCCGGCGTCGGTGCGGAGCGTGATCCAACGAACGGTGGACCGCCTCGACGAGGCTGACAGGCGGTTGCTCGTCGCGGCGAGCGTGCAGGGCGCGGAGTTCGACTCCGCGGTGATCGGCGGGGCGATCGAGATGGACAGCGCCGAGGTCGAGGATCGTCTCGACCGACTCGAGCGCGTGCATGGAATCGTTCGGCTGGTTGATGAGCGCGTGCTCGGACGCAAAACGCCTTCATTGCGGTATGTCTTCGCGCACATTCTCTATCAGAACACGCTCCACGCCACGTTACGAGCCACGCGACGCGTCGCGCTGAGCATGGCCGTTGCGAACGCCATGCGCGAGTCGTACGGGGACGATCCGACGCAGGCATCGCAGCTCGGCGTCCTGCGCATGGCGGCGCGGCAGTTCGACGAAGCGGCGCGCTGTTTCCTGCGCGCGACGTTGACGGCGACGCGACTGTTCGCCAGCAAAGAAGCGGTGCTGCTGGCGCGTCGCGGTCTCGAGGCGGTCGAGATGCTCCCGGAAAACGCGGAGCGCGCGGCGATCGAGATCGAGCTCCAGCTCGCGCTCGGCGTGCCGCTCACCGACTTGTACGGGTATACGGCGGAGGGCGTAGAGCGGGCGTACTCGCGCGCGCGCGAGTTGTGTGCGCAGCTGGGCGATACACCGAACCTCGTTCCGGTGCTCCACGGCCTCTATCGCTTCTACACGGTCCGTGGTCGCCTGCACACGGCGCGCGACGTCGTCCAGCAATTGATCGTGCTCGCCGAGCGAACGGGAGATGCGAAGCAGATCTTCGTCGCGCGCGCGGCCATGGGGCCGCCGCTCATCCATCTTGGCGAGCTCGAGGCGGCTGTCGAGTATTTACGCCGGGGAATCGAGGCATATGACGCCGGCTTCGATCGGTTGGCGTACGGCGCGTTCATGCCCGAAGCGTGGCTCGCCGTCGCCCAATGGTTGCTTGGCCGCGATGAGGAAGCCCTCGTCGCCAACGCGACGGCACGAGACATGGCGCAGCGGCAGAAGAACCCGTTCGCGGTCGCGTATGCGGAAGGCCTTTCCGCGTGGCTGCACCAGTACCGCGGGGATGCGGAGCTGGTGAGGCAGCACGCGGCAGCGTGCCTCGAGATTGCGGGCGCGAACGATTATCGGCAGTGGCTCGCGCTGGGCGCGATGTTCCAGGCCTGGGCGCTCGTCGTGCTCGGTGAGGAGCAACGGGGGATCGCCCAACTGAGCGGTGCGATCGATGCCTTTTGCCGGACCGGGGCGGAGCTCAACCTGCCGCACTTCCTGTCGATGCTTGCCGACGCTTATCTGAGAACTGGAAACGCCGATGCCGGACTCGAGACGATCGATCGCGCGATCGGCGTCGCCGGAAAGAACGACGATCGTGTGTGGGAACCCGAGTTGCATCGTCTTCGCGGCTCACTCCTGCTCGAGCGCGGCGATCGTCCGGGGGCAATCGCCGCGTACGAGCGCGCGGTCGCGGTGGCGGTGGCGCAGAAGAGCCGGTCGCTGGAGTTGCGGGCGCGCGAGAGTCTCGATCTCGTTAAGTAAGCGCGGTAAGCCCTTTGCATCCGAAATCAGATTGCCCGATAGCAGCCGATCTCGGACGACGGTCGGCCGGCGGCACGTTGGAAGACGACGCGATAGCTCTCGAGTGAACCGCTTCGCTCCAGTTGATGCGCGCCGCCCCAGAGGTACAGGTGAAAGAGACGGTACACCTGTTCGCTGACGATCTTGCGGACCGAGTCGTGCGCCGCCTCGAGGTTTCGGGCCCACGCTTGAAGCGTGAGGTAGTAGCTGTGCCGGTCGTTGTGCACCGCGATCGGCTCGAAGCCGTTGGCGATCGCGGCCTTGAACAGGCCGGGGAGATAGACGGGCGTGTGATTGCCCTCGAACACGTATTTGTAAGTGAATGAGCTGACGCGGAATTTCTCGGAGCCCGCCGCGAAGTCCATGTAGACGCGGCCGCCCGGTTTGAGCAAGCGGCTGAAGCGCTCGAACAAGCGCGGGTAGTCGGGCAGATGCTCCATGACGCCGAGGAGGGTGATCGCGTCGTATTGCTCAGCAGGGTCGTACGCGAAGATGCTCTCGCGAACGACGTCGAGACGGCACGGCATGCTGTGCGACGCGCACCAGTCGGACAGGAACTTGAACTGCTCGTGGGAGATCGTGAGCATCGTCGAGTTGATGCCGCGCGGGCCGATGAAACGTTCGAGCGCGCCCCAACCGCCGCCAATGTCGAGAATGCGCGAGCCGGCGCCGAGGCGACAGACGTCGACGATGTAATCGAGCTTGGTCCGCACCGCCTGCTCGAGCGGCTCATCGTCGCGTGTGTACAGCGCCTGGGAGTACATGCGATATGGCTTGTCGAGAAACGCGAAATAGAACTCGTTCCCGTGATCGTAGTGCTTTGGCACCCACGACATGTCGCTTCGGCGCTGGCCGATCACCATCGGCACTATGAAGCGCATGACGGAGCCGACGGGGTGCCGGTCGGTCAGAACACGTCGAAGATCGAGACAGCTCAGCATGTCGCCTTCGACGTCGATGTCGCCATTGACGTATGACGTTCCGACTTGCAGCTCGTCGAGGGCGAGCAACGACTTGAGGCCGCGCGGGTCGCGAATGGTCAGCCTGAACCGCGGCTCCTCATCGCTCGTCCTTGGGCCGAGCAGGTTGACGCTTCCATCCTGGAGCTCGATCTCGAACGGTGGTACGGGCGACCCGGCGAGACGGTCTTGCAGCGGCGCGAGGACTGGCGAGATCGTGTGGCGCGCCGCGGAGCGAGGCGCCGAAGTGATGGTCGTTTCCATGGCAACCGGATTATGCGGCGCACCGAAGCGAGACGGGAGGGGTGCGTGCACACACCCTCCCGTCGCGTACTCGCATGTTCAAAGACTCATTGTAGCACGCTACTCCGCCACGAGAGTCACCGCCGGATCGACGGACGCGGCGCGGCGCGCGGGAAGAAGACAGGTAGCGATGGCGATCCCGATCAACACCAACGCGCTTCCACCGAGCGAGATCGGATCGATCGTGGATATGCCGAAGACCAATCCGCGCATGGCGCGCGACAGGAGCATTGAGGCGGCTACGCCGAACCCGATCCCCAACAAGCCGAGCGTCGCCCCGTCCCGGACGACTCCGCCGACGATGTTTCGCGGCGCCGCGCCCAGGGCGATGCGTATGCCGATCTCCCGCGTACGCCGCGCGACATGATAGGCGAAGAGTCCATACGTCCCGATTGCCGCCAACGCCAGCGCCGCGACGGCGAACGTCAGCAAGAGCGTCGTGTCGAAACGAGGCGTCTTGAGACGCTCCGTCATCAGCTCGGGCATCGTTCGGACGCTCCCGGGGATGAGATCGCGATCGATGCGGCGAAGGCGCTGGCGAATGGCTGGTACGAGGGCCGATGGAGCCACGCTCGTGCGCACGAGGAAATAGGTAAACGCGCGAGGCGACTGGCGATTCGACCAAAAGATCCGGGCTGGGACCGGGATGGACGGGTTGACCTCCGGAATGTCTCGCACGACCCCGACCACCTCGAGCGTGGCGCGATCGTCGAACATCGAGATCTGCTTGCCGATGGGATTCTCATTCGGCCAGAAGCGCCGAGACGTCGCTTCGTTCACGATGGCAACGTCCGGCATTCCGCGCCGATCGCTTTCCTCGATCGACCGGCCGCGAACGACCGGTACTCCGAGCGCCGCGAAGTACCCGGGACTCATGTCGAACCACTCGGCCGGAGCGCGGTGGCTCGCACCATCGGCCTGATATCGGACGTTGTCCGCGCCGTCGCCGCCGCCGAAGAGCGGACCGGCCGACGTGGTGCCGACTGCCGTAACGCCCGGTAGCGCGCTGAGATCCTGTTCCAAACGCTGCCACAACCCCGCAACGGCGTCCGGTCGCGGGTAATGCTCCGACGGCGCGAACAGGGAAAACGTGAGCACGTGCTCGCGCTCGAAGCCGGGCTTCCACGCGGTGAGCGACGCGAAAGACCGAGCAAGCAGTGACGCCCCGAATGTGAGCGTCAACGCGAGCGCCAGCTCGCCGACGACGAGGGCGCGGCCGAGACGGCTCCCGCGACCGGACAAGGTACGGCCGCCCTGCCGCAAGGCATTCGCCAAATCGCCGCCGGCGACACGGATCGCCGGAACGAGCCCGAACAAAAGCGTCGTCACAACCGCCAACAACAGCGCGAAAGCGAGCACCGTGCCGTTCACTCGGACCTCGCCGATTCGCGGTACACCCGCCGGCGCCAGGGCTTTGAACGCCGACGTTCCCCAGTTTGCGGCGAGAATTCCGACGGATGCACCGGCCACGGCGAGCATGAAGCTCTCGGCAAGCAGTCCCCGTGCGATTCTCCACCGGCTCGCGCCAAGGGCGGCACGGAGCGCCATCTCGCCACTTCGCGCGCTGCCTCTCGCGAGAAGGAGGTTGGCGACGTTGGCGCACGCGACGAGAAGCACAAGAGAGACGGCGCCGAGAAACACGAGGAGCACGGGTTTCACGTCGCCAATCACGAGATCCTGAATTGACTTGATTTGAAGCCCCCACCGCGCAACGGTCGCGAAATGCTCGCGGCGAAGGTCTACGGCGACGCGTTCGAGGTCGGCGCGAGCCGCGTCGAGGGACACGCCGGGCGCCATACGCGCGTATGCGACAAAACCTCGCCAGTCGCGATTGGTCTCGTCGCGCGGATTGACGTGAAGAGGACGCCAGAGCTGAACGCTTTCGAACTTCGGTACCTGAACGCCGGGCGGTAGGACGCCAATGATGGTGACGGCGGCACCATCGAGATACATGACGCGACCGACAACGTCGTGAGCGCCGCCGAACCGCGTCCGCCAGATGTCGTCAGTCAGCATCACCACGGTGCTCTGGCGCCCGATGAGGTCGGACCGCTCGATGAGGCGGCCAAGCACGGGGTGAACGCCAAGCGCGGCAAAGATGCCCGGCGTGGCCAACCCACCGACTACGCTCTCGGCTCCGTCGACTGTCGTCATGTGATACGGCCACGACCGCGCGATCCCGATCGCGTCGAGTGACCGTGCCCGCGCGGCGATGTCCTCGGCGTTCGGCGGCGAGATGCTGCACCAGTCTGCCCGCGCGGCCGGATGCTGCTCGCAGATCGTGATGAGACGGTCGGGCGATGGCACAGCAAGCGGCTGCAGCACGATGCCGTTTACGACGCCGAAGATCGTCGTCGTAAGGCCGATGCCGAGCCCCAGGGTCAAAATCGCAGTCATGGTGAAAAGAGGCTGCGCGCGAAGGCCGCGCGCGGCATGGCGAAAATCCGAGATGAGATTGCGCATGACGATCTCTCGAAAAGGGCGGAGGTGCCGAGCGAATCTCGCATCAGCAAGGCCATGGCACTCGAGATGCGCCTCGCGCTAACGCTCAGTGCGAAACGGACATCCGTCCATAGGCATTCACCTGACGCCGCGCGTCCACGTTCGAAAATGGGACGCCGTGTCGCGGATCGCGACGGTCGGCGAGTGAGCTAGCCGGCCATCATCGCGCTCACGCGCGCGAGCACACGAGAGAGATCCGGCTTGTCGGCGAGCACGGGGAGCACCGGGTCGGTGCCGAGCCGCTCCATCCGCTCGACAGCGTTCTTGATCGTGTAGTTGCGCGGATCGAGCGAGTCGTCGACTTCGTCCCAGACGAGCGGCATGGATACGGACGCGCCTGGAAGGGGGCGGACGCTGAATGGCGAGACAATCAGTTGTCCATGTCGGTTCTGCAGGTAATCGAGGTACACTTTCACCCCGCGCTTGGTCACGTGCCGCGTGATCGTCGCGATGTCTCCGAGCTCGCGCAGCACGACGCGTGCGAGTAGCTCGCCAAGCGTGCGGCACTGCGCGTACGTGAGCTGCCGGCCCAGCGGGAGGAGAATGTGGAGGCCGGTTTTGCCCGTGGTTTTGACGTAGCTCGGTAGCTCGATGGATTCGCACAGCGCACGGAAGACGCGCGCGGTCCGGATCACGTCGGAGAAGGGAGCGTCTTTCGGATCGAGATCGATGACACACCAGTCGGGCTGCTCGAGGGAGCCGACGCGGCTGTTCCAGATGTGAATCGGAATCGAGCCGAGGTTCGCGATGTAGAGCAGCGCCTCGACGCCGTCGCACACGAAATACCGGATATCCCGCTGTGTGTCTTCGCTCCAGATGGGAACCGTCTGGACCCAGTCGGGCGCGAATTCAGGAGCGTCCTTCTGATAAAATTGCTTGCCATCGATTCCGTCAGGAAACCGAGTCATGACCAACGGTCGATTCGCCAGGTACGGGAGCATCCATCGCGAGATCGCGCGGTAGTATTCGACGAGGTCACCCTTGGTGTATCTGTCGGCCGGCCAATAGACCTTCTTGAGGTTCGAGAGCGCGACAGTGCGCCCGGTTGGCTGACGCGGCGGTGGCGTCGGTTCGACCCGAGGCTGTTCGGCGGAAGACTCCTCAGACAGGAGTTGTGCGCCTGCGAGCACGGAAGGCGGCAGCGCATCGGCCGACGCGTGCCGCCGTTCACATTCGTGCGGCTTCTTGTCGTAGCGCATCCGGGCGAACGCCGCATGGCGCAGCAGGCCGTCCGGAGTGAACTCGCGGAAACGTACCTCGACGACATGCCGCGGCTCGACCCACGTAGTCGTCTTCGTTTCAGGAATCTCTGAAGCGCCGGCCGGCGGGTCGCATGGCGGTTCGCGCCGCACGATCGGCGTGAGGAGCGACTTCAGCTCGGCTAACAACTTGTCATCGAATCCCGTCCCGACGCGGCCGGCGTACACGAGGCGACCGTTGACCATGTCCGCGAGCTGTAACGCGCCGAGGTGGGAACGTGCTCCCTTGGGCTCAGTGAATCCAACGATCACGAAATCGCCCGTCGACTCGGCTTTGATCTTGAGCCAGACATCGGTTCGCCCGCCACGGTACGGCGCGTCAGCTCGTTTGGCGAGGATGCCTTCGAGCCCGAGCGCGATCACCTGCTCGAGGAATGCCTCTCCCTCACGCTCGATATGATCGAGCGCCCGAACCACACCCAACTTTGGAAACCCTTCGAGCAGCAAGGCCTTTCGCGTCGACAGCGGAAGCGGGCGGAGATCGAATCCGTCGAAGGCGAGGAAATCGAACGCGAAGAAAGTTGCCGGCAGCTCGACGGACGCTCGTTTGATGTCGATCGACGAGGACAGCCGCCCCCGCTGCTGCAGCCGGGCGAAACTCGGCTTGCCTTGAGGGTCCATCACGACGACTTCACCGTCGATGATGAAGTCATCGTACGGAATGGCCTTGATCGCCCGTGCGACCTCGGGAAAGACGGCCGTGTAGTCGTTGCCGTTGCGTGTGATCAGCACCGCTTCGCCGGCCGACTTACCGGCGACGAGTCGATAGCCATCGAGCTTGAGCTCGAATAGCCAGCCGTCGCGGGTGAAAGCGTACTCGGTTGGTTCGGCGAGCATGACGTCGACGGTCCGAGGATCGACGCGTCCGACCTTCGCGCCCCCCCCTGCGGCCTCGATTGCCGAACGGAGTTTGGAGTCCGGCCCGCGACCCTGCTTGACTTCTTCGACCGTGAGTCCCGAGAGGACCGAGGTCTCGACGAACTCGTCGCCGGGCTGCTTCACCCAGGCGTCGCGCTCCTTGATCAACAACCAATCGCGCTCGCTCTTCTTGATCTTCACGAGCGTCCATTTGCCGTGAAGCTTGTGACCGCGAAGCTCGAACAGGAGCTTGCCCTTGACGAGTCCCTCCTTCCAGTCCTCCAGCGGCACCCATTCGCCGCGATCCCAGACGATGACGCCACCGGCGCCGTAGTTGCCCGCGGGAATGACGCCCTCGAAGTCCCCGTACTCCATCGGATGGTCTTCGACTTTCACGGCCAGTCGCTTGTCGTTCATGTCGTACGACGGACCCTTCGGAACCGCCCACGATCGCAACACTCCGTCCATCTCGAGGCGGAGGTCGAAGTGTAGCTGTCGGGCGGCATGCTTATGAACGACGAACAGCCGTCCTGGCACCACCGAGACCGTGCCGACGGGTTCCGGCGATGTGTCCGATGAACGCTTCGCGCGGTAGGCGCTGAGGTTGTCGGCACCGGGCTGAGGCGGATCAGTCGCGTCGGGTGGCAAATCAGTCGGCGGGGTTATCGGCAAGTTTGTGGGCGTTGCGTCTCGTCGCCAAGGGTCGCCGAAAGAACGCGCGCCGCGTCCACGGCAGAGTTCGGAACAATAATTTTAGTTGTCACGTCAATAATTGGCACGTCACCTGCTGCCGTATTTCGGCGCTCCCACCCGTCTACACCGAATTCGAGGGAGGCGTCAATGACGTGGCATCGACAACTGGTCTGCTTGGCCTGCGCGAGTGCGAGCGCACTCATTGGTTGCGGCGATCCCGCCGGCCCGAGGCAACCATCACTCGCCGCGAATCACGAGGCGCACGGCGGAGCGGCGGTCGGATTCACTGACGGGTGGCAGAACGGAAAAACCGTTTCCTTCTTCTATTCGAAACCGTTCTTCTGCGCCGAGCCGCCGGCGAGCGGCGCTCCGAGTCAATGTGAGGTTGGAGAAGACGGCACGGTCGACCCTCGCCCGGGAAAAATCCCGGTGCTGTACGTGATGACGCCTACGGGCTTCCGTCCGCCGGACGCGACCCTGCAATGCCCGATTGCCGGCAACTGCATCAACCATCCATCGACAATCGATCTCTCGCGTGTCTTCGGCCCTGGCTTCGCCGACGTGCCATTGCCGCCGCACAGCCACATCATCGACAGCGATCTCGACGAATCGCAAGCGAATGGCGGACAGGCGGGTTTTTGGGAAATCGAAGTGATCGGCGTGAGCTCGCCCGCTGTTTGGAATCAGATCGTCGCCGGTAAGAGTCTCGCGACGGTGCGCGCGCTCCAAGCCCAGGGCGTCGGAATTACGGACGATATCCGGTCGAACGCGTATCTGTTTTTCAGCGTTCGTCCCAAGACATGAGCCCAGGCGCCTCGATGCGACGTGACTGGGTCGGAGCGGCGTTCGCGGCGTTCGGGGGAGTGCTCGCCGTCGTCGGTGCGTGCCTTCCGTGGGTCACGCTCTTCGCCGGACTGCAACGGTACTCGGGCCTGACTGGTTGGTACGGGCGCATCGTGCTGATCGGAGGCGCTGCGTCGATCGTCGGAGCGCTCGCGATCCTGCACGCGCGTGGACGGTGGCTACGAGCGTCACTCGGCGTAGTCGGCGTCGCCCTGACGGCGTTGGTGGCGTGGAGTCTGGTGGGGCTGGGCGCGACGATGCGCCAGCTCCGCCAGCACCCGCTGTTGCTCGCGCGGCCAGGGCCAGGGCTCTTCGTCGCCCTATGCGGCGGGCTGCTCGTTGCCGTCTTGTTGTTTCCCGCGAGGCGCTCCTACGAGTGAGCGCCTCTTCGTATTCAATCGGCGCTGCGTGATAGCGGTTGTGCGCGGCGATCGCGAGATGGAGGACTTGTAAATGCCGAATGTCATATGTGGTGCCCCCGTGTTGCTCATTGCCGCCGTAAGTCTGAGTGCGTGCTCGGTTGACCGGCCAACGCCACCGGTCGTTCGATCGGCGGCGGCAAGCGCGGGTCCGATGAACCCGGCGGCGATCAGCTCGGGCCAATCGATCTTCCGCTTCGATACCTACGGCGACGAGACATTCTGGACCGACACGCTCCGAATGCACGAGACGATCCGAACGTCGGTGAGTCCCGCGACAGCTCTCTCTGTCGGCCTCAAGGTGGATGTGGACGCGCTGCCGGCCGCGGTGAAGGCAGGCATTCAAAACCACACGATCGATCTCAACGACCCCGCGACGACCGTCGCCCTGCTCAAGCTTGGCGCCGTCGTTGGCGTCATCGGTCACGTTGACGAAGCCAACACGCTGACGAGCGTCGGCGTCACATGCGCGTTATGTCATTCGACCGTCGACAACGCGTTCGGGCCGAGCATCGGACATCGCCTCGATGGCTGGCCGAACCGCGATCTCGATGTCGGACGAGTCATCGCGCTCTCGTCCGCGATCACTCCGGCGCAGCGCGCCGTCTACTTGTCGTGGGGTCCGGGGAAATACGATCCACGTTTCAACATCGATGGAAAGAATCAACCCGTCGTCATTCCTCCCGCATTCGGACTTCGGCACGTGGCGCGCGAGATCTACACCGGCGACGACACGATCTCCTATTGGAACCTCTACGTCGCCGTTACTCAAATGCACGGGCACGGTCACTTCGTCGATCCCCGCATTGGCGTCGACGTGAACAACCCACCCGACCTCGTTTCCTCGAAACTGGCGGCGCTGCGAACCTACCAGTTCAGCCTCGAGTCGCCGGATGCGCAGGCCGGGACATTCGACGTCGAAGCGGCGCGCCGTGGACGCGCGGTTTTCAACGCTGTCGCGCGATGCTCGAGCTGTCATGTTGGGTCGGTGTACACCGACGTCAATCAAGGAGTGCTTCACACGCCCGCCGAAGTGGGTCAGGACGCCGCGTACGCTCTGCGCAGTGCGACGAAGCTGTACCGAACGACGCCGTTGCGCGGACTCTGGAATCCGCCGCAGCTGCGCGGGCCGTATTTCCACGACGGCAAGGCCGCGACGCTCGCAGACGTGGTGGATCACTATGTCCAGTTGAAGGGACTCGTGCTGACGCCGCTCCAACGCGCGGACCTCATCGAGTACCTCAAGACATTGTAGGTCGCCGCCGCTCATTAACGGGAAACCTTCGGGTATGCCCGTCGACACACCCACCGGTTTTTGTCGGCTCCGACGGGTCTGGCCGGTCGTCGGATCACAAACGTTGACGAAAGGGCGTTGATCGCATGCGCGCGCAGGTTCCATCTTGCGAGGACGTTCGTCGTGTACGAGAGTTTTT
>Ga0157372_10006716_pt1 | contig 12233 bp, 15 predicted proteins | sample C55metaG_FD_115307 | JGI IMG/M metagenome (GOLD analysis project Ga0157372, IMG submission 115307) | Corn rhizosphere microbial communities from Kellogg Biological Station, Michigan, USA - C5-5 metaG | ecosystem: Host-associated > Plants > Roots > Rhizosphere > Soil | place: USA: Michigan... | reverse complement strand
CAGCCGCCGGCAGCAGCGCGGTAAGGCTGAATTTTACGTTTAAATTTCATGGTAGTCGCAGGCTTATTGTTTATGAGTTGTTATCAGAATATGTCTTCTGTTGAAAAGAAGTGTGCGACTGAGGACAGAAGTTGTCTAATTGATTGACTTAATTGAGCGATAGGCGGCGTTTATCGCATCAGCGATAAACTGTGATCTGCTTCAAATTAACATCGCCCTGAGAGACACGCTGCTGCGTAAGCGGCGTAATAGTGGCTAATAATTGCTCTTTCACCCTGTGAAGGAGTGCGTCATGAAACAACTCACCAGCCAGATCCACGCGTTTGGTAAAGCGCTGATGATGCCCATCTCCGTGATCGCCGCCGCTGGCATCTTTCTTGGCCTGGCCGCCGCGCTCCAGAACCCGGCGATCACCGGTGAAGCCTTTGCACAGATGCAGCTGCCACAGCTTGTCATCGGCTTTATCCGCAAGGTTGCCGGCGCGCTGTTTGCCAATCTGCCGCTGTTCTTTGCCGTGGCCAGCGCAATCGGGCTGGCGAAAGCGGAGAAACCCACTGCGGCTTTTGCCGCCGTCATTGGTTATCTGATGATGAACACCGGCATCAGCGCCACGCTGGCAGCCAAAGGATTAACCGCCGCCACTACCACACCACAGGCGCTGCAGCAGGCGGGAATGGATCAAACCAGCGCGATGATGCTGTCAGCTGAATATATCCAGATGCTGGGCATTTTTACGTACAACATGAGCGTGCTGGGGGGCGTGATTGCCGGGCTGCTTACGGTGGTACTGCACAACCGCTTTTACACCCAGCAGCTTCCGGTTGCGATCAGCTTTTTTGGCGGACGCCGCTTCGTGCCGATCGTCACCGTTGTCGTGCTGCCGCTGGCGGGCGTGCTGCTGGCGCTCATCTGGCCGACTATCGGGGCCGCTATTGCCTGGGTTGGAGAGATGATTGGTAAGAGCGGGCAGTATGGCGCCTTTCTGCTGGGGGCCTGTGAGCGCCTGCTCATTCCGACCGGCCTGCACCATATTCTGAACGAGACGGTGCGCTTCACTCCTATCGGCGGGATGGCTACCGTTGACGGGCAGAGCGTTGTCGGAGCGCTTAATATCTTTAACAGCTCGCTGACGCATCCGGGCGCCATTCCGGATGAGACCGTACGCAGTGCCACGCAATTTCTGGCGCAGGGAAAAATTCCGGTCATGATGTTTGGATTGCCGGCCGCCGCGCTGGCGATCTATCACACCGCCCGGCCTGAACATAAGCAGCGGGTAAAAGCGCTGGTGCTGGCAGGGGCGCTGACCTCATTTACCACCGGTATTACTGAGCCGCTGGAGTTCTGTTTTATTTTTGTCTCACCGGTACTTTATATTCTGCATGCGCTGCTGACCGGTCTCTCATTTATGCTGATGTCGATGCTGCACCTGATGATTGGCAACGTGCAGGGCGGTGCGATCGATCTGGTGGTATTTGGCATTCTGGGCGGCAGTAAAACTCACTGGTGGTGGACACTGGTACTGGGTGCCTGCTACGCACCGCTTTACTACTACCTGTTCCGCCTGGTCATCACGCGTATGCGGGTAGAGACGCCGGGACGTGAGAGTGAAGAAGATCAGAAACCGCTGCAGGTAACGGCAGACGAGCGTACCAGAGTCATTATCAGCGGGCTGGGCGGCGAAGCGAATATAGAGGAGGTCGATTGCTGCTTTACCCGCCTGCGGGTTCGCGTCAAAGCAATGAATGAGGTGGTTGATCAGACGCTGCTTTCCACCGGGGCTAACGGTGTTAACCGCGTCACTGAACATGACGTTCAGGTGATCTATGGCCCGCAGGTTGAAAAGATTGCTAATGAGGTCAAGCAGGCGCTGGGCGTAAGCTGACTTATAAGCCTGCTAATAGTGAATACCGCAATCATTGTTAAACGCGCCGGGCTGATATTTGCGATAGTGGCGTTGCCCTTTCAAGAGCTAAGCCATTGCGAGTGCCGGAGATAAGCGCCGGATAGGGCATTATCCTGAAGCTGCCTGCGGGCAGCTTTTTTGTGCGCACCGCTAACCGGTCACTCAGCGCAAAGCGCATAAAAAACCCACCTCCCGGTGGGCTGACTGAAAACAACGCCGGCTGTTTATGCCGTAAAACGCATTTACAGGTATCCGGAATGAATCAGTAACACGTCCCGCCAGCATGGTGTGAGCCTGTACCGCCGTGAGGGTGGGTCCCTTTAGGACAGGCAACCGCTGCCGTTGAAAATACAAATGCTGCCGTTAAAACCAGAAGCGTGGCGACTTTTTTCATTTTTATTGTCCTTTTGCTGTGTGCAATCTTTGCACACACAATGTATCAGAATAATCCTATAAGTAAATGTTTATTTATCATCTTTGCTTATGCATTGACTGGTGGCTATATCGCTCATAGCGCGAGCTGATTTAGTCATACCAGGCGGGAAAAGCAGACAGTCTGCCGGCCCGCGCTTTTACTGCGGTATGCCACTGCCTCTCTGCATCAGCGGGTTGCGAATATGTTATAATCAGGTAATACATAAAAATACCCAGACGGGCAGCGTCAGCACGCAGCAGGCTCTGTTCTGAGCACATCAGAAAGTGTCTGATAACGCAGTTATCCGCCGTTAGCTCATTGGACAGAGCGCTGGCTACTTAGGGCAGAGAGCGGGGTTAAAATCCCCGACGGCGGTCCAGCCTGACTTTTTAATAATCAAAGCTCTGCATCAGCCGCGCTTTTATGTTTCCGCCGGAAACCTCTATCGATCGTCATTATATAGCTTGCCAAACTTCTCGATATCGCTTTTCAGAAACATGCCGTGATGTGCAGGATCAGGAAATCCGCACATGCGTTTTTTACCGGTACACCGATCGCTACTGTTCCACTTGCGGATAGTTTTTACTGAGCGTCGGAATAATGCCGCTGTCTCTTCAACCATCATATAGGGCGATTCCATATCTACTCCTTTTGCAGTCAAAGATAAATAAATATAGTTTTGATTGCGATGATTGCGATGATTGCGATGATTGCGATGATTGCGATGATTGCTGTGATGGTGATGATTAGAGGGAGTGGGGTGATCATGCGGCGCTGACATTTGCAGCTGTTAGCAGGAGCCTGGCTCCGGTCGACATTAGCGCATCACGGCTTACGTACCCGGTAAGGCCAAAGTCTGACAGGAAAGGATTCCAGATCAGTAGTATCGAACGTTTGTTACTTCCATTTACTGCCTTGCCAGTATCGGCGCGGATGAAAGACAACCTTCCATTTGTGATGAACCTTACCTCTGTGAATAAACACCGAGCCATGCTGAACCATCTGACGGAAGTATTTGCCGGTTTATTTGCTTCTTCGCTCGCTTCTAAAATCTACGGTGTAATGTCGCTGTATGGCGGGTTGCACTAGGTGATTCCGATCGGAAATTGTGCCGCTCAGTCTTGTTTAAGCGCATCGTCACTGTTCAGTGAGGTAAGTTGGCAGCAAGTAGTTGAGCTTGCTGGCTGCAACGTCTGCTACAAATCGGAACTCATGATTAAGGGCGACGAAGATTTCTGGTGGTATCTGCCACAAATCGCAGATGTCGATCGGGGTGTGGCTGTCATGATAACCGGCAATGGGATACAACACTTCGGACATAACAGCTCCTCACGCAGAGCGCGGTAGTGAATAGGGTAGTTAGGGTATTAGTGACAGAAATCGACTTTAAATTTGTGTTCGCAGGCGGGGTACTCAACTTCAACATCAGTGGTTCGAGACGTATCGTGCTTAAAAAATCTCAGCCCTTCTCCCATTAACCCGAAAGTCGTCATCCTGTTCATTTAAATCAAAATATTCCTTGTATTCTGGGCAATCGATATAGAGATTGATACTCCAGTTAGCGTATATCTTGCTCATGTCGCTCCCTTAAACTGCTTAGCCCGCCTTACCTCTCCTAATAATCTTCACCATACTCTTTTTGGAGAAGCTTCCTTTACTTATAGGCTCCTCGCAGTAGTGGCATTTTCCGGTAAATTCGATCGCTGTCTTTGGGCGGTTAGCCAGCGCAATTTCAACATTGAGCATTTCAAAATCTGACGCATCATCTGCAATGTCGTACATAATGATTTTCCAGATAATAGGCAATAAAAAACCCCGCCGAGACGAGGTTTAAATATATTTAATCCATAGAGGATTAAAAAATTGATCTAATAAAAAGCAATTAATCAAGTTTGGTTGTGATTAATTTTTCGGGCTGGAGTTAAGTGGAGGCGTTCTTTTCTTCTTTGGCCTGAATGATGCAGGCGGCCATCATGGCTTCTAAACTATATCTTCTGTAGAACTTTACGAATCCTTTGTAGAATACTATAGCTGTTGCTGCTGAGGTTATAATTAGAGGGGCGCCAATGGCGAAATTCAAAACCAACTTCAAATAAAGTAGCAACCAAAAAAGAACTAATGCAGCCATAGAAATATTTCTTGTGAAACCATATAAAGCGACATAGTTTTGAAGCTTATTTGCGTGCTGCTCCGAGTTCTCAAAGGAGAAGTGGTATATTAGTCTAAATGAGTCTCCATCAAGGCCAGTGGTTTCATTCATGCTGGCTGTGTCTACAAGGAATCTATCGTTAAGTATTTTCTTGCATGCTTCAAATACCGGAGCTTTTAATTTGAAGCTCATTTCCTCATCTTGACGAAAGAAAAAGAAAATCGCATCAAACGCCGAAATCGGGAAGGTTAGTATAAATATAATTATTTTCGCAGCTAGCTCACTTTTTTTACTGAAAGAGAAATAGCACTTCTTTTTGGATCCAGAAATAAGATAGGTTGAAGGGTAACCATTTTTATATTTAGAGTACATTTCTATAACGGAGGAGGACGATAAAGATAAAAGGTGTCCGGTAATGTAAGAGGAAATAACCAAAGGAAAGAGGTTTAATATGTCGCCGAGAGAATTATTTTTTGGAAGTTGCTTGTTTAACTCAAATGCAATACTCCAATTATAATGAGAGCCGAGAAAAAATAAAGTGTATAACAAAAAAGCACCGGGGATTAGGTATCCCAGAAAGTCATAGAACGAAAAGGGGTTTTGTTTCATGATTTGCTCTGAGTAATATCCGACATTATGGCTTCAAAGCTTTTCAAGAAAACACTCTAAATGTCAAGTTTTATTTATATTTTTTGTTTTGCACTTAGTTTTTTTTAGATGTTATTCTAATTTAAAAACAAGCAAATACAGCGATTGATATAGCCATGTGGTTGATTGGCTAGGATTTCAAACCCTTTTTCATGGGTTTGGTCATAAGATAATCTAATTTTTGCATGCGTTCGATATTAACCAAATATCCAGTGCAAGCATTTTGCATATGACCTCTTTTAATCCAGCTTTCAGTAAAGCGGCTGTTTGTACTTAAAATGCTCTCGGAGAACGGTAACTTTAGCATAATTATGCTATGGCTTCTTCAATCTCCGCTTTGCGAAGCAGATAGTCGTCTGTTGCCTTATCCAGCTCTGCAAGCGTGCCGGCCAGTACCTTGGCAACATATTTGTAGAACTTATCCAGACTCGTTAGCGACTCAGCACCGCTGGCTGCTTTTGTGGAGTCGGCAAGCAGCCGATGCGGGTTACGCGTCTGAGCGCTGGTGGCTGCAGGGCTAACCTTACGCTCTGGCAGTGATTTCTGCTGAGGCTCTGGCTTGCTGTTAATCAGGCTATTCAGCTTAGCACGGCTGCGCGCCGGGGTAACATTGCGTCTTGCGCGCTGAGTCGGTTCAAATTCGTCAGGCGTATACACGCCAGGGATCACATCAGGGCAGTACAACCGCGCCCAGTATTTAACTGCCAGATAAGCCAGCTGCTGCTTTGGTGCTGTCTTCCATAGTGGGGAATTACGGGTGGTCACGAATTCCATATAAAGCGGCTCGCCTTAGGTCATTTCGGTCTCACCCCGTAGCACCGCATCGATGTGCACGGATAGGCTACGCTCATTATTCTCGTTTGCAGCGCCCGGCCTGAACTTCTCCCACTGCGGGATGGACGAGGGCCCTGGCGTGCATCAGCTTCAGTTTGCGCCCTTGTTCGGCATCCATAACCGCCATGCTCATGTTTTCGCATCCTTTAAAAGACGTTCTCGTTCGGCTTGCCTTCATTGGCCCGGCGGTTAAACTCTGACGCTATGATAAAGCGGTTATCAAACTGCTCTGGCTCCATAAGCAGGCAGTGCAGAGCCGTGTATTCTGCGCGGCCTTTTTCTCTTCATCCTCCGGCGTGCTTTTGCGCCACTGAAAGATGGCCAGGTTTATAGCAATATCATCCAGCTGCGACTTGCTTATGATGGCGCCCGAGTGATAGGTCTCATTGCTTATGTCGTAATAGATGCCATGCTGCATCACGCTACTTCGTTATAGCTGTGCTTGTGTTTCCAGATATCAATTACCCGCTCGAGCTTAGCTGCGGTGATCATCATGCCCCGCATGAATGCGTCAGCAGCCATTTCGGGTCATTATCCATTTCAAACATGCCTATGGCTTCGTGATCGAAGTGGCGCAGCAAGTGGGCTGATAAAAACATTGAGTCATGATTCCGTCAACGCGGGCCGCGATAATTTGCGGTTTCTCATCCTGCAGTCTGTCAGCTATCTGCTGAACCTATTTTCCGTCTTTTTTGTACAGGCGAAATTTCATTTGCGGTCTCCCCTGATCAGACGTTGTAGGAACAGATTGATTAAGGTGAGGCCGTTCGAATTTTCCAGCTACTGTGTGCGCTGACGCTTAAAGTCATCCTGGTGTTTGCGGTGTTTATCTGCCTAGGCAGGCTTTCTCACGGGCGTAGCTCTTGCGAGATAACTTAAACCAGACGCTCCTATAGCTGCTGCAGGCGGCTTTTAGGGCGCCAGTGCAGTACGTCTGAGCCTAATAAATGAAATGCGAATTGGTTTATTGCGGGCGTGGCGGTTTGAGAGCTACTCATGTGGGTAGCCCCAGCATTTACAAATTAAATAGGTAACTTGTAATTAATTTGAAGTGTAATAATTAAAATACCCCCCCATATTTCTGCCGGAGCTAACGGATGGTTGTGAGTACAACCGACATGCCCTCGCAGGAAGGCATTACGCGCATACCAAGAAAAATCGTTCTGTAGCGAGCTATCTGCTGCGTAGATACTGTGAATGAAAAGCGCCACGGGGTGGGCAGCCTTTGCAGCAATTTATTTTAATATTTTATTTTTTCTGGTTCGCTTATGAAACTGTTTAGAGAAAATGCAAGGGTGCTGCTTTTTGCTATTCTTTCAGCTTCGTTGGTTATTCTGGTTTCAAATTTTTCATTTTTATTAATTGTGACTCTTTCATCTTTGATCATTAGAGTGTACATCGGCATATTCTCAGATCTATAATTTATGTAAGTTTTAATGTTTAAATTAAATGGGATTTTTCCTGAGAGGTTTTCAGGTTTAATTGCTTTTTCACCGCTGAGGTTTTGGCTTTCATTAATTTCCTTAGCTATTTTAGCTAAGGCGCTGTGAAGTTTATCGGAAAAATCATTTGGGTCGACGTTGATTATATCTATAGCAGCTGGTGATTTATCTGATTCATCACTAAGGATAATGTCCATTCCCCGACTTTCACTGTATACCTTGCCTAAGTTGACGTGGCCAACAGTTGTGGTAAGAATGTTTTCTTTGGGTTGGATTAGCTCTTTTTGTAAGATTAATCCCTCGCTTACCATTGATGCTCCAAATATGGATGAGCCCAGAATCACGGATGAGACAATGACAGCTATGCCATTTTTTTTATGGTTCATTTTCAAATCCTTTAAGTCACTGTTTTTAACTTTTGAATTTTTAACACAAACTTAAGAGATGAATTAATTGAATAGAGGTAATTTATGGCTCTTTTTATAAGCTTTGTAATACGCACTGAAACGGTAATCATACCCTAATGTTAGCGTGCTGTTTCTGGAACCAGCTTTCGGTATCCAGAATGGTAGATAGCTACTTATAGTAAGCATACTGTTATGCTCTTATGCTTTTCACGCAGACTCGGCACTGATGCATAGCACAGGCTACGTTTAATTTGCCTCCAACATTTGCTGTGCCTGTCTTTCTCGCCGGACGGGCACGGCTGGATATTGTTCCTGCTGTGGCGCACAGTATGCTCTGAGGCGGTTCCTTGCTTTATTTGGAAACCAAGATGGCTACTGTCATAGTAAACCTCTGGTAATGGGCTTAGATAGTGTACTGGGCTGTTGCTTTTCCACCCTCGAACGGCTTAGTGAACTTTGCGACGCAACGCCTGAATGGGTAAAGCACAACCTCAAGCGCACGTATCCTGGCTGTGAGGCCATCACCTACACCACTTTCATCACGGGCGAAAAGTCCACTACCTGTCAACTCTGGCGTACAGACGATCTTGATAACGCACAGATGCGCCGATATGTGGTCGCATATCGATTTGGATCGAAACATCACAGGAAGGGGCGATGAGACATATCAGGCGCTGCGGATAGTTCCATCCCGACTTTCAGAATCAAACATGGTGTAGCGCAGATTAGCCCAGGTAAAAAGGAGAAAGACTGGCAGAAAGCTATACAGAGAACAGAGCGACGACGCAAGCAAAAGCCCAACAGGAAAAGCGCCACACTAAAATGCGCAGGTTACCCTGGAACCCTTTCGTTACTTTCACAGGCAGGCCCAGACATTTTAATATATATCCGCACCCGCGACGCCGGATAACTGTTTATCAGCTGCGGGCTTATTGCTCGCAGAAAATACGCAAACTTGTTAAGTATAGAGAGACAGCATGAGCTTAGAAGTGACAGTAAAGTACCATTTCAATAATGGCAGAACTTCAGCTGAATAGCGCCGCAGACGCCGACTGACACGCTCACTGGCATCGACTATATGCTGCAGTGGGAATGACGCAGAGTCGTGTTCCGCGGGGTTACAGCGCTTTTATGGGCAAAGTGGGAGTGAATGAGAATGACGCTGCCCGAATTGTATCCCTGTTAACTGAATATGCACTTCAAATCCGCGACCAAGTTCCAGTCTGTCAAAAATAACCGTATGGCTCATTGAGAAATTGACTGAGTTTTCATCGCGGGCTATTGAATTTTTCTGAGTTGTGTTTATTTATATCTAACGATGGGATTTGCATGTCGCTACCAGATTAATAAGAAGCCCCTATCTAACCGGCGGGGCTTTTTGCTTAATAAGGCTTTGATACTAACTTTCTGCTCTACTAACTGCCGTCCAGCAGCTGCTTATATTCCTTTCTTTGCATGCATTAGCTATCTCTGTACCGAAGGCAATGCGTGTTTTTTCAATGTTATCATTGGTCACATGACCTCCTTTTTCACCGTTATTTCTCCAGTGACTAAAAAACAGCTTTTCTTGGCCATCATCAAGAGCAGCTCGTATAGCTGTCTGTCTGGCAGGCTGTTTTGATGGGATAAATTCAGGAATGCTGTCTGAAAAGCTTGAGAAAAAAGCCGACGTTTTGAATCGATTGGCAGGATCTGGCGTGATCCCCAAGGCATCCAAAAGATCTTTGTAAGCTGATTCTGGCCGGATGGCTGTGCCAATTTCAAATCCGGGTTGAACATTCACAATGAAAGCGCACTTGTGCCCAATTGCGCCAAACAAAAGTTGAAATGGTTTCCTGTCTATCAGGAAGAGGATATCAAATACAGTCTTATTGTGTTGATATTGAAATCGAGCGCTTGTTACCTTTTTGGACATCATGTCCTTGTACAGCTCTTTAAGCTTAGGTAAATGCATTATTACTCCTTATAGTTTGAGGTTCATCAGTGACCATAACTTTATATTCCTAAAATTTGAAGCGCTGAGACAGATGCTATCGATTAGCAAAATTTAAAAACCACCTTTGATACGCATTAGGTAACCAAAGATCGAACGGTCCCTTAGACATAATCAGAAAGATGCTGGTGCTGGCCGTTTTTTAGACGTTTAAAATTATAAGGACTACTTAGGCAGGCCTTTTTCATTTTAGCGACCAAAGGATTAACTTATGGCTTCCCGGGGCGCTTCTTTCAAACTAAGGCAGATGAGTAATGCGGGAATATTTCCGGGCGACACTGGAAATATTAACCGGGAGCGCTTTATTCACAATCTCATTAAACCCTAAAAGCGACTCCCCATCTCCGGGGTTGGGATATGCAAAAAATGCCATACAAATCAGATCCGGGCTTTATAGCCAGCGCTGCTGGCACTCGGTATGACCGTGCTGGGTTCAGTGGCGGCTTATGCCTGCCTGGTTTTAAGCGGAGAGAGCTTCAGCTGGCGCACCCTGTGCCTGCAGATGATTGTCTCCATCTTTGCCGGTTTACTGATGATGCTGCTGGCCGTCTACTGGCAATGGCCGCAGGAGGTAGCTGGTGCAATCTGTGGCATGGCCGGCCGGTCTGGCTCACCTCTCATCAAGGCACTGGAAAAACGTTTCCTGCAGAAAGCTGCAGGCGGTGCAGGAGCTGCTAAATGATTACTTTCAACCAGTTCCGGCGAGCGACCGGCATCAGCCAGGCTCTGGGCAATATGTGGTTTCCTCATGTTGCAACAGTGATGCGGGAATTCGGTATCGACACCGCAAAGCGCCATGCTCATTTTCTGGTGCAGGTGGGGCATGAGGCTGCCGGGTTCACCAAAACCGAAGAGGGGCTGAATTACAGTGAGAGCGCTCTGAACGTTAAGTTCGGTAAGTGCATTACCCCCTCACAGGCCAAAGCTTATGGCAGAAGCAGCGCTCACCCTGCTGACCAGTGCATGATAGCCAGCATCATTTACGCAAACCGCAACGGAAACGGCAGCATTGAGTCCGGTGACGGCTACCGGTATCGCGTGCGCGGGTTGATTCTGATTACCGGGAAGAAAAACTATTCGACCCTGAATGCCCAGCTACGTGCTGACCTCATTGCTGCGCCGGAACTGTTATCAGGCAGGGCACTCGCAGCACGTTCAGCGGCGGCCTGAACGGTATCGACGACCGACGCCAGCGTACAACCTGCGCACTGGAGGTGCTATGCAGAACATGAACGTTACCTGCATCCTGAGCCCTGTCATCTTCGTGGTCATCATCGGCTTCATTGCAAAGCTCGGCTATGACAATCAAATCCTCACGCAGAGGAACGAGCGCCTGCGACTGCAGAACACAGAGCTGATGTCCAAAAACACTGACCTTGCCGGCACCATTAAAACGCTGGCGGCGTACGTCGATGAGCAAAACGAAATCATCCCCCCTGAGACAAATCACCGGGCGGCCGCAGAGATGAAGCAGCAGGGGTTCTGCGCAACTTCCGGCTGCTGGATTCGCTTCACGAGTGCAACGGAAAGCTAAGAGCTGCTATCCGCAGGATTGACGAGAATAGATAACTATATTGCAGCAGTACATCAAAGAGCAGTACTGAAGTGAATACTAAAGATTTAGATTTGGTAGCCGAATTAATAAAGAGTCATTAATTTGGAGGAAATGTATGGATACTATTTTTTCACTGGAGAAAATAATAACTTACCTGATCTTTACTGGCATAGCGTTCATTGTACCCATTGTAGTTTCAGAGCGAGTCAAAAGAAGCATTGGTTTTGAGTACGAGGAGTTGCTGGAAACCATCAAATCAGCAAATGTTAGAGCCCTGGAGATGGAAAAGCAGTCAAGAGAAATAAGGTTGAAATCCGCTCTGATTGCAGAGCTTTTTGCTGAATGGACATCGCTTTCCCAGGACAGAAAAAAGCTTCGGCAGTTAACTTTTGAAGCTTTCCTCTGGCTCCCAGAGCCTTTAGCTAAAGAATTGTCAATGATACTTTCACATGATGATGCAGCACTTGATGTACGCGATTACATTATTCAGGTAAGGAAGTTCTTGCTTGGTCAGGATGATGACCTGGATAAAAATAAAATCATTACTTTTGGATTATCCAACGAAGAGCGTTCAAATATGCGTTTCTAACCGCCTTCGGGCGGTTTTTTATTGGAGCCAATATGACCGCCACCTACTGCATCACTGTAAAAACAAAGTCAGGTGAAACACACGAAGGCCTGATGAATCTGTCTCAGCCAGAAGTGGTTAACGGCTTTATCGGTATTGCGCGTGAAGATAGTGGCTGGGTCTATCTGGCGCCTGGTAGCGTGCTGAAGATGGAGTACGTGCCAGATCAAAAGGAGTGAGATGGCCTTCATCACAAAGGAGGAGGTCGCCGATGAAGTTGAAACCCGGATTTGAGGATTATACGGAAGAAGAATTCATT
>Ga0157372_10006714_pt1 | contig 12237 bp, 11 predicted proteins | sample C55metaG_FD_115307 | JGI IMG/M metagenome (GOLD analysis project Ga0157372, IMG submission 115307) | Corn rhizosphere microbial communities from Kellogg Biological Station, Michigan, USA - C5-5 metaG | ecosystem: Host-associated > Plants > Roots > Rhizosphere > Soil | place: USA: Michigan... | reverse complement strand
CGGCCGTGTCCACGCCGCCTGGGGGCTCGCCCTCGCCGCCAAGATCCGCGACGAACGCGACCTCGAGGCCGACGCGATCTGGTCCGACGACGGCATCGTCATCCACCTCCCCGACGCCGACGAGCCGCCGCCCGCCGACCTCGTCCTGATCGACCCCGACCAGATCGAAGACCTCGTCGTCGGTGAGCTCTCCGGCAGCGCCCTGTTCGGCGCCCGCTTCCGCGAGAACGCCTCGCGCTCGCTGCTGATCCCGCGCGCCTACCCGGGCAAGCGCACGCCGCTCTGGCAGCAGCGGCTGAAGTCGCAGAGCCTGCTCGAGGTGGCGCGGGACTTCCCCCGCTTCCCGGTCGTGCTCGAGACCTACCGCGAGTGCCTGCGCGACGTCCTCGACCTGCCCGCCCTCGCCGAGCTGCTGACCAAGCTGCACTCGCGGGCGCTCAGCCTGGTCGAGGTGGAGACGCCGACCGCCTCACCGTTCGCCTCCTCGCTGCTCTTCGACTACGTCGCCACCTACATGTACGAGGGGGATACGCCGAACGCCGAGCGGCGGGCGGCGGCGCTGGCCCTCGACCGCGACCTCCTGCGCGAGCTGCTCGGCCAGGAGGAGCTGCGCGAACTGATCGACCCCGAGGCGCTCGAAGAAGTCGAGGCGCAGCTGCAGCACCGCACCGAGGCGGGGCGAGCCGGCGACCGCGACGCCCTGCAGCAGCTGCTGCGCAACCTCGGCGACCTGAGGCTGGAGGAGTGCGAGGAGCGCGTCACCGAGGGCTACTCGGCGAAATCGATGCTGCAGAAACTGGTCGCCGAGCGCCGCGTCGCCAAGGTGCGGATCGCCGGCGAGGAGCGCTACATCGCCGCCGAGGACGCCGGCCTCTACCGCGATGCGCTCGGCGTCCCCGAGCCGCCGGGCCTGCCGGAGACCTTCCTCGAGGAGCACCCCGACGCGATGCGGGCGCTGGTCCGCCGCTACGCCCGCACCCACGGCCCCTTCCCGACCCAGCAGCCGGCCGAGCGCTACGGCGTCGACCCCTTGCCTGCCCTGCGCGAGCTCGAGTCCGAAGGCGCCCTGGTCCGCGGCGAGCTGCTGCCGGGCGGGACCGAGCGCGAGTGGTGCGACTCCGAAGTCCTGCGCCGGGTCCGCCGCGCCAGCCTCGCCCGCCTGCGCAAGGAGGTCGAGGCGGCCGACACCCGCGAGCTGGCCCGCTTCCTGCCGAGCTGGCAGAACGTCGACGCCTTCCGCCGCACCGGCGCCGGGCTCGACCGCCTGCGCGAGGCGCTGGTGCCGCTGCAGGGCGTGGCGCTGACGCCGAAAGTCTGGGAGCGCGACGTGCTGCCGCGCCGCCTCGGCGCCTACTCGCAGAACTGGCTCGACGAGCTCTGCACCAGCGGCGAGCTGGTCTGGATCGGCGCCGGCGCCCTCGGCCGCAACGACGGCCGCGTCGCCCTCTACTTCCGTGAGGACGTCCGCCTCGCCGGCCCACCCCCGGCCAACGCGAAGCTGGAGCCGGCCGCGGGCGAGGTCCACGACGCGATCCGCGATCGCCTCGCCGCCGGCCCCTCCTTCTGGCTAGACCTCGTGGTCGAGCTCGAACACCCCGCCGAGGACATCCACAACGCCCTCTGGGACCTGGTCTGGACGGGAGAGGTGACCAACGACGCCTTCGCGCCGCTGCGGGCGCCGCGCCTTCGCGCCGTCCCCCCGTCGGAACGCCCCGGCCGCCGTTTCGCCCGCCGCCGCTCGACCACCGGCGCCGCCGTCCAGGGCCGCTGGTCGCTGACCGCGCCGCTGTTCGCCAACGCGCCCGGCCCCGGCGCCAAGCTCCGCGCCCAGGCCGAGCTGATGCTCGAGCGCTACGGGATCGTCACCCGCGAGACCGTCCTCGCCGAGGGCGTCCCCGGCGGCTTCTCCACCCTCTACGGCGAGCTCGGCAACCTCGAGCTGCTCGGCACCGCCCGCCGCGGCTACTTCGTCGAGGGCCTCGGCGGCGCTCAGTTCGCCCTCCCCGGCGCGGTCGAGCGCCTGCGCTCGCTGCCCGAATCTGACGGCTCCTACCTCGTCCTCGCCGCCACCGACCCCGCCAACCCTTACGGCGCCTCGCTCCCCTGGCCCAAACTGGAGGGTGGCCGCCGCCCCGGCCGCACCCCCGGCGCCCACCTGCTCCTCCGCGACGGCGAACCCCTCGTCTTCGTTGAGCGCGGGGGCCGCGGCCTCCTCCGCCTCAAAGACCTCCAGGGCGAGGAGCTGGAGGAGGCGATGCGCGCCCTCGCCCTCGCCGTCGTCGCCGGCCACCTCCCCAAACTCGCGGTCGAGAAGCTCGACGGCGAGGCGATCATCGGCTCCGGCCACGAGGACACCCTGATCGAGGCCGGCTTCAGCCGCGGCCCGCGCAAACTCACCGCCACCGCCTGACGATTTGGCCGCCCGGCCAGACCATTGCCATAATCCCCTCTGGTGCCTGAGACCGATCAGAGCGCGGTCGAGCTGTTGAAGAGTGTGACCCTCTTCGCCGACCTGGAGGAGGGGGAGCTTGAGCGCTTCTCGCACGTCGCCGTGCCGCGGAGCTTCCCGGCGGGGACTCGCGTCTTCCACGAGGGCGACGATTCGGACGCCTGCTACATCGTCAAGGAGGGCAGCTTCCGCGTCACCCGCGAACACTCCGACGGGCGGGCGATCACCCTGGCGACGCTCGGCCCGGGTGAGATCTTCGGCGAGCTGGCGATGCTCGACGGCGACCAGCGCTCCGCCAGCGCCGAGGCGCTGACCGAGGGCGAGCTGCTGGCGCTGCCGGCCAACGACGTGCGCTCGCTCCTCGCCCGTCATCCCGAGATCTCCCTCAAGCTTGTCGCCGGTCTCGTCCGCCGCCTCCGCGCCGCCAACGTCCGCCTCTCCCGCCAGTCCTTCCAGACCGTCCCCAGCCGCGTCGCCGGCATCCTCGCCCAGCTCAGCCGCGAGGCCAATGACGGCGACGCCGACTCGACCGAAGAGGTGACGATCGAGATGAACCAGACCGATCTCGCCCAGCTCGCCGGCACCTCGCGCGAGTCGGTCAGCCGCTTCCTCGCCGAGCTCGAGCGGGCCGGCGTCGTCCGCTCCGGCCGTGGCCGCGTCACCGTGCTTGAGCCCGACAAGCTGCGGAACTACATCTACTGAGAGCTTCGTGAGCTCGTCGCAGTATCCCCGGGCCTTGAATTTGCCCTTCCGTTGGGCCGACAGGGAGGGAAACGTGCGGGCCGAGGTCCGCGAGAACGACGATCCCGCCGCCCTCGGTTGCCCTGAGTTCGCCCGTGGGTACCCCTACTGCCGGGCGACAGTGGAGCCCCTGATGATGGGCTACGACCGCATCCTCGGCTGGGTGCAATTGGTCAATTCCGACCGGCACGAGCCTGGATTCGTCATCGACCCTTTCGCGCCGATCAGCTCTGAGGCACCGAATCCCTTTGCCTTCTACGGGTGGTCCCCGCCCCTCTTCGACGCGCCACACTCCGATTTCGAGAGCTGGGACTTTCGTGCCCACTCATTCCTCTGCGCCCTGGGCGGAGAGCTGCACGACTTCCGACAGGAAGTCCGGGCGATCCTCGGGTTCAGCTGGGGCTTCTCACAACGAGGACGAGGATCGGAATTCGAGTTCTTCGGTCCGGACGTTCTCTCAGCCGCGGATTGGGACGGCCACCACGACTATCTCGAAGAGACCTTCGACGAATGGAAATTCGCCTCCGCCTTTCATCAGCATCCGCTGCGGCCGTGACCGAGTTCGGGTCCGCCAGGCAGCGGATGGTCGAGCGCCAGCTGCGGCGGCGGGGGATCGAGGACGAGCGGGTGCTGACGGCGATGGCGGAGGTGCCGCGGGAGCTGTTTCTGCCGGAGGAGCTGTGGGGGCGGGCCTACGCGGATTCGGCGCTGCCGATCGGCGAGGAGCAGACGATCTCCCAGCCCTGGATCGTCGCCGCGATCTGCCAGGCGCTGGAGCTGGAGGGGTCGGAGCTGGTGCTGGAGGTCGGCACCGGCTCCGGTTACTCGGCGGCGGTGCTGGCCCGGCTCGCCGCCCACGTGGTCAGCGTCGAGCGCCACGAGGCACTCTCGCGGGCGGCCGCGGAGGCGCTCACGGCGCTCGAGATAAGGAACGTCGAGCAGGTCGTCGGCGACGGCAGTCTCGGCGTCCCCCCGCGGGCGCCCTTCGACGCGATCGCGGTCCATGCGACCGCCCCCGCTGCCCCGCCGGCGCTGGTGGACCAGCTCGCCGACGACGGCCGCCTCGTCGTCCCGATCGCCGCCGGCGACACCGACGTGCTCACGGTCCTGCATCGCCTTGGAGATCGCGTCGAGACCCGCGAGATCGGCCCCTGCCGCTTCGTGCCGCTGATCGGCGAGGAGGGGTTCGGCGAGGAGTGAGCTCGCTCGGGTGCCGGCCGCTCAGCAGCTGATGCCGGGCGGGTCGTTGCCGTCGCGGGAGACTTCGTCGCCGCCCCCGCCACAGTCGATCTGCTTGTCGCGCTGGCCGTCGGCCGCGTCGATGAAGTCGCTGCCGCCCTTGCCGATCAGGGTGTCGGCGCCGAGGTGGCCCATGATGCTGTTGTCGCCGTTGTCGCCGACCAGGACGTCGGGGCCGTCGGATCCCTCGAGGCTCTCGTTGTCGCTGAGGACCTGGTCGGGATTGCCGCAGCCGGGGGGGCCGCCGGTGCCGCCGAGCGCCACCCGCAGGTTGTCCCTCGACCGCGCGTAGGAGACGGTGTCCTCGCCGGTGCCGCCGTCGAACTTGTGGCCCTGGCAGGTGGCGACCGAGGAGACGAGCAGGTCGTTGCCGTTGCCGCCGAGCAGTTCGTCGCCGCCCGGGTCGGCGTAGAGGACGTCGCTGCCGCCGTTGCCTTCGAGCCGGTCGTGGCCGTTGTCGGGGCTGTTGTAGTTCTCGCCCGCTTCCAGGACGTCGTCGCCGTTGCCGCCGACCAGGGTGTCGTCGCCGGCGTTGCCGTTGATCCGCACTTTGGCGCCGGCGGGCACGCTCGGGTCGACGACGATCGAGTCGTTGCCGGGGCCGCCGGTGACGACGATGATCGGCGGGGGTCCGGAGTCGGGGCAGATCATCGCGCTGCCGTTGGAGGGCGGCGTCTGGCAGCCGTCGCCGGCGTAGATCGGGACCGCGGAGGAGATCACCCAGGCTTCGGGGCTGCGGGAGATGTGGATGTCGTCGTCCTGGGGGCTGCCCTGGATGATCAGGCTGGCGCCGTCGAGGCCCTGGTTGAGGGTCCCGTAGGCGAGGCTCGGCGGTGGCGAGGGTTCGGGGCCGCACGACGTTTCGCTGGCGAAGCCGTTGCAGGTGTCGCTGCCGGGGCCACCGAATGCCTGGCCGCCACCGCCGCCGCTGTCCAGCGTGTCGTCGCCGACGCCGCCGTCGATCTGGTTCGACTGGCCGTCGCCGACGATCGTGTCGCCCTGGGGCGAGCCGACGACGTCCTCGAAGCCGTTGAGGTCGTCGTGGCCGTCGCCTTTGGCCTTGCCGCTCGCAAGGTCGACCTGGATGCCGCCGCGGGTCGCGCTGGCATAGGAGACGATGTCGCCGCCGCCTTCGCCGCCGAAGAGGCTGTCGGTGCCGGCGTCGCCGCGGACGATGTCGCCGTCACCCGGGCCGCCGTCGGCGTGGTCGGTGCCGGCGCCGCCGAAGACTTCGTCGGCGCCGCCGCCGCCGTTGAGGTCGCTGTCGTCGCCCGGGCCGCCTTCGATGTGGTCTTCGCCTTCGCCGCCCTCGACCGTGTCGTTGCCCTTGTCGCCGAGCAGTTTGTCGTCGCCGGCGCCGCCGTCGATCGTGTCGCTGCCCTGCTGGCCGTCGATGTAGTCGTCACCGCCGCCGCCGTCGATCTTGTCGGGGCCCTTGAAGCCGGTGATGTAGTCGTCACCGCCGCCGCCGTGCCGGCCGTCGGCGCCTTTGGAGCCCGAGAGTTTGTCGTCGCCCTCGCCGCCGTCGATGTTGTCGGAGCCGGTTTCGCCCTGGAGGTTGTCGTCGCCGCCTTCGCCCTGGAGGTCGTCGAAGCCGCGGCCGCCGACGATCGTGTCGTTCCCCGGGCCGCCGCAGATCGTGTCGTTGCCGTTGGGGCCGCCGGTGATGACGTCGTTGCCGCCGCCGCCGTAGATCACGTCGCTGGCTTTTTTGCCGACGATGTGGTCCGGCCCGGCGGTGCCCATGATCGTCACCTGTTTGCCGTCGCACTTTTTCGCCTCGGCCTGGCCGGCGAGCGGAAGCAGGAGCAGGCCGGCGGCGCAAATCAGCGCCGCCAGGGAGAAGCGGATTCGAAGTCGTCCCTCTGCCACGGTCATTCACTGATCGGATTCCCTGGCGAAAAACTGCAATCCATCCGATCGGATACATGTCCAGATACCCGGGATCGGCGCTCTGGGAGCCGGTGCCGGTCCCCTGGTCCACGCGGCAGCCGCTCTCCTATACCCTCGCAGCGCAGATGAAGGGCGGCATCTACGTCTTGAACTTCTACTCGGCGGTCTTCATCGACCAGCTGAAGCGCGGTCGCAAGAGCGCGACCATCCGGCTGGGCGACAAGAGCAACAAGTACGAGCGCGGCCAGGTCGTCTGGATCACCGTCGGTTTCCGCCACAGCCCGCGGGAGAAGATCTTCACCGCGGTGATCGACGACGTCGAGGTCAAGCGCGCCGGCGACCTCAGCCGCCGCGACATCGAGCACGACAACCCCGAGTTCCGCCGCATCGAGGAGGAGATCCGTTTCCTCGAGCAGATCTACAGCCGACCCGTCTCCGAGGACGACCTGGTCACCGTGATCCGCTTCTCGCAGATCGTCGAGCCCCCCCACACGCACCTGGGTAACGGGGAGACCCCGCACCACAACTGAACCGGATGCGGCGAGGCGGCGTAGGCACTTAGCGATGGCCGAATACGCCTTCCTCACCACCTGGCTGCTGGACTCTCCGCGTGAGGCGGTCTGGGAGGCGATCCACGAGCAGGCCGCCTGGCCGCGCTGGTGGCGCGGGGTGGAGGAGGCGACCGAGCTGCGGCCTGGGGACAACGGCGGCCTCGGCAGCGTCTCGCGGATGGTCTGGAAAAGCCTCCTGCCCTACCGGGTCGAGTTCGAGGTGACGACGACGCGGATCGAGTACCCGACCTTGATGGAGGGCAATGCGGTCGGCGAGCTCGAAGGCGTCGGCCGCTGGCGCCTCTACGAGCAGGACGGGGTGACCGCGGTCCTCTACGAGTGGAACGTGCGCACGACCAAGCCCTGGATGAACCTGCTGGCGCCGCTGCTGCGCCCCGCCTTCGAGTGGAACCACGACTGGGTGATGCGCCGCGGCGGCGAAGGGATCTCCGAGCTGCTCGGCTGCCGCCTCTTGGCCATGGACTGACGGTTCGCTATCTTTCTTCTGTTGGCACTCCACCCCTGAGAGTGCCAAATGCCGCCAAGACCCAGGATTTGGCTCTGGACGGCGATTTCTCAACTTTTCCCACCCAACACTGACCGAATAACGGAGGTTCACGGATGAAGCTGAAGCCCCTCGGGGACCGGCTGATCGTCAAGCCGGTAGAGGAGGAGGAGACGACCGCAAGCGGCATCGTCCTCCCCGACACCGCAAAAGAGAAGCCGCAGAAGGGCAAGGTGCTCGCCGTCGGTGACGGCGCAGTCGCCGAGGACGGCAGCCGCCGCCCGCTCGACGTCGCGGAGGGGGACGAAGTCCTCTACTCCAAATACGGCGGCACCGACATCGTGATCGAGGGCGAGGACTTGCTGGTGCTCCGCGAGTCGGACGTTCTGGCCAAGGTCGCCTAGCTCTCCACCGGACTTACAACGAAGAAGGAGTAACCACAAATGGCTCACAAGGAGCTGAAGTACGCAGAGGAGGCGCGGGGGGCCCTGCAGGCCGGCGTCGATTCCGTCGCCAACGCCGTCAAGGTCACCCTCGGCCCGAAAGGCCGTTACGTCGTGCTCGACAAAAAGTTCGGTGCGCCGACGATCACCAACGACGGCGTCACCATCGCCCGCGAGGTCGAGGTCGAGGACGTCTTCGAGAACCAGGGCGCCCAGCTCGTCCGCGAGGTCGCGACCGCGACCAACGACGTCGCCGGTGACGGCACCACCACCGCCACCCTGCTGGCCCAGACGATCGTCCGCCAGGGCCTGAAGAACGTGGCCGCCGGCGCCAACCCGCTGGCCCTGCGCCGCGGGATCGAGAAGGCAGTCGAGGAGGTCGTCTCCAACCTCCGCGACAAGCAGAGCAAAGAGGTCGCGGGCAAAGACCAGATCGCCCGCGTCGCCGCCATCTCCGCCGGCGACGACGAGATCGGCAACGTGATCGCCGACGCGATCGAGAAAGTCGGCAAAGACGGCGTGGTGAACGTCGAGGAGGGCCAGACCTTCGGGATGGAGCTCGAGTTCACCGAGGGGATGCAGTTCGACAAGGGCTACATCTCGCCGTACATGGTCACCGACCAGGACCGCATGGAGGCGGTGCTGAAAGACCCCTACATCCTCATCGCCAACCAGAAAATCGGCTCCGTGCGGGACATCCTGCCGGTGCTCGAGCAGGTGATGCAGGGCGGCAAACCGCTGCTGATCGTGGCCGAGGACGTCGAGGGCGAGTGCCTCGCGACGCTGGTCGTGAACAAGCTCCGCGGCACCTTCACCGGCGTCGCCGTGAAAGCGCCGGGCTTCGGCGACCGCCGGAAGCGGATGCTCGAGGACATCGCGATCCTCACCGGCGGCGAGGTGATCACCGAGGAGATGGGTCTGAAACTGGAGAACACCCAGCTCGCCCAGCTCGGTCAGGCCCGCACCGTCGTCGTCTCCAAGGACACCACCACGATCATCGACGGGGCCGGTGACCAGGGCGACATCAAGGGCCGGATCAACCAGATCAAAACCGAGGTCGAGAGCACCGACTCCGACTTCGACCGCGAGAAGCTCCAGGAGCGCCTCGCCAAGCTCGCCGGAGGTGTTGCGGTGGTCAAGGTCGGCGCCGCCACCGAGACCGAGATGAAGGAGAAAAAGCACCGCGTCGAGGACGCGCTGCAGGCGACCCGTGCCGCCCTCGAGGAGGGCGTCGTGCCGGGTGGCGGCGTGGCGCTGCTGAACGCGCAGGCCGGTCTCGACCCGGAGAAGCTCGACGAGCCGGACGAGGTGACGGGCGCGCGGATCATCCACCGCTCGCTTGAGGAGCCGGTGCGGCAGATCGCCGAGAACTCCGGCCTCGAGGGCTCGGTCGTGGTCAACAAGGTCCGCGAGCTGAAGGCCGGCGAAGGCCTGAACGCGGCGACCGGCGAGTACGGCGACCTGATCAAGGCCGGCGTCATCGACCCGACCAAGGTCACCCGCTCCGCCCTGGAGAACGCCGCCTCGATCGCGAAGAACATCCTCGTGACCGAGGCGATCATCGCCGAACCGCCGGAGGAGAACGGCGCCGGCGGCATGCCGGGCGGTATGCCCGACATGGGCGGCATGATGTAGCCCTCTCCCGATCGGAGAGCAGTTTCGAGAGGCCCGGGACATCCCGGGCCTCTTTTTTTGGGGTGCGCCCGTCATTTGTTCCGCATACCGGAACAAGTGACGGGCGCACCCCGGTCAGGCGGCTACTTTTTCTTCGGCTTCGGCGGCAGTGGGGGGAGGAAGCCGGCGTTGTATTCGGCGCTGGAGAGGAAGTTGGCGCGGCGGATCTTCAGGCGCAGGGTGTTGGTCGTGCGGGGGTAGAGGCGGAGGTCGTAGGGGTTGCCGGCGCCGAAGCCCTGGTAGTAGATGAGCATCCGCACGCGGGGGCGCTTGACGGTCCAGGCGACGACCTGCTTGACGAAGCGGGGGTCGTCTTCGCCGGAGACGGCCCACTCGGTCATCGCGATCGGCATCCCCCTCCACTGTTTGCCCGCGTAGAAGCGGTTGAGGTCTTTCCAGACCGGATATTCGGAGTAGAAGTCGGTGCCGACCCAGTCGACCCAGCGCCGCCCCGGCCAGTAGTTGCCGGGGAAGTTGCCTTTGACGCGAGGCGAGCCGCCGGGCAGGGTGCTCCAGACGATGCTCACCGGCGCCGCCGGCAGTTCCGTCGGCGGGGGACCTTTCGTCCGCTGCACCGGCGGCAGCGCCAGTTCCGCCAGCGTCGCGTCGACCGCTTCCAGGCTCTGGCCTCCACGCACGATCAAGGAGATCCGGCGGAAGGCCTGCTTGTACCAGCCGGGGGTGTGTTCGCCGCCTTTCTGCGAGCCGTCGCATTCGACCGCCGACCAGACGTTGAGGCAGCGGTTCGGCTCTCCCAGCGGACGGATGTAGGCCGGGAGCCCTTTCGTGGCGAAGAAGTTGTTCAGTTGCAGCAGGTATTCGTCGCCCTGCCCGAGCGCAATCTGCTCGGGGGTGATGATCTCCGCCAGCGTCTGGTCGTCGGCGGTGGAGATGTGGAGGATCGGCCGCGTCCCGGTTTCGCGCCAGCGTTCGTAGGCTTCGTTGAGGCTGTTGCCCCAGGGATGGAAGGTCTCCAGCAGCGCCGGGTGCTTGCCGGTCAGTTCGACCCATTCGTTGAATTCGGTCGTCGTCCCGCGGTCGCTGACGCCGAGGAAGACGTCGGGCTTCGGCGGCACCAGCGACATCGCGCCCGCCGGCGCCGGCGCCGCAAGCGTTCCCAGTACCGCCACCCCTGCCGCAAGTCGCTTAAGCGTCTTGAAGGACATCTCCCATTCTTCGCGGTTCGACTCCGAGCGCCTGCGCGTCGGCCGGGCCGCGCTCGCTGACCATCGAGACCTCCATCAGCTCGGCCTCCTCCCAAGTTGCGAACACGGCCTCGCCGAAGAGGTTGCGTAGCGCGATCAGCCCTGCCCGCACCAACGAGAGCGGCATGTGCACCAGCGGTCGGGGCCGTCCGGCGATGCGGCTGACCAGGTCCGACATCTGGTCGTAGCTGAGCGCCTCCGGTCCCGCCAGCTCGTAGCGCGGCCGAGGCTCCGGCGCATCCAGCGCCCCGACCACGCACTGCGCCACGTCCGCCGCCCAGATCGGCTGGAACCGCGCCAGCCCCTCCCCCGAGACCGGCAGCACCGGCAGGAAGGAGAAGCGCCGCAGCAAGGTGATCCAAGGGTCGCTGTGGTCGTAGACGATCGAGGGGGCGAAGACCGTCGTCTGCAGGGGCGAGGAGAGCACCGCTTCCTCGGCCACCCACTTGGCGCGGAAGAACCGCGTCCGCTGCGCCGCCTGCGCGTCGAGCGCGCTGAAGAAGTGGAAGCGCTCGACGCCGCTGCGCTCGGCCGCCTGCAGCAGCCGCACCGTCGCCAGCCCGTTCAGCTCCTCGATCCGCTTCGGCGGCTGGTCGCGGATCGAGGCCGCCAGGTGGATCACCGTGTCGACCCCGCGCAGCGCCTGGCGCACCAGGTAGGGGTCCGACATCTCGCCCAGGTCGCCGAGGGCGATCTGCACGTCGACCCGCCGCGCTCCCAGCCGCCGCGGCTCGCGCACCAGGCAGCGGACCTCTTCGCCGCGCTCCAGCAGCAGCGGCAGAAGCCGCGATCCGATGCTTCCGGTTGCCCCGGTCAACAGCAGCACGGCCCCATGATCCCTAAAATGAGCGCTCGCGCTTGGCCGGGGTCCCCGGCGGGCACCCGGAAAACGAGCTTTAGGAGACCTCTCGAATGACCTACGTCATCGCCGAGCCATGCATAGGCCAGAAGGACAACTCGTGTGTCGAGGTTTGTCCCGTCGATTGCATCCACCCGACGCCTGACGAGGCCGACTACGACAACGTCGAGCAGCTCTACATCGACCCCGACGAGTGCATCGACTGCGATGCCTGCGTCGAGGCCTGCCCGGTCGACGCCTGTTTCGCCGAGGACCAGCTCCCGGCCGAGTGGGCGAAATACGCCGAGATCAACGCCAACTACTTCAAAAACCAGGCCGCTTAGTCGGCCTGACCCAGCCGGCTCTAATAGCCGGCTGGGTGTCTAGCTACGAAGGGCCCCGTCGCAGCTGCACGGAGGGATTTGTGCCACCTTGGGCCGGTGCCGCTGGTGTTGCCGGCGGTGTCCCAGCGGAGGCCGGCGATCACGGCGTAGGCGTGGCCGCCGTTGGCGTAGACGGTGATCCAGCGGCCGCGACCGGCGCTGCCCCAGGTCTCCATCGGGCCGGAGGGGAGCGGGCTGGTGAGGAAGCCGCCGCCATGGAGGGCGAAGCTGACCGAGCCCGAGCAGTCGTAACCGCTGTCCCACCAGCGCGCATGGCCGCCGCCCCAGATGTAGGGCTTGGTGCGGATCTTGTTCG
>Ga0157372_10006708_pt1 | contig 12247 bp, 11 predicted proteins | sample C55metaG_FD_115307 | JGI IMG/M metagenome (GOLD analysis project Ga0157372, IMG submission 115307) | Corn rhizosphere microbial communities from Kellogg Biological Station, Michigan, USA - C5-5 metaG | ecosystem: Host-associated > Plants > Roots > Rhizosphere > Soil | place: USA: Michigan... | reverse complement strand
TTGATCGCGGCCACCATTTCGTTTTTTGCGCGATACGCGCGTCCTTTTAAGTAATGCTCCCGAGCCGCAATGCTCTTGTTAATGGGGGAGACGAAACTAAGTGACTTCAGCGCGGCGTCCGGATCATGTCCCTCTATGAACACCTGCGCCAGATCGAGCGCCGCAGCGGGTGATTCCCTAACTAGCGGAATCAGTGCTTCCGCATCAGACCTGCGGCCCAATCCCAGGAGACACGCGGCTTTGAGAGGAATTACAGATACCGGCAGCCTTGATTTGAAGCTATGCAGAGTCGCCAGCGCCTCCGCAAAATCGCTGCGCGCCAGATCCAACTTCACAACTTCGAGCTTTAGGTTCGAATCTTGGGGATCCAGTTGGATCGCTTCTTTGCATTGCTGGATGGCTTCGTCTTGCTTGCCTTGTTCCATCAGCGAAGCCGCTAAGCCGCGAGAAGCTGCAATAGACTTTGGATTTAATTGCAAGACTCGACGATAAAGCGCCTCAGCCTCCGCAAATCTTTTTTGTCGGGCACGAACCGCGCCCAGCATCACCAGAGCTTGCTCATTCGTCGGCTCAACCGAGAGGATTTCCCACAAATGTTTCTCGCTGGATTCCAGGTCGCCACGATCCAATTGCGCCTTCGCTGCCGCGAGCGATGAACGAGAGTCGGATTGTGTGGCAGAGCTCGGAGCACAATAGAATGGCGCGACAAACAGGCAAATCACCAGAACGGCCGGGAATCGGGGTCCGCCCCGCTCAGTTAGTTTGCGGAACATCTCCGTGCCCTCGTTGGCGGTCTTTCAGCGACTGGTAAAGCTTGATTTCGCGTTGGGCATCTTCGTTCCGTGAGTCGCGCCGATAAGCCATTGCCAGCTGGTAATGAATGTAATCCGAGTCAGGGCTCACCTTGATAGCTGCTTCTAAACTCTGAACCGCGCCCTTGGTATCGCCTTGCTCTAATTGCAGCTTTCCCATTTCGTAATAGGCGTCTGCCCGGTTCGGATCCTGCTGAATCACCTCTCGCAACAGAGTCTTGGCCTCGTCCGTTTGCTGTATTTGTATAAGAGAAAAAGCCAGATGATATTTAGCGGAAACATCAGAAGGATTCAGCTTAAGCGCGGTGCGAAGTTCATCCACGGATTCCTTCGGATGGCCATCCTCGATCAATGCCACCCCTGTGAGATAGTGTGTCTGCTCCTGATTGGGATCGATTGCCAGAGATTTTCGATACTCCTGTAGGGCGCTTCCGTATTCGCGCTGCTCAGCGAGGGCAGAACCTAAAAGCATATGGACGTCCGCAGAATTCGGGTCCTTCTCTGCTAATAGCCTCAGCCTTCGCGTTCCCTCGTCATAATCGCCCACTTTGACCAGCGAAACCGAATACGCATAATCGAGCCCAGGGTCGCTTTCGGCTTCCTGCTGAATCGGTTTTAGCATGTCTAATGTTGCTTTGTAATTTTGTCCAATGAACAAACTGAGCGCCAACGCGGCGCGCACTTTAACGTCCTCAGGATGTTTCTCAAGTTGCCGTGTCAGCGGCGGCACCGCTTCCTGATAATTCTTCGCGTAGAACGCAGCCATACCCCAATTACGATCCAGCGTCTCTAAAGAAGGATTCCACTCGCCGGCTTTACGAAAATCTTCAGCGGCCTTTGCGAACTCACTCCGGCCAGCTTCAAATACCCCAAGATTATTGTAAGAATCAGCGATGGCAGGCTTGAGGTGCTCGAGGTACACCTGAACCTCTTCCTTCGCTTGCGCTGGAACGTCTGCTTGGGCTGGGGGATGCCCGACCGATTCATCGTGCGAAACACTATCCAATTCTGGATCGCTCTTGAGCTTGCTGTCCCGCACCAAATCTGGCCGGTTCATCTTGTCGCGAATAACTTGGGAGGCCTCCAGCTCTCGCTTGCCTTCGTCGCTTTTTCCGTCTTTCAGCAGGACCCGGCCCAGAATATAGTGGGCGCGTCCTATTAAATAATCCGTCCGAGACCCATTGCCAGAAAGCGTAATCGCCTTCCGCAGATCGGCTTCGGCCTCAGCGTCACGGTCCGCGTCGGAATAAATTTGCCCGAGATAAACCAGTGGATCAGGATTTTTTGGATCGAGTTCAGCCGCTCTTAGCAGCTCCGCTTCCGCATTCTTGGAGTCGTGCTGCTTCATGGCAACATATCCCAGCAGGTAGTGACTTCGAGCATCGTCTGGGCTGATTTTTAGTTCGGTCCGCAGTTCCGAGGCAGCTTGGGGAAATGCCGATTCACCATCGCGGTCGATGTAGGCAAGGGCCAGCAAGTAATGGGCATGAGGAACCCGGCCGTCCCTATCGATGGCTAATTTCAACTCTTTAACCGCGTTTTCAAGCGCTTCCCACCCGCCTTGCTTATACGCGCGGCCAAACATCATATGGATCTGCGCAGTGTCCCCGAAACTGGCAAGCATATCGTCAAATACAAGCCTGGCCCGGCTAAAGTCATTCAGCTTGATGTAGGTGATGCCCAATAAGTAGGCAGAATCGAAACTTGGCGCGCTTGCCACCGCTGGCTCCAACTGCGCGCGCGCGCCTTTAAAGTCTTCCTGTGCAAACAGGATTTGGCCTAAAAGCGAATGAGCTTGCGCATTGTCCGGGGCAGACGTCAGAACCTTCTCCGCTAAGGCTCGGGCATCGCCGAAGTTTTGTTCTTGAAAACGCAACTGGGCGAATTCGACGCGGAGTTGCGGATTGTCTGGCGCCAAGGCGAGTGCATCTTCGAACAGCAGTGCGGCCCTGTTTCGTTGACCAAGCGCTACATTCGCTTTGGCACTGACGCGCAGCGCTTCAACCAGGAATTTGCTGTACTCCGCCGCGGCCCGGTCCTGATCGCCGCTGAGCTGAAAGGTGCGCGCAGCGTCGTAGTGCTGCTCCAGATTTTCGGAGCCAGCTTTAGCCGTTTGGCTGCGCTTAGAAACCTGAGCCCAGCTAAACGCTGCAATAAGAAGAAAAATAAGGACAGCACCGCGAGGCCATACTCTCATGGCAAGTGCTTGCGAGCCGATTCGAAAAATGAACGACCACCCGTTGCAAAACATTAGAAAGACTAAGGGTAAGGATAAAGGTTGGGGCCGGATGCCAGTCAAGCCCTAACCACGGCGCCTGCAAATAAAAGAAGGGACTTGACCTTCGTCAAGTCCCTTCGTAAGCACTAAGCAGAAGATTAGAAAATAATCTTCAGCGCGTACTGAATTTCACGCGGGCCACGGTCACCATTGGCCTGACCGAAGCTTTGCTGGCCGTTTGATGCAAAGTTCCAAGCGACACTGTTGGGTGCGCGCCCCGCGCAGACCGGATCAGGATTTGCATTCACGCAAGCAACTGCACTGGCTGCCAGCTGATTGTTAAGCTGGTCAGCGCGGAACTGTGCTTTGTTGAACAGATTGAAGAACTCCATGCGGAACTGCACATTGACGCGCTCCGTAACCTTGAAGTTCTTATAGGCCGAAAAATCTGTATTCGCAATGCCCGGTCCATGGCAAGCTCCGACACTCTCGTTTCCGAAAGTTCCGATCTTGTACTGGTCGAGCGTGAACGCCGCCGGGTTGTACCATTGGTATGCTGGACCACCATGCGCGCGGCAGTCCGACAACAACTGATTTGGTTTCTGGTTTTCATTGTCGCCGGTTCCCTGGATGCCACCAGCGGCCTGCCAAGTAGGATGAAGTGGACCTTGGGTTGGATCGGTGTTCGCCGCGGCGTCGACGGTTGCACCACCATTCAGACCAAAAATTGTCTGACTAGGCCCGCTAGCATAGGTGAGAATGCCACCGGCCTCCCACCCCCCAAGAATAAAGCGGACTGGAGCGGAGTGTCCATCCAGTACCGGGAATGTATAGACGATATTTGAAACAAATACGTTCGGGCGGTTAATGGTGGTCGGGCCGTAGTCTCGGTTGGGATTTGCAACATCAGTCACCGTAGCGGTGTTGCTGGTGTTGCCACTGTTGGTGATATCGGTGTTAGCCAGCGATTTCGACCAGGTGTACGCAAATTGTGCATCCAGTGCCTTTAACCGTGTTCGATAAAGCGCTTGCAGGGCATTGTAGTTGGAATGTGCGGTCCATTCACCGTATTTAATCTCACCGAAGCTAGTTGCGAATCGCTCGGCATTGTTATTGTCTATCGCGAAAGCCAGCTGGTTTCCTGGCAGAACAGCGTTGGCATCTTTATATTGCAAGATGTTTTCTCCGCGATTGCCCACGTAGGCTATTTCTAACTTACTGTCACGATAGAGCTGTCGTTCCACGGTCAGGTTCCACTGCCAGGTTTTCGGCTCCCTGTCGCTCGGGTCAATTCCCCAGCTTGGAGCGGCTGAGGATGTTAGAGAACCTGCAGGTACCGAGCCACTCAATGGACGAGACCCACCGGCAGCGACAGAGAACGGTGAGTTAGTGGCGATGTACAGGTAGTTGCTAATACGATCACGCTGATAGAACTCGCCAAGTCCGGCACGGACTGCAGTCTTGCCATCGCCCTTGACATCCCATGCAATACCCAGGCGCGGCGCGATCTCATGGTTATTATTTGCCTTCAGCGAACGGTTTGGTCCCGGTACTCCGCCTGTACCCCCAAAACCAAGGGCGGTACATGGGTCTGTTCCCGGCACAAGTTGCAGTCCATTACAGGCGCCACCTCCGAGTGCAGGATCGTAGAGGTTTGGCTGCCAGCTCGCGATCTTATTAGTGCGGCTGAACGGATTACGCAGGAAAGACCAACGCGCGCCGTACTCCAGGGTTACGTTACGGCGTATTTTCCAGCTATCTCCGTAATAGGTTTCATAATCGTGCCAACGAGTCTCGGCAAACGGATTGGTTTGGCTCTCCCCGAATCCCCACGTAGTCTGGTTCCACAAAGCGTTGAATGCACCGTTCCCCGTGTCGTTGGAGGCTGCACCCCAGTAATTCGGCGCTTCTCCCGACGTCCCGCCCGATACTTCATTTTTCCTATTGTTGCTGGCGAGGAAGCCGACCTTAAAGGTATGCGCCCCATGAACTTTGGAGAAGTCATCCTTCGCAATATAGAGCTCCTCGTTGTTATGCCAAGGTCCCATATTCCAGAGGTTCTGGGAATTGGCTCCGCTTCCTAATCCACCCCAAAAGACTGGGTAGCCCACCTGATTTCCAAGCAATTTGTCGGAAGTAGGATAAAAGGTCTGGTAGGAAGCATTGATTTGTTGCACGATACCAGGGTTGGTTCCACCGGCAGTCACAGTGATTCTGTTGGCGGCATAAGACAGTTGAAAGTCATTGACCGCCGTACTACCCAGTAGCTTGGTGAGTTTTATCGTTGCCTGGTATCCCGGCTGTGTCCAGTTCGGATCGACCGAAGGGTAATTGTCATCGCCCCAGTAGCCTAAGGTGCTCGGGCTCGGTTGGTTCCAATGGTCCTGGGTAAATCGTCCGAAAAGGCTCCAAGTCTTGCCCAGTTGGTAGTCCATGCGGACATTTTCTTCGCGCCAGTCAATCGGAGAGGTAAGCGACTGAACCCAATTCTGGCAGTTCACCGGATTCGCCACGTTAGGCAACGGGAAAAGATTGACAATCAGTTGGCCGGTCGGAGAGAACTGCCCTGCAGGCACTGCCGTCATCGGTGTGCCGTTTGGGTTCGCGGTCGTTTTCGAACCAGGGACTGTCGGCGTGTTCTCGCAACCTGTACGAAGGTTTGTGAAGTCGCCGTTCTGTTCGGCCTGAGTCGGCACGCTGGCGTTGCGCAGCTTGCCACGTTTTTCGTGGTTCCATTCCTGCGACCAGAAAAAGAACAATTTGTCTTTTATAACCGGGCCGCCTACATCGTAACCATAGTCATTGCGGCGAAGTCTGTCTTTCGGGCTGCCATTCAAGTTGTTGAAATAGTCGGTCGCATTCAGCGCATCGTTACGCCCGAAGTAATAGCCGCTGCCGTGGAACTGATTGGTGCCGCCTTTGGTGACGATGCTGATAATCGCGCCCATCGCCTGTCCATATTCAGGCGGATAACTATTTCGCAGGATCTTGAATTCCTGGATGGCGTCGATGGAGGGGTAAATCAGAATGGTTCGCTGGGACCCGATATCATTATTATTAACGCCGTCGACCAGGAACAGGTTGCCGGTTGTGTTGTTACCATTCACCGAGAAATCAACGCCCGCTTCCAGTCCTTTGTGCTTAGAATCAAAGTTCGAAGCTGGCGAAACTCCGGGCATCAACTGGGTCAACTGCGCGAAGCTGCGTCCATTAAGTGGCAGTTCTCGTACCTGGCTGCCTTCAACGACGTTGCCGACGGCTCCAGTTGAAGTCTCAACCTGCACAGCGTTGGCTTCCACGGTCACTTGATCGGTAGTGCTACCCACCTGCAAGGCGGCATTCAACGTAGTGGTCGAGGAGACGAATAACTCGACCTTGCTTACATACTCTTTGAAGTTCGCTTGCTTGATGTTGACGTCGTAAACGCCAGGCGCCAAATTGGTAATGGCGTAGCTGCCACTGTTGGTCGTAGTAGTGGCACGCTCCTCGCCTGTCGCAGCATTCTTAGCGGTTACCGTCGCCCCGGAGACAGATGCTCCTGACGGGTCCGTCACGACTCCTTGCATGGTGCTTGTGAATTGCTGCGCAACTACAGGGAGAGTTACAAGTAGGCACAACACGAACCCCGCCCACGAAATCCTTCGCATAGCCAGCCTCCGGCGAAATTTTGAAATTACACCCAGGTGTTCCTCACTGGGCTTAAAACACGAACCCCACGACTGCCGGTATTTACGCTCAGTGGTATGAACCTTGTCAAGGAAAAAACGATTTTCTATGTAAAATCCAGCCACTCTCAAAAGAATCGCCCCCAAAAGGGACATGAAGAACGCGGCCAATCGCCTGCCAGAGCGCCTCACCAGGAGGTGCGGTAACTACTATGGTTCCAAAAAGGGTTGATTTTCGTACGAAGGAATAAGAAATGGTGAGCGCGGCAGGGCTCGAACCTGCGACCCATGCCTTAAAAGGGTCGCCACATCAATTCCGAACAACAACTTTCACGTCCAGCTTACTCCATACGCGACACAATAAAATCAGTGAGATGCAAACAAGACATTATTCAGGGTGCCCGCAAGGTGCCCAGAATCAAGCTACGCGGAGAATCGAACTCGCCCAAGAAGAAATGGCCGCAACTTGAGCGGTGTCTTCGGCGAGGCGTTCAAACCATACTCGTTGTGGAACTCAGTCCAGATTCGACGTAGAGTGCTGGTTGTGAAATCGCGCTCCTGAATTCAATTTTGCTGGAGGTCCGTAATGACTCCATGCCGGGCACTCTTCTTCGTCGCACCACTTGTCCTACTGATTGTCATCGCTGGCTGTGGTGGTGGTGGCGCCAGGTTTGACCCCAATAAAGTCACAGTCACCGTTTCACCAAGCGGCTCCAACGGTTGCTGCCAACGGCCAAGTGACATTGCAGGCTACGGTCGGAGGTTGTGTTAATCCATCATGTATTCCTAATGTACAGTGGAGATCGCCGAGTTACCGGGGACCGGCGGGCAGTGCAATTGGCAGGGGACCACGCCTCCCTCGCCGGTTGATGGCCCATGCCTAGATGGTACGATTCGGGGAGCAGATGCTGTTCCGCTGGCCCTGACAGTGACATACCTTGCTCCTAGCACATCGGGTACGTTCCACGTTGTCGCAGAGTGGGATTTTATTTCCAATCCACCAATTATTTAAGACTGGAACGGCAGTCATCACTGTTCCCTAGAGTTCTTCCGTGTTGCAGATTTTTCGACGATGTTCATTCCCCTTGGACATACCGCGATTACACGCGGTGGCATTACCACCATTAATCAAGTCCTGTCTGGATGGTGGGCGATCGGGAACTTGACAGGTGGGCAATGTCAGTTGGTGTTAAATCTCTATCGCACTCAAAATGCCACCGGAACCGGGTTTGAGTGCAAAACGCCTGTTAGCGACCCTGAGAGTCGCTGCTCGCGGCGTGCACCAACTGGAATTGCTTCCAGCCCACCGCGTCGCCGTTAAGTGCGAATGCCAGAACGGTGAAGTGATTCAACGCTCCGATAGAACTGGGGGGGGACGATCATGCCGTGCTCATCGTCAATAAGAAAGTTCGCTGGATTGATGCCAGCACCGTAGCCGACGATCTGGGCCGCATTCGTATCGTTGGGTTTACCACTACCGAAAAACAGTACGTAGCGAGTACCTGTAATCCGGCGGGTCACGTCAGTGTGCTGCAGATTTCGTCGCAACAAATGGAACTTGACCTGTTTCCCTTCGATGAGCCGCGCTGGTGTAGAGCAGCATGTGGCTGTGCCCATTCCCTGTACTGATGGTGTTTCAACAACAAAATCGAGGGTTGGTCCTGGACCTTCCGCAAGCAAGGAGAAACTCACCTTACCCCATAGCGGGCCATTCATCGCGGAAATGATTGCACTCCCCTCGGGTTCGCCCCACGTGCCAACGGCGGTTACTTTGCCATCAGGCTCAACCACGACCATACTCTCGAAGGTGGTTGCATAGTGGGTCTTTTCCGGGTGGGCGAGCGGTTGGTGGCCTAACCACGTCTTCCTGTCCACAGCCAGTTGCACAGTCTCACCCATACGCAAGGTGGAATGCCACGCCGACAGGCTCAATGGAGAGATTCTCAAACGCAACCAGGAAGCTATGCCCACAAGCAAAATGAGCGCAGGTATGACAATCCTTAGGACTCGAGACATGATCGGAAAATTTTCTCATGGTTTCTTTTTGTGGTTGTTGCAAAATCTCTATATCGCTCATTGACCACCGAAAGCGCCGTGGCATGAGTTCCATATCCACCAGATCGCCCCGCAAAATGCTGTCTCCGACTTGGGAGCGCGAAAAGGCTTGTCACGGCTGCGAAGGCGTCAAAGCGGACGAACTAAGGGCAGGTAAGTTGAGCGCTTCCCTTTATCAATTCGCAGGCGTCGGTAGAAGTTGGCCCGCACTGATCCTGTCCGCCGACGATGGTGACGCTACCGGCAAATCCGGGTTTGCATTGAGCAACGCCATTCTGATCAATTGAAGCCCCGTCTGGCGGGTTAGGAGCGGGTGAAATAATCCATGTCGCTTGGCTTAGTGGTTGAGGGGATGGACCTCGATTGAATGTTCCAACGGCTGTGAACTGCACTTGATCATTCGGCGAGGCGTGAGCGGAGGGTTTCAAGACAAAACTGTTCGTTTCAAAGAGAACGTCGGGCATGGTTGAGACCACCGGGCGGTGTCCCGAGTTACTAAAATGGCATTGAGCTGCTGCATCAAACGAGCTCGCATCTCAGCCTTTTCGGCTTCTGCTCTCTGGCGTCCGCGCTCCGATTCTTCCGCTTGTGATCGCGCTTTTTCGGTCTCGGCTTGCAGTGCCTGCTGTTGGGTGAGGGCCGCGGCTTGTGCGGCCTGGGCATCCTGCTTTTCCTGGGCAGCCTCTTGTGCGGCCAAGTCTGATTCTTGCTTTGCGCGCTCCGCTTCTTCTCTTGCTCGGTCGGCCTCAGCCTTTGCTTGCTCCGCATTTGTGCGTTCAGTCTCTGCCTGTTGACGGCGCTGCGCCTCCGCTTCAGCCTCCGCCTTAGCCTGCGCCTCGCGCGCTGCTGCAGCTTGTTTCTCGCTCTCTACTCGTTCTTCTTCTTTGCGCTTAAGTGATATCACGCGCGCTTCTTCCGCGGTTTGCACGGCTTCTCGCGCTACGGTCCCAATAGGAGTTCGGCCCTGCTTGCGTTTGTAGTAGTCCTCAGCTTGCTTTAAATCCGCTTCGGCTTTAGCCAGAGTGGCAGCAGCATACTGATCGGCTTTTGCCGCCCGCGCGATTCTCACAGCGTTTCGAGCTTCGAAAAGATCGAGTGGAGCTTTGCGGTCCACACCGTATATCGTGTCCTGGAGGGGCTCGACCTGTGAGGCATACAACCCCTTGGGTAATAGTTCATACCTGACGTCAATTGCTTCCTCTCGTCCTAGAGTGTCGGTGCGAATAATATTTTGCGCAACTACAAGGTCGCTCGGCTGCGTCACGGCGTAGTATGGCTCGGCCGTGACGATCAGCCCAGCCTGCAAATCGGTGGTGACGTGGAGGGAACTTTTGCCGTTATCGAGGATCACTTCTCCAAGATTGTTTGCCCGTCCTTCCGGTGTAATCGCCCAAAGCACGTAGGTGAGATATTCCAAGCCAAATTTATTTGCTGATTCCATGCCGTTCAAAGTGGCACCGATTTGCAAACGTCCCGTCTTGCTCTGCACGTTGGCCTCGCCCGCAGCTCGCGGCATGAGCCTCGGTGCCACGGAGATCCACCTTAGTCGACCCACCGCGGTGCCTATAATCCACTGCTTTCGTGGTGCGGGTGACCACATTGGATTTAAACACCGTTGGGTTTTCAGTGGACTCCACCTGGTCCTGTTGAGCAATACCAGTCAAATCCAAACTTAGAACCAGCAGAATGGGAAGAAATGAACCCAGCAGGCGGCGCATATGTGACCTCCTAGGGATGGCGAATCGCCCGGGAGTGCGCAAAATCGCACATTTCCTGATGGGCGGAGACATGGCGCCTCCCGCGCTCATCGCAGCACGCGAGCAGCTGCTGCAAGAGAGAAAGGTCCGGCTGGTGATTGCCGGACATACCCACGAACCGCAGCTTTGTTTAATTAGTTCCGATTCGGAGGCCGATCGCTTCTACATCAACACGGGAATTTGGCGGAACCGCATTCCCTCCACTCCGAACGAGCGGACATTTGGCAGGATCAAAGGTCTGACATACGTTATGTTGTTTTCAGCAGTGGAAGACAGCAGACTCGGAAACAGAACTCTCGGCACGTTCGATTATTGGACCGGGTACACTCAGCATTTCGATGATGAGCAGGAGGGGCGAAAGTAACCATAGCGGAGGGCGAAAGAAGACGCCCAATAGGCGACTCACCCACGCGGAACAACAGTAACCTTAATATTCACTCTGACGGGAGTTCCTTTATAAGTGAGAGGAATAACTTTGCGACGGTGGACAGATTACCGCTTCCTTTTGGAATAGAACTATGGAATGCGAATCGGCCTTCGGTCTTGGACTGAACGCTGAAGCTTTTGTCGTTGATTTTGAAGGACTACTCTTAGAGTTAGCGAACCGCTCCACCACCGAAGCCGTTCGTCAGATTGCCCTAGTGTGCGGACCGCTATCTAGAACTGCGCAAATCGATCGGGGCCGATGAGAGTACCTGTGGGCCGGCTGGCAATCTGTCGAGGAACAGCACCAGATTCTTTTGTCCTCGAGCAGCTGCTGATGGTGCAAGTATCGCCTGAAAATTATTCTCCCGTGCATAATTTCCGACCCTTCGTGTCTGAGTCGTGTCGTTGCCTACCAAGATTTCCGGAGTGACATCGAGGGTCGAGCGAGCTTGGGCATCTTCAAGTTCAAGGGGCTGGGTGATGGATACACGGACCCCATACACCCACCAATCATCCGGACCAAAGCTGTTGGGGCTCACACCACGTGAGCGCAAACCACGTATGATCTCGGCAATAGCGGTTGTTTTATCCAACGAGGTGTAGATAACGCCAGGCACACCGCTCTCGTTGTAGCGACCGCCATTGGCTTGACTGCCTAAGGTTGAAAGAGGATCTACACCCGATCTCGCGACTCGGAAGACCGTATAAGTGCGGCTGATTTGAGATGTCGAATTCAAGGCAGCCAATTACACGTAAACCCCTTCACGGAGTGCCTGTAGATCGGCCTCAACACGTCCAAATTCTCCTCGACCCAGAACCGCAATCGGCGTCTCCCCTCCCAAGCCGGGATTGGGGTGATTGAGATACTCCTGAATCGCACGATCCGTCTGCAGCGTGTCGATCAAGAGCTCAACCAATCGCTGCAGCCGCCGCAACTGTGGATTATTTCGCGGCTTCGTCTTGCCCAACCAGCGATGCGCCGTTCGCGAAGAAACATTCAGCATGCGAGCCAGGGATTCCTGTGAGAGGTTCAGCAGGCGCAGCATCGCTCGTAGGTGAGGACGTCGGCTTACTCCTTGGGGATTCAGCTTCGCCAATTGCCCTAATCGACGGCGCACTTCGGAGGGCGACTCGTTAAAATCGAATAGAAGAATGAGGGAGTTTGATGCCGAACCCGAGGACCGAAGAGCCCGAACCACATCTTGCGCTTCAATGCGCGGCATAGAGGTATCGACCAGGAGAATGTCGAAATGCCTCTGGGCCAATAGCCGAACATCGTCGGTGCTTCGAATCCCCTGAATTTCGGAAAATTTC
>Ga0157372_10006705_pt1 | contig 12249 bp, 6 predicted proteins | sample C55metaG_FD_115307 | JGI IMG/M metagenome (GOLD analysis project Ga0157372, IMG submission 115307) | Corn rhizosphere microbial communities from Kellogg Biological Station, Michigan, USA - C5-5 metaG | ecosystem: Host-associated > Plants > Roots > Rhizosphere > Soil | place: USA: Michigan... | reverse complement strand
TTATCAGCTCATCGCAAAAATCAGGATTATTAGGCAGGAGGGGGCCATGCAGATAGGTGCCAAAAACGTTAAGGCTGCGGGCGCCTTCGGTTTTGTCTTTGCCGTTATTGCCGTTGCCGCGTAATACTTTGCCGAGCGGCGCCTGGTTCTCGCCTAAGAAAGTCTGGCCGCTGTGGTTCTCGAATCCGAACAGCGTTCCGAAATCGGACTTAACCATCACATTGCCTATCATTCTTTTGTCGCCGCCAATTGTTTCCAGGTCAAAGATGCTGATTCCCTTCACCTCCTGGCCGGTATTGGTAATAAAGCGGTGGCCAAACAACTGGTAGGTGCCGCAGATGGTCAGCATCGGTACGCCTGACTCGGCGAGTTTTCGCAGGCCGCCGCCGATTTTCAATATATCGGCCTGCACGTCGGATTGGGCGGAATCCTGCCCGCCGCCGCCGATGACAATATCGGCCTGTTTCGCCAAGTTGTCGCCGGGATGGTGGTAATGGACAACCGGCTCATAGCCGTGCCCAGCAAGCCGTTTCATCAGCACCAGCCGGTTGCCATGGTCACCATAAGTATTCAGCTCATTAGGATATAGGTGCAGGACATGGATCTTTTTCATGATATTTTCTCCGCCCGCTTGTTTAGATATCTGTAAAGCTGCAGCATGGCGGTATAAGTTGAAAGTACGACTTTGCGTCCGGTGTTATCGCTAAGCGTGTTGAGGGCTGCCCGCAGCTTGGGTTCGATGCTCTGCGTCTCTATGCCGTCATAGCTCAGCCGCAGCGCCATATCAGCAGCCCGTTTACCGCTGGTAACCTTTATATTGCGGCCCTTTAGAGGCGAGAAGTCTACGTCCCAGAGCCAGGAAACGTCTCGGCCATCGGCGATATTATCATTGATGGCAATCATCAAATTGGTATCTTCACGGCCGTATGATAAGAGGGCTTGGGTGAAGCTGGCCGGATTTTTGACTAGCACCAGCTCAACCTCCGTGCCATTTTTTAGCCGGTACTTTTCACCGCGGCCAAACGCCAGGGATACCTTAGCCAGCTCGCCGATAAGCTCTTCAGGTTTTACGCCCGGCAACAACCGGCGGCAAAGGGCAAACGCCGCCGCGCCGTTTAGGAAGTTATGCTGGCCGGATAATTGCAGAGTGGCGGCGTATTTCTTACCGCCAATATTATATTCGACTTTCTGGCCGTTAAAACGGCTCAGTTCGACATCTGTCTTCAATGGTTTTAGCGCCGCGGCTTTAGATGCATCCACGGCGGCCAGCTCATAATCGCTAGGGAAAAAATTGCTGAGCCTGGTAGCCGCACCAAAATAATATGTCTTCTTGTTACTTTTTTCGGCCTGCCGAACCAAGTGCGGGTCGCGGGCGTTGGTTACCACCCCTTCGGCGGCGGCTTCCATTGCCGCGCCTATATATGAGGCGATGGTGTCAACCTCGCCATACCGGTCCAGCTGGTCGCGGCTGACATTAAGCGCCAGAACCCAGCGCGGTTTAACTAAGCGGACCAGGCGGCGCGCGGTAGCTTCGTCCACTTCCAGTATGGCAATGTCGTACTTAAGCCTGCCAAAGATATTAGCGTGCTGGGCCAGAGAGGAGGCGATGCCCCGAACCAAGTTGCTGCCGGTCGGGTTCGTCAGGACTTTTTTCCCATTGGCTTTAAGGAGCTGTGCGACGATTTTAGTGGTCGTCGTTTTGCCATTGGTGCCGGTGATAACCACTATGCCCTCCGGCAGCTGGGCAAGCATAGAACTGACGTAATTTGGAAATAACCGCTCGATAACCAGGCCCGGCAAAGCGTGGCCACCGTTTTTTCTGTATGACAATACCAGCTTAATGGTTTTGCCAATGAACGTGCCGAGGAAATCCTGCATATCAGGCAAGCTCAACGAGAGCGGAATCTTTATAAGCCTTGCCGCGGCGCAGCATTAGCCGCCCGTTTTTAAAATCACCGGCGTCAAAATGGTCTTTAGTGAACGGCTCGCCGTTAACATAGACTGCTTTGTTTTGGACTAAACGCCGCGCCTCGGATTTTGATTCAGCCAGCTTTGAACTGACGAGCACGTCGATGACAGAACTACCAGGCTGCACTTTAGTATTCGGCAACGCTTGGCGGACTTCGGCCAGCGCCGGCTCGTCAGCTTGCTCGATAGGGAGTTTGCCAGTTAGATAATCTGTGACTTTTTCAGCAAAGACTGTCTGTTCATCGCCGTGCACAAGCTTAGTTACCTCTTGGGCCAGCCGACGTTGTCCTTCGCGGGCGTGTGGGTTTTTGGAGTGCTCAGCAACGACTTTTTCAATTTCCTCTTTATTCAAAAGTGTGTAGATCTTCAAATATTCTTCGACTTCACCATCCTCCACATTAATCCAAAACTGATAGAACTTGGTAGGCGATGTCCGCTGCGGGTCCAGCCAGATGGCTCCGGCCTCGCTTTTGCCGAATTTGCGGCCGGTGGTTTTGTCGATCACCAGCGGCATGCTCATGGCGTGGACTTCCTTGGCGTCTTTCTTACGGATGAGGGCGACACCGGAGAGCATGTTCCCCCACTGGTCGGAAGCGCCGATTTGCATCACGACATCCTTGTTATTGAGCAGCCACCAAAAATCGTAGCCTTGGAGCAGTGAATAACTGAACTCGGCATAACTGATGCCGGCGCTGCCCTCGCCCAGGCGGGTACCGACGAATTCTCGCTGCATCAGTTCGGCCATCGGGAAGAATTTGCCATAGTCGCGCAGGAAGTCAAGATACTTTACCCCGTCAAGCCAGTCTAAATTATTGACGAGCTCATGGTCTTTTCCGGCGAACAGCTGCTCCATCTGGGTTTTGATCCCCTCGATGTTCTTGGAAATTTCCTCCCGGCCCTGGAGCTGCCGCTCTTCCTCTTTACCGCCCGGATCGCCGACGAGACTGGTAGCCCCGCCCGCCAGCAGAACCGTTTGCCAGCCGGCCTCTAAAAAACGTCTCGCTAGCATGATAACCGCCAGGTTGCCGATGGTCAGGCTGCTGTCGCTGGCATCTATACCCAAATAGAACTTCTTGGGCTCGTCCAGCCAATTAACATCGTCAAAGGTCTTATCTTTTATTAGGCCGCGCCAAAACAGGTCTTCGGATAGGCTCATAAGCTCATTCTCAGAAAATTATCTATTATTACATTAGTATAACGGAATATTTTCACCATTTTATACTTATTGCTTTTGGTATAATTATTCCGAACGGAGTATAAGGTTAATTAATGAGAAGACCAGTCAGACCATCTTCTAAGCCGATCACCACGCGGAGCGGCAAGGTGCTTAAGGTGAACCGTTCTTTAGGCGAACGGTACAGCAATATGAGACAGGCTAAAGCCTTGCGGAAAGTCAACCGGCTGAGAGGTTTGCCTAAATCCCGCCTTAAGAGGCTGGCTTGGCGGATGCACCCGCGCCGGCTGGCGGAATATTGGTTTAGCCGCGACGGCGCAATCATGGCCCTGAAGGTCATCGGCATTTTCATTATGGTGATGTTTATTATCATCTTGGGTGTCTTTGCTTACTTTAGGAAAGACCTCAAGAGTATCGCTGACATTTCCGGCAGCAACCTTGGCGGCAGTATCAGCTACTATGACCGCACTGGCAAAATCCTGCTATGGCAGGACTACAACGCCGTTAAGCGCGTGCCTGTCCAGAGCGATGAAATCAGCCCATATCTAAAGAACGCGACTATCGCGGTCGAGGACAAGAACTTCTATTCTGAGCGCGGCTTTGACCCTAAGGGATACATCAGGGCGGCCTTTGCCGATGTCTTGCACCATGGCGGCACCCAAGGCGCCTCAACTATTACCCAGCAGCTGGTTAAGCTTACACGCGACTTTAACGAGAACCGGACCGTCGCGATTAAAATCAAAGAGCTGATACTGGCCGTCGAACTGGAGCGCACCTACACTAAGGACCAGATTTTAACAAGCTACCTGAACGTCGTGCCTTACGGCGGCGTCGACTATGGCGCCCAGGCGGCAGCTGGAGACTATTTCCATAAGAACGCCAAAGACTTAACACTGCCGGAAGCCGCGATGCTGGCCGCCATTCCTAAAGCGCCTTCGCTGTACTCGCCCTATGACAAAGCCGATTTCGATAAAAAACTGTTCATGGGCCGGTACGACTACGTGCTGGACCAGATGGCCGACCAAGGAAAGATTAGCAAATCCCAGGCCGCAGCCGCCAAAAAACACGACGTCCTGGCCGAGGTATTCCCACAGCAGACCAAATACGCCGGAATCCGCGCACCTTACTTCGTCCTGGCTGCCAAGCGCGAGCTGGATTCGCGGTTTGCCGGCCAGACCGGCAAAGTCGGTGGCTGGAAAGTGATTACTACGCTAGATATGAACATGCAAAAGGTATCCGAACAGCGGGTCGCCGCCAATCTACTTAATGTCCAATATGCCGGCGGAGATGAGGAGGCCACCGTCACCGAAGACGTCCAAACCGGCCAGATGTTGGCGCTAGTGGGCGGCACTAACTTTAATAATTCGACATACGGGCAGATTAACTACGCCCAATGGCCGATATCTCCCGGTTCTAGCATTAAGCCGTACGACTATAGCGCCTTAATTGGTAACAACAGCGCCGGGGCCGGGTCAATCTTATATGACGTTGTTGCTCCTTTGCCCGGTTATCCGTGCACCAACCACGCGCTCCCGCCGAACGGTAACTGCCTATGGGACTTTGACCGTCGCTCGCCGGGTCCAATGACCATTCGCTACGCTCTTGGAGGATCCAGGAATATCCCGGCAGTCAAGGCCACATTGTCGGTCGTCCCTGGTAACCAGCAGGCGTCAATCAATAAAGTTGATGATTTAGCGGACGCAATGATGGATGGCAACGTGGGATACCACTGTTATAAATCAGGCGTGGATGTAACGCAGGCATCGGTTGCCGACCAGGCGCCCTGTACGCCATCATCCGGCATCGGCGACGGAGGCTACTTGCACCTTGACCAGCACCTCAATGGGCTGTCTACTCTTGGCAGGATGGGCCAAGCCATTCCTGCAACCTACATCTTGGATATATATAGTGGCACCAGTTCCAAGCCTTTCTACCACTGGACTAAACCGAAGCCAAAGCAGGTGATGGACCCCCAGACCGCCTACATCCTCAATAACATGCTGTCTGACCCGCAGGCGTCATATTTCGCCTATGGCACTAAATTCCAGCACTATAATGGCTGGGATATAGCCGTAAAGACCGGCACCACCAACGATAACTTCGACGGGCTGATGATGGCCTGGACAACAAAGTACGCCGTCGGCACCTGGGTCGGATACCACACCCGGCAGGTCGCTTTAAATGCCGAGATGGAAAACTTAACCATGCCTGTAACCCGTAACGTGATAGAGGCGGCCTTAGATACAGTTAAAAGTGGTCCGGATAACTGGAAACAGCCCGCCGGCATCCAAACGCTGCCAGTCTACCGCAGCCGGATTGCCTATAATTCGCAGGGGCCGCCGCCGTCAACCGATATATTCCCAAGCTGGTTCAAGCAAAAAACCGCCAGCAGCCAAAATCAAACTATTGATAAAGTTTCGGGCTTGCTTGCCACCAATTGTACGCCGTCGCTGGCTAGGCAAAGCCTTGGCGGCGGTTCAGCCCTAAGCACCATGTCTATCGACCAGTTCTACCCGCCTGGCCATACGGCCTCGACTTCGGCCAATTTAACTGCCAAGGATAACGTGCACAGCTGCAGCGACAGTCCGCCGACTGTCCGCATAACAGCCACGGACTGCAATACAAGCTGTACGATTTCAGCGACGCCGTTCGCGGGGACACACCCGCTTAACGACAGCGCCTACCCGCAATTCCCCGGCACCGTAACTATAGCGGTGAGCGGCCACCAGATATGTAGCTCTTCTAAGATCAATGATGGCGTGCCGGTGCAGTGCAGCTATAAGCCGACATTCAGCGGAGCGGGCACCATAACCGCTACGGTCACGGATAGCGTGCTTTACAGCGGGAGCGATAGCAAATCTGTAAATTTTACGCGAGCGGCCCAGCCGCTCAGCCTCCAGGCCAGCACAAACGGCGCAAACATTGACTTTAGCTGGAGTGGCGGCAGTTCGGGAGACACCTACACTGTATTTGATTCCTCTAAGGGAGGCGCTAACGTGGTAAGCTGCACCAACGTTTCTACTTCAAGTTGCAGCACGTCATCAGCAGGAATTAAAAACGACTCATTTTTCGTAAAGGACAATACCTCGGGCCAGCAGTCCTCTAGCGTGACTCCGACTTAAAACATTATTTGCTCAAGTATATATTGAGGGAGCTTCTGATGTCGGTCACTGGCATAAGTAAGGCTGGCTTCTTGCCCGAGCGGACTCTTGGGCCGATAGCGGCTTCAAAGCCTAGTTTCTTAGCCTCAGCGATTCGTTTTTCCAAAAACGGCACGTGGCGGACTTCACCCGATAAACCGACTTCGCCAAACACAACGGCGTTCTTTTTTAGTTGCATTCCCTTGGCCGCGCTGGCGATAGCCATGGAAATTGCCAGATCGGCTGCCGGCTCCGTCAGCCGGATGCCGCCGACGATGTTCACGTAAATGTCTTTGTCGGCTAATTTTAGTTTCGTGCGGCGCTCCAGCATGGCAATCAATAAGTTCACGCGGTTAAGATCGATGCCGCTGGCCGTGCGCTTTGGATAGCCATAGCTGGTCGGGTTTACCAATGCTTGGACCTCTACGAGAAGCGGCCGGCTGCCTTCCATGGTGGCGTGCACAATCGAGCCATCGCTGACCTGGCGCTCTGCCAGCAAAGCCGCCGACGGATTATCAACCGGTTGCATCCCTGTATCCGTCATTTCGAATATTGCGGCCTCGTTGGTCGAACCGTAGCGGTTCTTAGCGCTGCGCAGTATTTTGAAACCGCCGTACCGGTCGCCTTCCAGCTGTAAAACAACGTCGACCATATGTTCAAGCAAGCGCGGGCCGGCGATATTGCCTTCCTTAGTCACGTGGCCGACCAGGATTAATGCCGTGTTGCTGGCTTTGGCGGCGGCGCTGAGCAGCTGGGCGCTGTTCGTAACCTGGCTGACATTGCCGGCCGCCGAGTTTATCTCATTAACAGCGACAGTTTGGATTGAATCAACGACTACCAGTTCATAATCGCCGGCCGATATGGTCGCAGCTATGTCATTGGCAATGGTAGCGGTTGCCAGCTGCAGCGTTTTGCCAGCTATTTTCAGCCTCTCGGCCCGCAGCGCGACTTGCTGGGCGGATTCTTCGCCGCTAACATACAGAACATTGTGCTTTTTTGAGGCGTTGTGGGCCAATTGCAGCAGCAGTGTGCTCTTGCCGATACCTGGTTCGCCGGCCAGCAGGCTGACGCTGCCCGGTACGAAGCCGCCGCCTAGCACTTCATCAACTTCGTCCAGGCCGCTTGGCAAGCGGCTTGTCCGGCTCTTTAAGGCGCTGGCTATGTCAGCGGCGGGTACCGTTTTGCCGCTGGCGCCGGCAGTGGCGGTGCTTACTTCTACCTGCTCAGTCAGTGTATTCCATTGTCCACACATGCCACAGCGGCCCTGCCACTTGTTATAAGTTGCGCCGCAATTAGAGCAGACGAACCTCACTCCCAAACTCTTTGCCATATCTTTCCTAGTTTATCAGATTACTGGGGCTGCTGGGTGGTCAGCCGGGTGTCGATTGATTTATCCAGACTTGTCAGCTCGCTGGCGATGACGTTACGCGCGTCTACCAGCTGGTTATAGCTGTTAATATCACTCCGCAGTTTGTCTATGGCCGTATTGTAAGCGTTGACTTCGGCATTAAAGCTGGCGGCAGCCGAGTTGAATTGCCCCGAGTCATGAATCGTATTCAAGCGCGCCCGGTCAGAGTTTATCTTTGCGAGCTGCTGCTGCTGCGACTGCTCTTCAGCCTCAATATGAGCCTTCATTTGAGCGAGTTGGGCATCGTCAGCTTTAATCGCGTCTTCACGGTTGGTGAACTCTGCTTCGTAAGCGGCCTCGTAGCTGGTAACGGCGTGGCGGTCGGCAAAGTATTTTTTATAATAGTTTTCAAGCGGTGACGGCAGGTTGGCTATCTCGGTCCCAAAAACCGAGTGCATCTCGTCGACCACGTCATTTGGCTCGCTCTGGCGGTACTCATTTATAGTCTGAATAATGCGTTTGTCATGCAGGTCGTGGTTGTAATAATTCTGCAGCAGCCCGTCTATGTGGGCCCTATCCTTGGAGCTTAGCCGGTCATAGACGGCGTGCAGCATCTCATGGGCCGAGGTTACTTCCTGGACACCGGCCAGCCGCTTATCTTGGACATTATATACAAAGATGCCCTGCTGGTCGGAGTGATAGCAGCCCAAAACTATCGTTTTTTCAGTTTCCTGGCAGTCGCTCCTGAACTGGTCAGCGTTAGTTTCTAAATCCGGATGGTTAACGTAAAAGACATGTTTGGCGTAAGGCGTCATAGTGTCTTGATCCGCCAGCTTTACTACGGCGGCCGGCGGCGTATAGCCGCGCAGCGCCCACCAGTCGCTTATGGCCTGGGCATTGAAGTAAATCAGGAACGGAACAGCTATCAATACCAGCAGCAGCAGATAGGCGAGTAACCGGCCAATGTTCTTCACTCCCTAACAGTATACAGCTATTACTCGACTGCGGCGGCGTATGTTAATTCCGAGTCTTTATCCTTGCCGCGCTTGGCATTTACCGTCACCACGTCGCCGGTGTGGTAGCTTTCATCAAGCAGGCCGGCAGCGATAGCGTCCTCTAGAGTCTCTTGTAGCAGCCGCCGCATCGGGCGGGCGCCGTTGTGGGCGTCATAGCCGCGTTCCATCAAATATTCTTTGGCTTTAGGACTGACCTGTAGGCCGATGCCCTTCTTGATAAGACGGGCGCGCAGATCGTCAAGCTGAAGGTCGAGGATTTTCAGGGCGTCTTTCTTGGTTAATGCCCTAAAGACAATGATCTTATCGATACGGTTAAGCAGCTCCGGGCGCATCATTTTCTTAAGCTCGTCCAGCACTTTATCCTTGTTGGCCTCATGCAGGCCGTCGAGGTTATTGAAATCGGACGCATTGACGGCACCAAAGCCAAAGCTGGCTTCTTTTTGCAGTTTTTCAGCCCCGACATTGCTGGTCATGATTACGATGGTATTGGTGAAATCGATTTTCCGGCCTTTGGAGTCGCTCAGCACGCCGTCTTCCAGAATCTGCAGCAGCATATTGAAGACATCCGGGTGGGCTTTTTCGATCTCGTCAAAGAGCACCACGCTGTAAGGCTGTCGGCGAATCCTGTCGGTCAGCTGGCCGGGATCGTCATAGCCGACGTAACCGGCCGGGGCACCGATCAAGCGCGCAACAGTATGGCGTTCAGCAAACTCACTCATATCGATCTTAACCAGCGCCTCAGCACTACCAAAGAACTCGCGGGCGAGCACGCGGGCCAGCTCCGTTTTACCTACTCCCGTAGGGCCGAGAAAAATGAATGAACCGATAGGACGGGTTTCGCTGGAAATTCCAGATCGGCTGCGGCGGACGGCTTTAGCGACTGTTTCTACCGCCTCATCCTGGCCGATTATGTACTTACCAAGATTCTTCTCAAGGTTGACTAAGTATTTAGCTTCACTGCGGATAACTTTGGTAACCGGGACACCTGTTATTCGCGCCACAGTCTCCGAGACATCATCAGAAGTAATAGTGATTGGTTTACCCGCCCGCGTGGAAGTCTCCAGCTTTTTAATCTCGTCGTTGATTTGGCTGGCGCGCTGCTTTTCGCGGGCGGCTTTTTCGTAATCTTCGCTATCCACCGCTTCATCGATGCGGTTATTGACCAGCCGGAGTTCTTTCTGCAGCTGCCGCAGCTCCGGCGGAGTCTTACCCTTGTTAACCCTAAGATAAGCGGAAGTTTCATCAAGCAGATCGATCGCCTTATCGGGCATATAGCGGTCGTTTATGTAGCGGCGGGCGAACTGGACGGTGTCTCCAAGGACTTCATCGCTAACTTTCACTCCGTGGAACTCCTCGTAATGCTTGCGTAGGCCTTTGAGGATAGCCAAGGTCTCAGGGGGTGTGGTTTCAGGCACTTGGATAGGCTGGAAACGGCGCTCCAGCGCGGCGTCTTTTTCGATATAGCGGGTATATTCATCGGTCGTGGTTGCGCCGATCATCTGGATTTTACCTCTTGCCAGACTGGGCTTTAAAATGTTTCCGGCGTCCATACTGCCTTCGGCGGCTCCGGCCCCAACAATCAAATGGAGCTCATCTATAAAGACGATGACGTTTTTATCTTGCTCCAGTTCGGCAATGACTTTCTTAAGCCGTTCTTCGAATTCGCCCCGGTATTTGGTACCCGCGATCATGCCGGCCAAATCCAATGTAATAATCTTTTTCTCCAGCAAACTGTCAGGCACTTCTTCGTTAACAATCCGCTGGGCCAAGCCCTCCACGATAGCGGTTTTACCGACGCCAGGTTCGCCAATCAGCACCGGGTTGTTTTTGGTCCGCCGGTTAAGGATGGTCACCACACGCTTAATTTGCGGCTCGCGCCCGACGACCGGATCCAGCTTTCCGTCTCGCGCCAGCTTAGTTAGGTTAGTGCCGAAGAACTCCAGGGCGCTCTTCTTGGCATTCTTGCCGCGGCGGCGGCCGTCGCCGACTTGGGAACCATCACCCTCGTATTGCTGCCGCTGGAGGAATTGCTCGACCTCGCCGCTAAGGGCATCGATATCAACGCTCATGTCGCGCAGCAGCGTGGTGGCGCGGGCATTCTTTTGGCTCAATATGCTATACAAAATATGCTCGGTGCCGCAGTAGTCCTGGCTGAATTCCTGGGCGATCTCCCAAGCCATCTTTAGGGTAAGTTTGGCGGTCTCCGATAAACCTTTACCGCCCATATTAATAACTAGTGTCTTAGGTGTTAGGTTGAGTGCCAAACGGGCGCGGTCCAGCGTCACGCCGGCGCCTTCGAGTATTTTAGCGCCCATGCTGCCTTCCTGCGCCAGCACGCCAAGCAGCAAGTGCTCGGTACCTATATAAGCGCTGCCGCTGGCCCGCGCAATCGCGTCAGCATGCCGCAGGCTATGCAGAGCGTTATTAGTAAGATGAGATAAAAATTCTTGGAAATCAGGTGAGTTTGGAATCATATGCTTAGTTTATACCCCTATAAACTTATTTTTCGCTGTGACCAGTTTTACTGATTAAGCGTATTCTCATTATAGCAGAAATTAGCACTCTCCTGTCAAGAGTGCTAATTTTAGTTATTTGCTATCGGTGCCATGTTCTTCGATGGCCTCAAGCAAAGACGATTCCAGCTCGCTCTTCTTCTTCAGTTTCTGCTGGACCGGCTTGGACTCTACGCCGGTTTCTTCGGGTTTTTTCTCTTGAGATTTAACTTCAGCCGCATCGCCGGCTTTCTCGGCTTCAACATCCAGTTCAAAACCAGTCAGTTTACCGGCTAAGCGGACGTTTTGCCCGGCTTTGCCGATAGCGATACTCAGTTGGTCTTCCGGCACTATTACCAAGGCTTTTTCGCCCTTAATCTCAACCTTGCTTACGTTGGCGGGCTTCATGGCATTGGCGATGAATGCCAGCTTGTCTTCGTCCCACACGACAATATCGATCATTTCCTGACTGCCGATTTCATCGCGAACGGCATTGATGCGCGTGCCATGGCCGCCTACGAAAGTGCCAACCGGATCTACGCCTTGCACATTACTAGATACGGCGATTTTGGAACGGACACCGGCCTCACGGGCTACCGCCTTGATTTCAACAGCATTGCTTTCCATCTCCGGCACCTCAGCCCCAAACAGTAACTCGATGAACTCCCGGGCGCCGCGGCTGACAATCAGTTGCGGACCGCGGAAACCTTTTTCCACGTCTTTAAGGAAAAATTTCAGCCGCTGGCCGGGGTAATATCTTTCGTTTTGAATCTGTTCGCTAACCGGCATTATTCCCTGGGCCCGGCCTAATTCCACCCGGACCATCCGGCCCTCTACGCGGGTGACAGTGCCAGTGACGATGCCGCCAATCTTATCTTCATACTCAGCCAGAACAATTTCACGCTCGGCTTCGCGCAGCCGCTGCAATATCACTTGTTTGGCCGTCTGGGCGGCTACCCTGCCGAAGTCTTTGACCGGCTGGATAATTTCTACCATCTCACCGACTTTAGCGTTTTTGCGGATGGCTTGGGCCTCGGGGAGGCTGATTTGCATATGAGGATTTTCGACTTCTTCAACCACTTCTTTATTCACATAGGCGGTCACATCGCCT
>Ga0157372_10006702_pt1 | contig 12252 bp, 12 predicted proteins | sample C55metaG_FD_115307 | JGI IMG/M metagenome (GOLD analysis project Ga0157372, IMG submission 115307) | Corn rhizosphere microbial communities from Kellogg Biological Station, Michigan, USA - C5-5 metaG | ecosystem: Host-associated > Plants > Roots > Rhizosphere > Soil | place: USA: Michigan... | reverse complement strand
GCGCGTCGACTCGGCGTTCGCCGCGCCGTCGACGAGATTTCTCACGGCGGCGTTGATCGTCTACGCGGCTGAAGCGCGATCGACAGAGATCGCTGCGATGGTGGGTAACTCCACGTCCGATGCCGCATCCGAGCAGCGCGCCGCGCGATGTCGCCGCGTTCAGACGGTCTCGGCGTCGCTGGATCTGGCGGAGCGACGGTTGCGCGAGGGCGGCGACCAGTATTCCGGCGCCGGTCAAGTGCGGTCGGGGCTGAGCGCCGCCCGGGAGAAGCTGGCTTCGCTGAGCGGACTCTGCTCGCGCGCCGGCGGGTGAGGATCACCATCCTCGCCACATTGAGCTTATAAGAGTCTGGGGGCCTTGCCGCAATCCCGGGTTGCTGGAGTAGAGTGCCCGCCATGAGCCGCTACGTATTGGAACTGCGGAAGGTAGACGGAAAGCAGAGCGCACTCGTCGGTGGCAAGGGCGCGAATCTCGGAGAACTGTTACGGATCGAGGGCATTCGCGTCCCGCCCGGCTTCTGCGTGACGACGGATGCATTCCGCCGAATTCTCGCCGACGCGCCGCCGATCGCTGCGTTGCTCGACCAGTTGACTCGGCTCGACACAGACGAACACGAAGCGATTCGGACCATCAGCGCGGAGATCCGTCGATTGGTCCAAGGCGTCCCTGTCCCCGACGATGTTGTGATGGCGATTGCCACTTCACTCGAGCCGCTGGGCGAGCAGGCGAGGTATGCAGTGCGCTCGAGCGCGACCGCCGAGGATTTGCCGACCGCGTCGTTCGCCGGCCAACACGACACCTATCTGGAGATCTCCGGAACGGCATCGATCGTCGAACATGTGAGTCGCTGTTGGGGATCGCTATTCACCGAACGTGCGGTGACGTATCGGCTGCGGAACGGTGTGGATCATCGCAAGGTGTACATGGCGGTGGTGGTCCAGCAGATGGCTGCCTCGCGAGCGTCGGGCGTGCTGTTCACCGCCGATCCAGTGACAGGTAACCGCAAGACTGTTTCAATCGAGGCAAGCGCCGGCCTCGGTGAGGCGTTCGTCGCGGGGATGGTGAACGCCGACGTCTACACGGTGCGCGACGGCGTCGTCATTGAAAGAACCGTCCGACAACAAGCGCCGGTGCTCGACGATTCGCAGATCGCGCGGCTCGCGCAACTCGGTCGCCGGATCGAGGCGCACTTCGGCGGCCCGCAGGACATCGAGTGGTGTTTGGCGGAGGACGAATTCCGAATCGTGCAAAGTCGGCCGATCACGACGCTCTTCCCGGTGCCAAGCGTCAACGATCACGAGAACCACGTTTACCTCTCGACTGGTCATCAGCAGATGATGACCGATGCGATGAAGCCGCTCGGCTTATCCATGTGGAAGCTGACCGGCGCGACGACGTTTCACGAGGCGGGTGGAAGACTGTTCGTGGACGTGAGTCGCGCGCTCGCGTCGGTGGCGGGACGCGCGGGCCTTCTGGCGATGGCGGGGAAGTCCGATCCACTTACCGGAGACGCATTACGAACGCTGATCGATCGTGATTTCATTCCGTTGCTCCCGGACTCGCAGCCCGCTGTGTCGAGCATCTCACCGCGGCCGTCAGCTCCGCCGTCGGCCCTCGAGACGGACGCGGCTGTCGTCGCTGAGCTCATTGCGACCGCCCAGGCATCCAACGCGAAGCTGAGGCGCGAGATCCAGGACAAGCAGGGTCCGGCGCTGTTCGATTTCATTCTCGCGGACCTGCCGGAGCTCAAACGAACCATGTTCGATCCGCGAAGCCATCAGGCAATCATGGCGAGCGTGGACGCCACCTGGTGGCTCAACGAACGGATCGAAGAGTGGACCGGTGAGAAAAACGCCGCACACGTGCTGGCGCAATCGGTTCCCAATAACGTCACGTCGGAGATGGGGCTCGACCTCCTCCGCGTCGCCGACGCGATTCGACCGCATCCTGCGGCCGTGGCGTTCCTCGAGCACGCCAAGGATGAGCATTTTTTGAACGACCTGCCGGCGGTCGCCGGTGGACGCGAGGCCCGCGATGCGATCCAGGTTTGGCTCGACAAGTACGGTATGCGTGGCGCCGGTGAGATCGACATCACGAGACCACGTTGGATCGAACGTCCAACCGCACTCATTCCGTTGATCCTCGGTAATGTCAGGAATTTCCCGCCAGGCGCCGCCGAGCTCAAATTCGCGGAGGGGCTGCGCGCCGCATCGACGAAAGAGCGGGAGTTGCTGGCGCGTATTCGCGCCCTGCCGGACGGCGACCGCAAATCGGACGAGGTGAAGCGCATGATCGATCGGCTCCGCACCTTCGCCGGCTATCGAGAGTATCCGAAATACTTCATGGTCAGCCGGCACTTCGCGTACAAGCAGGCATTGCTGCGAGAGGCAGACCGCCTCGTACAAGCGAACGTGCTCGGCGACCGCGAGGATATTTTCTACCTCACCTTTCAGGAACTGCAGGCCGTTGCGATTACCAACGAGGCGGATCAGGCACTGATCGAGCAGCGAAAGGAGGCGTTCAGGTCATACGAAAGTCTCACGCCGCCTCGGGTGCTCACGTCGGATGGGGAGATGCTGAACGGGGCGTACCGACGCGACGACTTTCCAGCCGGCGCGTTGGTCGGCCTGGCGGTTTCCGCGGGCGTCGCGGAGGGCCGAGCGCGCGTCGTCATCGATCACGCGACGGCCAATCTGGAACCGGGCGACATTCTGGTCACGCGCTTTACGGACCCGAGCTGGACTCCGTTCTTCGTCGGCATCTCTGGCTTGGTGACGGAAGTCGGTGGTCTGATGACCCATGGTGCGGTGATCGCGCGCGAGTATGGCTTGCCTGCCGTTGTGGGGGTCGAACGGGCGACTCAGCTCATTCGCGACGGCCAAATGATCCGTGTGGACGGGACGCACGGGTTCGTGGAGATCCTGTCATAGACTGGTGTTTCCAGCAGGGTGGCGAGGCAGTCATGTGTACGACCAAATCGTTCGCATGAGGTCGCGATCCTGTTGACACCAATTTCAAAGGCGTACCGGGCGTCGGGTTTTCCCGTCGCAATGCTCGCCGTCATCTCCGCCTGTACGGCGGAGAAGCCTGTCGCGCCGGCCGACGTGGCTCCGGTCCTCGCCGCGGTCGTCCACGCCGTCGACAGCGTCGTCGGACCGAACGATTCGCTGGCGATCGACCCGCGTATCCTGCTGCGGCCACGAATGTGGCGGCGCGCGGCGGTGATCACGGATTGGCCGGAGGCGAACCTGGCTGCCTCGATCAATCCGACGCACCCGCGCCTCGAGCTTGGCATGCTCGCCTTCGTTTGCCCTGTGCGGACGCCTGGATGTTCGGCGACAAAGCAGCGCGCGGTACTCGCGTTGGGCGCCCCTGAACTACGCCAAGATACGGCGGTGGTCGAGGCGCTGTACGCCGGCCGTGCGCCCGACGACCGGGTGAAGCAGTTGCACTGGTTTTGGTTCGCGGTTCGCCGGCGCAATGCCTGGCGGATCGTGAAGCACACGATGCTCGACAAGAGCTGAAACGACCGCTCGGCCGCCGGAATCGGAAATGCGGTGCCGTCCCTAGCGCCGTCTCCCTCGGCTGTCCTGCGCGGTCAGGAGCAGCTCAATCGCCCGCGTGGAAGCGGCAGGGTGCAGTTCTCCGTGGTGCCATCGTGCGTGATCGTCACCTTCGCCGTGGCGCTGCCATCGTAGGTGACGACTTCGCGACGCTTCGATACGGCCGGTGCCTGGGTGCCGATCGTCGCCGTCACCTGCATCGAGCGAATGACGCTTCCCGCCGTCGGATAGGTCCCTCTGCCGCTCTGCACGGGAATCGTGAGTCCGGACGTCGTATCGCCAATCAGGCGTGCCGTCGTGAACTTGTTGCCCTTCGCGTCCGTGCCCTTGGTGTCTTCGGTGCCGCCCGACGTTCCACTGATGACGCGCTTTGTGCTGCCCTTCGCGAGCCCTGTGACGGTTTGATCGCTCGCGTGATTGACCGTGGTCGTGTCGCCGTGACGGAAGAAAATCGAGCCAGTCACGGTGACGCGTGTGTTGACGGTGTTCGTCGTCGTGTCCAGCGCCGGCTGCGGTTTGTTGTTGACGTCCGTGTACGCGTATGACCGGTTGATCGTCAATCCGCCGATCGTCTGCGCGGGGCACGTGACGCGCCCGGTCGACGCTGAGAAGGTGCAATCCTTGTTGGCACGGATCGGCGCGAACGGACCACCGTCGAACGGGCCGCGACCAAACGTGAGGAAGGTCGCCGCGCCGGCGAAATCGCCAGACAAGCCACCGCCCATGAAGTCGGAGGTCCGGTGGAAGCGGTCGGCGTTCACGCCGAATGCCGGCGGCATCCACGGCGCAAATGCATCGAGTCCGGCGACAAAGCTGTTGTTCGTTTCGCCGAAGCCGGCCGCCGACTGCGCGAAGCCGTCATTGATCACGTTCGCGAGGTCCGGCGAGATCGCCGATGGCTGTGTGACACCGCCATGATCGCTCGAGCATGCGGCAGCGGCGAGCAGGAGAAGCGTCGCGGAAACGAAACGTGTGCGAGTCATGTGAACCAATCCGTCAGAGCCGGGAAAGCACGTTCAAGTACTTCTATGTACCGGGCTCGAACGCCGCGAGGTGCCTCAACGAATCTTAGCGTTCGGCCTCGAGAAGAACCTGATAAACCGTCTATCCGGCAGGTTGTACCGGTTCGAGCGGCGACTCGGCTGGTCCGGCGAGGACAAGGCCGTCGGGCGTAAAGCGTGAGCCGTGGCAGGGACAATCCCACGTTCGCTCGGCGGTATTCCAGCGCACGATGCAACCCATGTGCGTGCAAACGGCGCTCACCTTCACGACAGTGCCGTCATCCTTTCGATGGACCGCGACGCGCTGACCGTCGAGTATGATCACGCGACCTTCGCCGCGCGGGACGTTTTCGACGCCCGCCGTCTTGCTCTGGCGCAGTCGATCGGCGATGTAGTGCAACGGATAGTCCACGTTCTCTTCGACGAAGCGCCGGACCGCGGAGGACGACGATGCCTTCCGCGCCGGATCGAACAAATTCCGCCAGGCATTCTTCGATCCAAGAATGGCGTCGTGAAACATCATCCCCGCTACCGTGCCGAATGTCAGTCCATTTCCAGCATAGCCTGTCGCGACGTACTGGTGATCGACCACTTGGCCGATGAACGGGAGGCCGTCCGTTGTTTCGATGACCTGTCCGGACCAGCGTCGCTCCGGCTTGGCTTGCGGCAAGAGGCGTCGCAGCGCGTCCTCCAACCGACTGTAGCACTCTTCCGTGTCCGTCTCCTGGCCGGTCTTGTGATCTTCGCCGCCGAACACCGCATACAACCCGCGAGCATCTTCGTGGACCCGAAGGTAGAAGTACGGGTTGTCGGTGTCGTCGTATAGTCCAGGCGCGATTGAATCCGCTGGGAGCCGAGCGCCGATGATGTAAGTCGAGTATGGATACAGCTTCGTTTGAAAGAGTGTCGCGTCGATGAGGTTTCGAATTCCGACCATCGGCACGTGGGTGGCAACCACGAGATCGGCACAGGCGATCGTCTGGCCATTCACGACGACGGCGAGCGGATCTTGAATCACTTCGCCGACCTCGCAGCGTTCGCGGACGAACGAGCCGGCGCTTTCGATGGCGAGCGCGAGGCCGGCGAGGTATTCGAGCGGCTGAAACACGGCCTGGTCGGCTATGGCGAGCGCCGGCTTGCCGGTCAACGGTCCCTTTTCATTGAAGGTGACCGGAAAGCCGAGTCGCGCCGCGAGAGCGGCGTCGGCACGGATGGCGTCGATCTGCTCGATGGACTTCTCGTCACTGAAGAAGGGCGCGCACAAGTAGCCGGGAACGCGACGGAAGCCGCACGCGATGTTTCGTTCGGCGACATTCGACTCGATGAGATCGATCGCCGCCGCACCTGCCTCCCAGGCGACGCGGGCGCCGTCGTCGCCGAACCGTTTCGCGAGCGTCGTAATGCGTTCGTCGGTGACGCAGGTCAGATGCGCCGAGGTATTCCCCGTCTCGCCGCCGCCGATGCGTTCTCGTTCGAACACCGCGACACGCTTGCCCGATCTCGCGAGGAGGTATGCCGTGGTGAGTCCGGTGATACCGGCGCCGATGATGGCGACATCCACTTCGTTGGGAAGCGGAGCACTCGGAAGTTCAGGAAGTGGCTGCGCACGCCAGAGCGATTCTTCGAGCATAGGATTCCCTCGGTCCGGTCCGGAAGCGCGTTGCACGGACCGGACCGCAAGCGGCCTGGTTCGATGAGAACCGGCTTCAGCGAGGCTCGGCGGGCAGGAGGGGGAGCAGCGAAGAGACGCGTACGCCGGCGACAACCGAACGAACCGCGGCCTGGCTCAGCTCGAAGGCATGCACGATCTCTAACCGCGATCCGTGGCCAAGCCGATCGGCAAACACGGCAAGACTGCGCCCTTCGCCGACCGCCGACGGCCAGACGATCGCCTCCTCACCGGCGTCCGCGGCTTCCTCCGCGACCTCCTGGCAGCGAGAGACGTCGTCGTCCCGCAAGTCGTTCAGCGTGAGCCGCCATCGCGCCAGGACGTGTGGATCCGTCAAGTCGAGTACCCGAGCGAGCGACGCCTTCACGACGAACAGCGCGCATTGCGGCGACTCGTCGGCCTGCTCCGATTCCTTGACCGCGGTCTCCGGCTCCAGCGAGAGATACACCGCGCCGAGCCGCGACGTATTGAAGCGACCGGGATGTTCGCGGCTCTTGGCCGTCGTCCTCGCGAGGTCGGTGTGCGCGGGATGGTCCGCGCGATAGACTGAGCCGGTGAATCTCACGATCGCCTGGTCCGTCGCAAAGTCCGAACCAGCAGACAAGGATGAAATTCAAGAAATTGTCGAAGCAGTCGGGCGACCCGTCCACTTCGGCCCGCTGCTTGCGTGCCGAGGCTGCTGAACTGAGCCGAGATTGGCCCGGAGGCGACGAGTCATGGAGTTGCAGACCTTGCGCGATCTCTATGTCGCGGAGCTGAAGGACTTGTACGGCGCCGAGCGGCAGTTGATCAAAGCGCTTCCAAGGATGGCGGACAACGCCACGAACTCCGATCTCAAGGAGGCGCTCAACATGCATCTGGAGCAGACCAAGGAGCATGCGCTGCGGCTGGAAAGCATCCTCCAATCGCTCGATGTGACGCTGGACGGAAAGCGCTGCGCCGGCATGGCGGGCCTCATCGAGGAGGCCGACGAACTACTGCAGCAGCAACCGTCCGAGGGCGTGTTGGACGCTGGTTTGATCGCGAAGGCGCAGCGCATCGAGCACTACGAGATGGCCGGCTACGGGACAGTACGCAGTTACGCGCTCGTCCTCGGCGAGGACGACCATGCCGCCATTCTTCAGCAAACGCTCGACGACGCAGTTCGTACCGACAAGGTGCTGACGCTGCTCGCCGAGTCGTCAATCAATGCCGACACTTCTCTCGGGCAGGCGGCCAGAGATGCCGCCGCGGATTGATTGCCGCGTCACTCCTCGAACTGTGTCGTCGTTCGCGGATGATCGGGATCACTGAGGTCCAACTCGTTCCACGGGACGCGATGATCGGAGCGCTGAAGTCCCAACAGACGAACGAACGGAAGCTCCAGCGTGCTTTGTCCGAGGCGCTCCCACAATGCGGCCGGACCTAGCAGAAACTCGGAGACGACGCCTTTGTCGTCGGTGTGAATCTCCTCGATGCGCCCGACGACTCGTCCACTCGCATCGCGAACGCGGCGTCCGAGCAGCTTCTCGACATGAACCTCGCGCAACGCTCGCGTCATGATCCGGAGCCGGGAAGTCGGTCGACGATGTTGGCACGAAGCCAGTCCTCCAACGCGTTGATCGGCGTGTCGTCCGCCGCGCGATCGATGACGACGGACAACTTGGACCGCTGAATGCTCTCCCACGGAATGCGATACGGCGTGCCGCGTCCGTGACCCAGACGCGCGTCGCGCTTCGCGTACCACATCGCGAGGCGGCGACTGAAGCGCGCAAGAAAGGTGATCGGGCTGACCTCGATGGCAACGACACGCGGCGGTGCGCCGTCGCGCACCTCGAGAATCATCCCGTCGACTCGTCCGGCATTGTCACCGTTCGCGTCGACCACCTGCTTGTCGAGCACTTCCGCAATCAGGCGAATCATCCGCCACCTCCGATAAGCTCCAAGGGGACGGAGACGACCGCGAGGATCATCGCCATGAGGCTGATCAGCAGCACGACGGCGTTCCCGATATGCCCGTTGGTATGTTCGCCCAGGTAGTGTTTGTCGTTCATGAGGATCAGGAATGGCAGCACACCAACCGGCAACGACGCCGCGGTGAGGGCCATCGATATCTGCGTCAACGCCAGCGGATCGACGCCGAACAGCACGAACAGGCCGGCCGCGATGATCAACAGGGTGTACGTCAGACTGAAACGCGCATCGTCGCTCGGCTCGAGATCTTCGCCCCACTTCCAACCAAATCCCTGCGCCACGAGATAGGCCAACGAGAGCGAGATCTCGAGCGTCGCGCCGAGGCAGGCGATGCCAAGAGACGCCACGAGGAGCCAGAAGCCGGGACGCCCGAGGACCGGCGTGACGAGTTTCGTCAAATCGTGATAATCCTTGATGTCCTGACCCGTCGGGTGGAGCAGCACGGCCGCAAGCACGAGAACGGCGACGGAGAGCAATCCGCCGAACGACATGCCGATCGCGGCCACCGCGCGATTCATCGCCAGGTAGCTCGTGTCCCACTTCTCCTCGATCGCCCCCGAGGAATAGAAGTAGTAGAGATAGGGCGACACGGATGCGCCGAGCACACTGACCGCGACGAACCAGTAATGGGCCGGCGACGAATGCGGCATCGTCGGCAGTACGCCGTCGAGCAGGGACGAGTAGTCCGGCTTTGCTTTTACCGCGCCGACCGCGAACACCAGCGTCACCAATCCCAGACCGGACACTCCGTTCTCGATCGTGCTGAAGGTCATCTTCCACAACAGGCCCCACGACACGACCGCGACCGGCACGGCCCAAATGGGGAGCTTCACCGACGTCGCAAGCTCCAATGCGGCGGCGACCCCGCCCATCTCCGCTCCGAGCACGAGCAGGGACACCGCCAACATCACGATCAGGGGAATCGAAAAGGCGACGGCGCCGAAGCGCTCTCGCATCGCGTCGGGAATCGTGTGCCGGCTGCATGCCGAGAAGCGTCCCGACATCTCGACGAGAAATGCGATGCAGAGCGTGCCGAGGACGATCGACCAGACGAGCTGATATCCGAACGCGGCTCCCGCCTGCGCGGCGGTGGTGATCGAGCCGATCTCCAGAAAGCCGCCGACGCTCGTCACGATGCCGAGTGCGATCTGGAGTGCCTTGTTCATCGTTGGAGTTTGACCACCATCTCCGACTCAATGAGCCAGCGGCGAGCGACGATCAGGCTCGCGACGAGGTAGGCGACGCTCGCCGGGATCCACATGATCAACCCCGCCAGCTGTTGGTCCTCGATCGACGCGGCGCCATACGGTGAGTACCAGGGCGCGCGAGAAAATGTCAACAACGCTCCGAGTACTCCGCTGTGCACCGACGTCGCAAAGAGCGACAGAACGGCCTGACCACGCGCCTCGCGGCGGTGCGGCCGAATCACGCTCGACCAGAAGAGCAAGCCGGTTCCGAAGAAGCTCAGATGCTGTGCCACGTGAATCCATTCGTGTTCCAAAGCTGCGTCGAACAACAGCGGCGCGTGCCATAACCAGATTGCCAAACCGTGCAGAACCGATGCCGGAAGCGATCCCGTGAGCCGGGACCAGAGGGCGCGGATGTGTGCTCGACGCATCAGACGAGCGACGACCAGGCGGCCGCGCCGCGGCAATGCCCATATCAACGCGGGGAAGGACGCCGACGCGACGAGGAGCGGCGCCGCGACGACCATCAGCAGCTCGTGCTGGACCATGTGAATGGAGAACAGCCGGTCCGCCGCTTCCTCGAGCGGCGGGGAAAACGCGGCCAGAAGCGCGACAAGCCCGGCGGAGAACAGCGAGATGCCACGCCAATCGCGTACTCCTCGCCGGCCAGACAATTTCTGTTGCCCAACTGCGTACGCGACCGCCAGCACGCCGCTAAGCAGGAAGATCATGCCCGCATGCAGGGCGAGAAAGTGAAGACCGCCGCCCACTGCGCGATGATCACCGCCGCGGAGAACACGCCGGTCCCGAGCGCCGAGAGTGCCAGGAAGCGAGTGCGGCCTTCACCCTGCCGCGCATCATCAGCGGACGTCCGTCGGTTGACCCGATACCCGAACGCCACGGCGATGATGCAAACAATGAGGGTCAGCGCCTCGACGAGGTGCATGAGCGGCGGCATTCTCGTCTGGCACGCCGACGTGCCGATGGCGTAGACCAGAACTTGATTCGTCAGCGCCGCGATCGGTCCGATAAGAACCGCCAGCGCGAGCAGGTTAGACGATGCGCGGACTGACATAGATGATCAGATAGATCGGAATCCAGAGACCGACCGTGAAATACCAATAGAAGCTGTTGTCGGCGGTGTCGCTGAACGCTTTCGCCGGCATCTCGCGAATGTTGTAGAACAGGGTGAGGCCGAGCGTGTCGGCGAAGTCGAGCAAAAGCAGCGACGTGTGAAAGCCGACGATCATCCACGCCGCGCTACCGTACGCGTTGGTGTCCCACCGCGTATTGATCGCCCAGAGCTCATACCAGCGCAGCACCACGATCGGAATGGTCACGACGCAGGTCACCGCCAGCCATCGCTTGACGCCCGCGAGATCGAGTCGCTTTGCCGCATCGGCCGCGAACTTTGCGGGCGCGATGCTGACGAGCATGACCAGCAGGTTGATCGTCGGAATGAGAAGGCTGGGGTTCGTCGTTCCGAGGGGTGGCCAGGAATCGAAGTTCTGCCGGAGGTAGAAGTACGAGACGACGAGAATGGCGGTCGTCCACCCTTCGATCGTCATGAAGCCGAGTGTACCCCACCACATCAGGCTGCGCGGCCCGAACGTGACGGTGGGCAGCTCGGCGACGTCGACCTCGCGGCGCATAGGGGTCATAGCGCTTTCACCGCTCCATCGGGTAACGCGACTCGCTCCTCATGACGCTCGCTGACTCCTTTCCAGCCCCAACCGAGGAGGCCGAGCAACGAGAGTCCCAGACCGCCGAGCACGAAATAGGGCGAGAAGATCGAGCCGATGAACACGACGCCCATGCACAGTGCGAGGTAGAACGGCCAGATGCTCCCCGACGGCATCGAATGCCGGTAATCGGGAAGGGCGTCGAAGGTCGTCGTGACGAGCACTTGTCGCTCCTGTGTGCTCAAGCCGGTGACGACGGGAAGCCCATCCTTCACTTCCCACAGCGGGTGTCGTCCGGTAACGAACGGCGTGTGCAGGAAGGTGTAGCTTGGCGGCGGCGACGCGGTCGCCCACTCGAGCCCGGACGCGTTCCACGGATTATCGCCGGCGAGCTCGCCGGATCTCAGGCTCATCACGACGTCGACGAGGAAGATGCCGACGGAGGTCGCGATCGTTACTGCACCGATAGTGGCAACGAGGTTCAGCGGACCCCAGCCCGTCTCCGCGAGATACGTATAAACGCGGCGCGGCATCCCGTTCAATCCGAGGATGTGCATCGGGAAGAAGGCCACGTTGACGCCGATGAGGAAGAGCCAGAAGTGCCACTTCCCCAGAGTCTCGCCGAGCCGGCGTCCCGTGATTTTTGGGAACCAGTAGTACAGCGCGCCGAACAAGGGCATCACCCCGCCGCCCAACAGCACATAGTGCAGATGCGCGACGACGAAAAACGTGTCGTGCGCCTGCTTGTCGAACGCGACCGACGCGAGCATGACACCCGTGATGCCGCCGTTCACGAACGTGAAGAAAAAGCCGAGGATGAAGAGCAACGGCACGGTCAAGCGCGGCTTGCTCCCCCAGAGCGTCGCGATCCAGCAGAAGATCTGCACTCCTGTCGGGATCGTGATCAGCATGCTCGCCGCGGTGAACAGGCTCTGGCCGACCTCGGGGATCGGTGTCGCGAACATGTGGTGGACCCAAAGCCCGAACGCGAAAAACGCCGTCGTGATGTTGGAGAGCACCAAGGCCGTGTACCCGAACACCGGCCGCCCGGTGAACGTCTCGATGATCGGCGTGATGAAGCCCATCGCCGGCAAGAAGATGATGTAGACCTCGGGATGCCCGAAGAACCAGAAGACGTGCTGCCAGAGCAGCGCGTCGCCGCCTTCCGCCGGATTGAACCAGTGCATGCTGATCGC
>Ga0157372_10006700_pt1 | contig 12256 bp, 9 predicted proteins | sample C55metaG_FD_115307 | JGI IMG/M metagenome (GOLD analysis project Ga0157372, IMG submission 115307) | Corn rhizosphere microbial communities from Kellogg Biological Station, Michigan, USA - C5-5 metaG | ecosystem: Host-associated > Plants > Roots > Rhizosphere > Soil | place: USA: Michigan... | reverse complement strand
CGAAGCGAGAGCGTTGCTGACGCTCAAGGTCGGGGAGAGCTTCGTCGCGATCAGCCCCGCCGGGGTACAGATTTCGGGGCCGATCGTTGGCTTGAACAGCGGCGGCTCGGCCGGCTCGGGCGCGAATGCGTCGCCCGAATCGCCGAGCGCGCCGGACGAAGCCGACGACGGCTCGTCCATCAAATGAGGCCCGCCATGACCTCCACGCTTCCGGAATGCGTCGACGCGCTCGATCCATTGCGCTCGACATCGCGGCTGTTGGCCGGTTCGCCGTTTCTCGCGCGTGGCGCATCCGTGGTGGCCGCGCGCGACCCGCTCGGGCTCGGCACGCCTGCGACGGGTAAGGCCGTCGGAGAGATGCCGAATGCGGCACGCGCGGATCATGCTCCGCCTCAGCGCCAGGCTTTTCGCCTGCCCCTCTGCGAGTGCGCCACGGCTGCACGGGAGAGCGCAGATGAATAGCGCTCGTTGGTGCCTGCAGGCGGTGACGATCGTCATATCGGTGGCCCTTGCGGGATGTGCGAGTCCCGTTCCGCGCTCGCAGCCGACGCTTTCCGTGACGATTCATGCGTCGCCGACGCTCAATCCCGATGATGAGGGTCGTCCGACGCCCGTGATCGTCCGGATCTACGAGTTGCGTGCGAGAGATGCGCTCGATCGCGCGACATTCTTCGAACTGTACGACCACGATGCACGCGTGCTCGAGGGCGCGCTGCTGCGGCGCGCCGAGATCACGGTGAGCCCGGGCGAGACGGTGCCGCTCGTGCGTCCGCTCGATCCGGCGACGCGCGCCGTCGCCATCGTGGCGGCGTACGAACGCATCGACGATGCAAAGTGGCGCGCCTCGGTGACGCTCGCCAGCGCGGGCGCCGTCGAATTGACGGCGACGCTCGGTAGTTCGGCGGTGACGTTGGCCGATACGACACCGGCTCGTCCCGCGCCGAAACGCGGACTCGTGACGCGCTGGATGGATCCGGTCTGGAAGGCCGCGACGAGCATGTTCGGGGGCGCAAACGAACGACCGCCGCCGAACGCGATAGGAAACGGAGATCATCATGACGTGGAATAACCGGGTGGTCTGGTCCGAGGGCATGCTGTTGCAACAGCAGCATCTTCAGCAGCAAGACCGCTACTGGCTCAGTCAGATCGATTCGCGCTGGGGCACGCGGCGGCGCTACGGGTGGGGTTTTTGGAAGGTCGCCATCGACGAGGCGCAATTGGGCCTCGGCAAGGTGGCGCTGACGGCGTGCGAGGGCATCATGCCCGATGGAACCGCGTTCGTGCTGCCGCTCGACGACGAGTTGCCGCTGCCGCTCGACGTTCCCGAGACGCGCCGCGACGCGCTGGTCGTGCTGGCGTTGCCGCTCAGGCGGCCCGGCGTGGCGGAGATGGCGAGCGAGCAGAAGACGGCCGACGAGAGCTATGCCCGCTACCGCCGCGAAGCGTGCGTGGTCGTCGACAACAACGAGGACTCGCGCGAAGGCACCGAGATGGAGGTGGGCAAGCTGCGGTTGTCGCTCGCATTTGCCGACGACGTGACGCAGGCGTATGCCGTGCTCGGCGTTGCGCGTGTCGTCGAGTGCAGCGAGGCGAACGGCGTCGTGCTCGATCGCGGGTATGTGCCGCCGTGCCTCGATTATCGCGTCGCCGGCCGACTGGCGGCGTTGATCGAGGAGCTGGCCGGCATGCTTCGGCAGCGCGGCGACGCATTGGCCGCGCGCCTCGCTCAGCCGGGGGCCAACGGCGCGGCCGAGATCGCCGATTTTCTGCTGCTGCAGCTCGTCAATCGCAACGAGCCGCTCATGCGGCATCTCGCCAGTGTCAAGGGCCTGCATCCCGAGGCACTCTTTCGGGAACTGCTGCAACTGGCGGGCGAGTTGGCGGGCTTCACTGCGAGCGGTCGCCGCGCGGCGATACATGCGCCTTACCGTCACGACGCGCTCGCCGACACCTTCGCGCCGCTCGCCGACGAACTGCGTCGATCGCTCAGTCTGGTGATGGAGCCGCAGGCGGTCGCGATCGGCCTCGAGCAATCGCAGTTCGGCGTCAGTATCGCGCGCGTGCCCGATACGCGGCTGCTGAAGACCGCCGAGTTCGTGCTCGCGGCGAAGGCGGAGATGGCGACGGAAGCGCTCTCGATGGCGCTGCCTGCGCAAACGAAGGTGGGGCCGGTCGAGCGGATTCACGACCTGGTCAATCTGCAACTACCGGGTGTCGCGTTGCGCAGATTGCCGGTGGCGCCGCGTCAATTGCCGTTTCACGCCGGCTATTGCTATTTCGCGCTCGACACGTCCGACGACTCGTGGCCGCAGATCGTGGCATCGGCCGCAATAGCGCTGCATGTCGCCGGTGACTTTCCTGGCTTGGAGGTGCAGCTGTGGGCGATTCGACCATGATCGAGGATACGAGCTTGCCGCAGGCTCACGCGTTGGAGACCGCTGCGGGCGAAAGCGGCGCCGCCACGATGGCGGCCGAGAAACAGGTGGCGCCGGAAGAGACGCGTATCGATGCGGGGTTGCTGCCGTTATCCGAGGCCCATCGTCGAGCAGCGCTCGCATCGGGGCTGAATCCGCTCGTCGGTGCCGCGCACGCGCTCATCGAGGCAGGTGCGGCGCTGCGCGACGCACGCACGGCCCAGCCGCTGGAACCGCTGCGCGCGCGTCTCGCCGGGATGATCGAGACCTTCGGCGACGAAACGACCGCCAGAGGCATCGATGCCGAAACCGTTGCGCTCGCGCGTTACTGCCTGTGCACGTTCATCGACGAGACGATTGCCGCAACGTCATGGGGCGGTGGCGCCTGGGCCGCAAGAAGCCTGCTGGTGACGTTTTTCGGCGAAGCGTCGGGCGGCGAGCGCTTCTTCACGATACTGCACGGGCTTTCGCAGGAGCCGCGACGCCATCTCGATGCGCTCGAACTGCTGTTCGTCATCTTGTCGCTGGGCATGGCGGGGCGCTATCGATTGATGGCACGCGGCCACGCCGAACTCGAGCGCGTTCGCGAAACACTGCGCCGCCTCATCGTGGCCGAACGCGGCCGAGCGCGCGCGCCGCTTTCGCCCCAATGGCAGGCCGCTCATGCGCCGCTACCGCGGCGGCGGTACGTCAACGGCACGGCGCTGGCGCTATCGGGCGTACTCGTTTTTCTCGCCGCACTGGGAGCCGTATTCGACCACCGGCTGCAGGAGCAAGCGCAGCCCGTGATTCATTCGCTGCGCTCCGTGCGTCTTGCCACCGCCGCGCCGCAGCCTGCGGCCGCACCCGCGGTGACTGAAACCGCCTTGCGCGAGAGGCTGAGCGCGCTGCTCGCGCCCGAGATTGCCAGCCAACGCGTGACGGTGGGGGGGACATCCGATCGTGCCGTCATCACGCTGCTCAGCGATGGCGTCTTTGCGTCGGGACGCGCGACGGTACGGCCCGACGACGTGCCGCTGATCCGGCGTATCGGCGCGGCGCTCGACGGCACCGCGGATCGCGTGATCGTCGTCGGTCACACGGACGATCGACCACCGATTTCCAGCGGGCAAAGCAACTGGCAGCTCTCGCTTGCACGCGCGTCCTCCGTCGTCGAGCTGCTGCGCGAAGAAGCAGGCAGGCCCGAGCGCTTTCTCGCGCAAGGACGTGGCGCGCTCGATCCGATCGCGTCGAACGATTCCACCGCGGGACGCGGGCGCAACAGGCGTGTCGTCATCACCGTGCTTGCGCCGGGCGCGGCCTTATGAGTGCGCGACGGGCAGTGTCCGCCGCGCTTGTCGGAGATGAGAAAAGTGATCCCTCGCATAGTTGAACGCGTGAGCTGGCGTACATTCGCTGCGGCCTTGGCGGTGCTCCTCGGACTCACGCTGATTTGGCATCAGGCGCCGCGCGTCGGCTACAACGGCCGCACGCCGTTTGCCAGCCCGTCGGCACGCGCGTGGCTCGTGGTTGCGCTCTTCGCATGCTGGGCGGCATTCGCGCTCGGGCGTTGGCTCGTGCAATGCCTGCGCGATGTACGCATCGTGCGCAAGGCGCCGCGCAACGAAACGCAGCACGATAGCCAGGCGCAGGCCGATGCAGCCGCGGCCGACACGGCAAGACGCACGCGGGTGGCGCTCGAGCGCAGCTTTCGCCGCGCGCTCGCGCTGATCCGCGGCAACGGGTTGCCGGGCGCCGGCCGTTGGCGCGCGCGCAAGCTGCCGTGGTATCTCGTGCTCGGCGAGCACGGCACTGGCAAGAGCGCGATGCTTGCGGCGAGCGGGCTCGAATTTTCGCATGAGCGTGCGCTTGCAGAGGTCGACGACGATCTCGCGCCGTACCGCTGGTGGCTCGCCAACGAGGCGATCCTCATCGAAGCCTCGCCGCACGGGCACGACGCAAAAGACGGCTGGCAAGCGTTGCTGCGCAAGCTCCGGCAAACCCGGCGGATGCGCGCGATCGATGGCGCCATTGTCACGGTCGACGCAGGCTGGCTGGACGACAGCGCCGCATCGGCGCGCGAGGGCCGGGCCGCATCGATACGCGAGCGCATCGATGCGATGCATCGCACCTTCGGCATTCGCTTTCCGGTTTATGTCGTCGTGACGCGATGTGACCGGCTACCGGGTTTCGAGCCGTTTTTTGAATCGCTGGACGAGGGAGCGCGGACTCAGGTGTGGGGCACGACGTTCGAGGTCGATAGCGACGCGGGTTCGCCGCTCTCATCTTTCGGCAGCCGGTTCGATGCGCTCGTGCGCCGGCTGCAGGCGCGAGTCGTCGAATCGTTGCCGTCGTCCGGCGAACCGGGGCTCAGTGCGCCGATCTACGGGTTTCCCGTGCGCTTCGCTGCGCTCGGTCCGTCGTTGCGCGGCTTTTTGCAGGAGGCGTTCGGTGAGTCGCCGTACATGGACGACGCCATGCTGCGCGGCGTCTACTTCACGGCGGCTCCGCCGGCTGCCTGCGAGAGTCGTGGCGAGCGCAGCGGCCGGCGGCGGGGCTACTTCATCGAGCGGCTTTTGCGTGAAGTCGTGTTTCGCGAGGCAGGCCTCGCAGGCCGGGGGCTTCCGTCGACGCGCCGGCAGCGCGTCGCGCGCCGGGCGACTTGGGCCGCTATCGCCCTTGGCACGCTGGTCGTGGCTGCGTGCCTCGCGATTAGCTACGCACGCAATCTCGCATCGATAGCGGCCCTCGAGCGCGCGGACCTGAGGTTGACTCAGCTGGCCCGCGTCGGCGTCGACTCCGATGCACCGGCTTCGATGCTGCGGGTGCTCGATGCCGCGAGGAATCTGCCGCTCGGTTATGCGCAGCGCGACGCGCGCGTGCCGCTCGCCTCCCGCTTCGGGCTGAGCCAGAGCGAGCAACTCGGCACCGCTGCCCGGGTGAGGTACCAGGCGTTGCTGCGCGCGACGATCGAGCCGTTCGTCGCGCGACGGCTCGCTCGCGCATTGGCGGCTCCGGGCCTCGATGCGGGGGCTCGCTACGCTGCGCTGCGCGTTTATCTGATGCTGGGCGATCGAGTCCACTTCGATGCTTCCGCCGTACGGACATGGGCCGCCAGCGACGCGCGCTTGCTGCCGCTTACAGACGCACAGCGAGCCGATTGGCTCGAGCATGTCGACGCGCTCTTCGGGACGGGCAGCTTCAAGGCCGACGTGCCGCTCGATGCGGAGCTCGTCGGGAGCGCGCGTGCCGCCATCGGTACCGTTCCGGTGGCCGAGCGCGTCTTCGACACGATACGTCCCGAGCTTGAAAAAGCGATGCCGCAGCCGCTTTCGGTCGACATGATGGGCGGCGACGACGCGGGGCTCGTCCTCATTCGCAAAAGCGGCAAGCCGCTGACCGACGGCGTGCCGGGGGCCTACACGCGCCAAGGCTACGCGCGGTATCTGGGGTTGCGCGAGGCGGCCTTGCAAGCGCTCGATCGCAATGCCTGGGTGATGGGCCGCAGCATGGCATCGGCGGGCGATCCCGCACGCCGGGCGATGCTGAGCGGCGACATCGACCGCTATTATTTCGACCGTTACATCGCGGCATGGGACGGGATCCTGAACGACGTCTCGCTGCGGCCGCTGCCGAAAGGAAGTGACGGCGCGTCGATCGTGAAATTCCTGGCACGGCCGGATTCGCCGCTGCGCACGTTTCTGATGACGGCGGCTACGCAAACGACGCTGGCCGGCGATGAGACTGACGCCCTCGATGGCGGTAAGGGCCCCCGGCATGCGACGCAATCGATATGGCGGACCATGCTCGCGCGTGCCGGAACGATCTTCGGCTCAGGCCGTGCGAAGCATGCTACGTCGGCGAATGGGCCCGCGCCGGGGGCTCCGGGGGCGCCCGTGGCGGAGGGGCGCGCTACGGCTCGCCGCCCCCCGGATGGCCGGCCCGTGGATGGCCGCCCCGTGGACCGGCATTTCGAAGCGTTGCATCGGTTCGTGGCCTCGGGCCGTGACGCTCAACCGTCGGCGCTCGATGAGGTGCAGCGCGAGCTTGCCGCGGCAGGCGCTTTTCTCGACGCCGTCGACGCCGCCCATGCGAATGGCCTCCCCGCGCCGCCGGGCGATGCGCTCACGGCGCTCGATCAAGCCGCGCTCGGTGTGCCGCAACCGATGGCCGGCATGTTGCGCGGACTCTCCGCAAGCGGTACCGCGGCGACGCTTGCCGGCGAGCGGTTGCGCCTCGACGCGCTATGGCGCGCGAGCGTCGCGCCTTTCGGTCACGCCGCGCTGGACGGACGCTATCCGTTCGTGAGGACGTCGCAAGTCGACGTAACGCTCGACGATTTCACGCGCGTATTCGGCCCCGGCGGTCTCATCGATACGTTTTTCCGCAACAACGTGCAGCAGTATGTCGATATGTCCACGCCCCACTGGAGCTGGAAACCGTCGGCGAAAGCGCTGGGCATGTCGGCGAAGACGCTCGAGATGTTCCGCGAAGCGGCGGCGATTCGCGACGCGTTCTTTCCGGACGGCAGCCGGACGATGCAGGTGCGCTTCGCGCTCATGCCCGAATCGATGGATCCTGCGTTGACGCGTTTCGTGCTGACGCTCGCCGGTAAAACACTCGACTATCAGCACGATCCGCGCCGCGCCGTCTCGTTCGACTGGCCCGGCGCAACGGCACCTCAGCCGGCACGAATCGACTTCGCACCAGCGGCGGCCGACGGGCGCAGCGCGGTCGATGCGCAGGGCCAGTGGCGCCTGTTTCGCTTGCTCGAACTGGGCAAGCTGACACGCAAGCGGGCCGACAGCTTCGATCTGAGCTTCGATCTCGGCGGCAGAAAAGTGTCGCTCGATCTCGCGGCCAGCAGCGTCGTCAATCCGTTCGCATTGGACGCGCTGAGCAAGTTCCAGCTTGTCGATACGCTCTAACCATAGCGTGCCGGAGCGCGCCTGAAGCGCGTACCCCAGGGAACCGCACGGGGTCCGCGCGTTACTCAATGCGCTATGGATATCAATCATGCTCAGGGTGGACCGCGCATAGCCTTCGCGCGCACGCTCGAATGGCTGCACCGATTCGGCGCGCGCAGCGATGCCGTCGTGGCTATCATCGTCGCGCTTGTCGTGTTCATGATGGTGCTGCCGTTGCCGACGCCGGTCATCGATGCGCTCGTCGCACTCAATATCGCGACAGCGCTGTTGCTCATCGCGCTTTCGCTCTATCTGCCGAATGCGGTCGCCTTCTCGAGCTTCCCCGCGGTGCTGCTGTTGACGACGCTCTTCAGGCTCGGCCTCGAGATCAGCACCAGCCGTTCGATTCTGATGCACGCCGACGCAGGGGCGATCGTCGAGACATTCGGCCGGTTCGTCGCCGGCGATCACGTCGTCGTCGGTGCCATCGTGTTCTTCATCGTGGCGGTCGTGCAGTTCGTCGTCATTACCAAGGGGGCCGAGCGCGTGGCGGAGGTGGCCGCGCGTTTTTCGCTCGACTCGATGCCGGGACGGCAGATGGCCATCGATGCCGACGTGCGCGCCGGCCTCGCGCGCCCGGACATGGTGGCGCACCTGCGCGCGGAGCTTGCGCGCGAAAGCCGGATGCACGGCGCCATGGATGGCGCCATGAAGTTCGTGAAGGGCGATGCGGTGGCGGGATTCGTGATCGTGATCGTCAACCTGACGGCGGGCATGGCCATCGGCGTCGTCTACAAGGACATGACGGTTGGCGAGGCGCTTCATCGCTATGCCGTGTTGACCATCGGCAACGGTCTGATGGCGCAAATCCCGGCGCTGTTGATCTCGATCGCCGCGGCTGTCCTCATCACGCGCGGCGGTGAGGCGCAGACGCCGCAGGGCACGACGCTTGGTCGCGAAGTGCTCGGCCAGATGCGGGCGGCGCCGGCGGCATGGATCGTCGCCGGCACCGTTGCGGCAGCGTTTGCCGCCGTACCCGGGATGCCGTGGATAGCGTTCGCGCTCGTCTCGGCATCGATGCTCGGCTTCGGTGCCCTCGGCCTGCGCCGCGAGCGGGCCGGCGTCGATTCCCGCCGCAAGGGCGAGCCGGAAATGCACCCGGATTCGCCGATCCCTGACGAATGCGACATGCGGCAGATCGTGCCGATACGGCCGATCGTCGTATTCATCTCGGAGCACATGGCCGGCGACGAGCGGTTCGCTCGATTCGAGCGCGCCGCGCGTCGCGCGCGCAACCGGCTCGTGCTGCATCATGGCATGACCGTGCCGAACATCGACATCCAGCGTGTGCGCCGGCTCGAAGGCGATGCCTACGAAGTGGCCATTCACGAGGTCGTTGCCGCGGATGGACGCTTTCATTGCGACAGCCTGTGTGTCAGGGAAGAGGCGATATCCGACGACGCGCTTCGCGTACATGCGGTTGCGCAGCGCTACCCGCTCATTGCGAAGGCGGTGTGGATCGAACGCGAGCGTTGGATCGACGCCGGCGCGCTCGCATCGGGCATCGGTGCCGTCGACTATTTCGAGCGGCTCGTCACGCAGGTGCTGCATCGTCATGCAGCGCGCTTCGTCGGGATCCATGAAGCGCAACTCGTGTTCGGCTGGCTTCAGCGCGAAACGCCGGCCGCGGCCAAGGAGCTGGCGCAGGTGATGCCGCTGCCACGTTTCGCCGAAGTGTTGCGGTTGCTCGTCGGCGAGCGCGTGTCGATTCGCAACGTACGCGTCATCGTCGAGACGCTCGTCAGTTGGGCGCCGAGGGAGAAGGACACGGCGATGCTCGCCGAACATGTGCGCCTCGCGCTCCAGGCGCAGATATGCCAGGAATTCGCGCGCGACGGCATACTTCACGCGGTCCTCGTCGATCGCGCGCTCGAAGACACGTTGCGCGCTTCGCTGCAACAGAGCGCGCAGGGATGGACGTTTGCGATCGATCCCGAGACCGCCGGGCACTTGCTGACGCGCGCGGCCGAGCTATGCCGGCCGCCGGACGAGCATGGCGCGACACCCGTCGTGCTGACGGCACAGGACTTGCGCCGCCCGCTGCGGCTCTTGCTGCGCGACGAAGTGTTCGACGCCTATGTGCTGGCCTATACGGAACTGACGCCGACGCAGCGCGTGCGCGCGGTGGGGACGATCTCGCGCGATGCGGCGTGATCACATCTCGGCTCGTTCGTCGAAGAAGAGATCGTCGATTTCGATCGGCTCGGTGCAGCGTGCATCGAGCGTATCGAGTTCGTCCACGAGCCGGTAGACGACCGCCACAGCGCGATAGCAATCCGCGGGAATCGTGGCTTCGACCTGGACGTCAGCGTGAAGCCGCCGTGCGAGCTTGCGGAAGTGGAAAACGGGAATCTCGGTCAGATGTGCCGCGTCGATCATCTGCCGGGCGGCTTCATCCACGCCTTTGGCAACGACGACGGGCACCGATTGCGTTTTGCCGTCGTAGTGGAGCATGACGGCAATATGCTCCGGATTCGTCACGAGCGCGCGGCCTGAACGAGGCGCATCGAGCGTCGGGCCGGCAGGGGCCAGCAATGCCTCGATGAGCGCCGAGCGCAAGCGCGCCCGGACTTGCGGGTCGCCGGCGGTCTGCTTCAGTTCCTCTTTCATGTCGCGATGCGACATGCGCAGTCCGCGCCGATGATGGCGTTTCGCGAGCCACACGCTGGCGAATGCGGGAGCGGCGAGCGTGGCCAGCAGCACGCGGATTACGAAGTGGGCGGTTTCGACGCCGGCGTGCCAGTTCGCAGCCAACGATTGCCGGGCGAGCAGCGTCGGCACGATGTGTACACGATCGGCGAGTGTGAGCGCGGCCGCTACGCCGAGTGCCGCGGCGCTGACGAGCGAGATGGCCAGAGCCGTGAGGTGTCGAGCGCAAACGAGCTGCCGAAAATGTGCAAGCGGATCGAGCCGCGCGAGCGACGGCGCCAACACTTTCGGCGAGAAATGCATTGACCCTGCCATCCACCCGCCGCATACGGTTGCAGCGAAAGCGGTCGCGCCGATGCAAGCGAGGACAGGCACCATGAGCCGAGCGCATGCACTCACGAGCCGCATCGCCGAAGCCAGCGGGCGCGCGGCCGAGATCGCCTCCAGCGCGAGGCCCGCTATATCGAGCCAGGCATCGCAGGCGGCGTCGAGCCCCCAGAAAAGAAGCTCCGTCGATGCGGCGAGGACGAGCAGTGCGCCGAGCGGCTCGCTGCGTGCCACGTTACCCTTGGCGCGCGCATCGCGCAGCCGCTTCTCGGAAGGCGGCAGTGACTTCTCGCTCATGGCCTGTCGGCGCGCATGCGTTCGAGGAGGTGCAGGGCGGCCTCGGCATGCGCGAAGGTGGCCTGGGCGAGCGCATCGAAGAGCGCGGGCAGACTCAGTGCGACGACGAGCACCGCGAGGACGCTTTTGAACGGCAACGCTGCGACATACGCAGGAAACCGCGGAGCGGCTCGCGAGAGCACGGCGAAGCAGACTTCGACGAGAACGAGTGCGAGCAAATAGGGCAGCGCGAGCAGGACGGCGAGACGCATCATGGCCGTCAGCAATGGCTCGATCGCGGCCCACGTGCCGCTATCCAGCGCGGGCAGCCACGCGAGTGGCGGCCAGACGGCGAAGCTTGCGTAGACGACGGCGACGAGTGCATGAAGCGCGCCGGCGTGGATCAGATAGACGCAGGAGGCGTGCTTGAACAAGGCGCCGAAGACCGAGGCGTCCGGCGATGCGGCTGGGTCGAGCGCCTGTGGGTTCGCGCCGCGTTGATAGTCGAGACAGGTCCCCGCTGACTCGACGGCCCACAATGGAACGGCAAGGACGGTCGCGAGCAGCAGGCCGACAGCGCATTCCTTCGCTGCCAGGCCCAGTGCGAGATCGGGGCTTGGCGCGCGCGCCGCGATGGCTGGCAGCAGACCCGGTACGATGGGCAGCGCAAGCGCCAGTGCAACGGCGATGCGTGCGATGCGCGACAGCGCGTGCGGAGCGAAGATCGGCACGAGGATCAGTGCGGGCACCCAGCGGAGCGCGCCGAGACCGAGGGCAAGAACGAGGGGCAGCAGCGGGCCGAGCGGGTTCGTGAGCGGATCGGGCATGGACGTTCATCCGCGCGGCAGCGCGGCGAGCGCGAATGCTTGTTCGACCAGGCGGACGAGTTCGATACCGAACGAGTGGGCGCTCGCGGCGAGCGTCGCGCAGACGACCACGAGCTTGACGGCGTACGGCAGCGTCTGATCCTGGATCTGGAAGGCGGACAACACGAGCGACATCGTGACACCCGCACAGGCGGCAACGAGCGCGACGATCAGCGACATCTTGAACGTGAGAATGAGCGCATGCTGCATGAAGGCGAGGGAATCGGGCATCGGCTTTTAGCTTCGATACGAAACGACGAGCGCTTCGATGAGACGGCCCCATCCGTTCGCGACCACGAAAAGCAGCAACTTGAGCGGCAGCGAAACCATCGTGGGTGGCACCATTTGCATACCGAGAGCGAGCAGGACATGGGAGACGAGTAAATCGATGACGACGAATGGAACGAAAAGAATCAAGCCGATTTCGAATGCGGCCTGCAGTTCCGAGACGACGAATGCGGGGACGACGATGCTCCAGTCATTCGCGGCGGCCGCTCGCGTCCTGTCGGGCGAACCGTGCAGCGCGAGCTCGACGAACCGCTCGCGTTCTTCCAGTCTGCTGTTACGCAGCATGAACTGACGTAGCGGTTCGGCGATCGCCTGGGCCCGCGCGATCTGCTCGCGTCCCGAAACGGCGCCGGCCGTTGCCGATGAGGCGCTCCGTTGCGCTTCGTCCAGGCACGCGCTCAGCGTCGGCGCCATCACGAAAAGCGTGGCGGCCAGCGCCACGGCGTTGAGTGCGAGCGCGGGCGGCGCTTGCTGCACGCCGATTGCGTTG
>Ga0157372_10006696_pt1 | contig 12257 bp, 13 predicted proteins | sample C55metaG_FD_115307 | JGI IMG/M metagenome (GOLD analysis project Ga0157372, IMG submission 115307) | Corn rhizosphere microbial communities from Kellogg Biological Station, Michigan, USA - C5-5 metaG | ecosystem: Host-associated > Plants > Roots > Rhizosphere > Soil | place: USA: Michigan... | reverse complement strand
TGCCGATGGCATCACTGTTCCCAAAGAACTTTTTTGCCGCCCGCCGGGTCAAGACAACGGTAAAGGGCCGGGCGAGCACTCCGGCCGGGTCTCCCTGTTCCAACTTGAGACTGAAGAATTGATAGAAGTTACGGTCTGCATATACAAACTTTCCCTGCTCACCGTACGTAACGTCCGGCTTCGCCCGGTTCGTCACCGTGGCTTCCAACCAGAGCGACAAGAGTCTCAGATAGTCCTCGACAAAGGGGTCATTCTGTTTCACCACCGGCCCCATTGCATAGCTCATTCCCTCTGTATTGAAACCGCCATCGCCGAAATGCAAGGTCGCCCCCACGGAATAGGTCCGCCGGGCATTCGCCTGCCACTTTTCAAAGCTGTGTTCATGCAGCACGTACAACATTATGGTCATCGAAACGGCCACTCCAATGGCCAGGCAACAGATAGAAACAAGGCTGAATAATTTGTCGCGGCGGACTCCCCGCCACGCCGAACGCAAATGTTGGCGGATCATTCTTCAATATACAACTAACGGTCAATATAACCGATGGAAAATAAAAACAAAAAGCACCAAGCCTGCTCAGTATTTCGACCGAAGTCTCCATACCTACTTGCCCGATGCTTTTGTGAGTTGTTCCACCCTCGTCGGTCAAAACGTAGGCTTCACTTCCCTGTTTTTGAGTTGTTTTATACCCTGTTTGGTGCGCGTCCCCATTCGATCCGCTTGATCTTTAGACGATCCGACTCGAATTTTCCTCTTTATCCGGTCTCAGATTTGCATACCTCACCCGCTTCCGGATCGGCCCTTTTTCAAACTCGGAATTGACCTCCTAATTTGACCGGTTTCCGTTCTTTCTTCGGATTCGAACACAATTCCTCCACCCGACTCGGATTGCCTCCTTGCCTGATCTGGATTAAGCTTTTCTTTTTGGGTAATTCGCCCCGTCCTGGGCTTAGACTTCTCTCGGAAAACTTCCTTCGGTTGATTGATCTCCGCTTCCCGATTGTGTTTTGAAGATACATCATCACATCCCCCGTTTCCAAATTTTTAGACCAATTAGTACGCACAGGTTAATCACAAAGTTATCCACATCATTACTGCGCTATCAACGGATAATATCCGCGAATCAAAACCCGCCCACAATCCGTAACTTTGCGGTCACTTTGGGATCACCAACCACCCAAAGCCTTGACAATCATGACACAAGAACAGATCAAATTGATGAGGGACCGCGTGGTCGTCCTGAGGAGGTTTCTTTGACGTCGACAACCGTCAATATAAGATCAACGAGGAAAAACAACTCTCGCTAAGCCCGGGTTTCTGGGACGATAACAAACGCGCGACCGAAATTCTCAAGAATATCAAGCTCAACGAATACTGGGTCAAACTCTACGATTCGGTCAATACGTCCGTCGAAGACTTCGCCGTACTCTTCGATTTCTGGAAGGCCGGCGAAGCCAGCGAAGAAGAAACCCGCGAAGCCTATGACAAGGCTCTCGCCCAGATCGAAGAGGTCGAGTTCAAAAGCACTCTCAACCAACCCGAGGACGAACTCCCCGGCGTCATGCAGATCAACTCCGGCGCAGGCGGCACCGAAAGCCAGGACTGGGCCGAAATGCTGCTTCGCATGTACCGCATGTACGGCGAAAAACAAGGCTGGTCCGTCACCGAGCTCGATCTCCAGGACGGCGAAGGCGCCGGCATCAAAAGCGCCACGATCCAGTTCGACGGTCCCTTCGCCTACGGCTTCCTCAAAGCCGAAAGCGGCGTCCACCGCCTGGTCCGCATCTCACCCTTCGATTCCAACGCCCGGCGCCACACCTCCTTCGCCTCGGTCTTCGTCTACCCCCTCGTCGACGACAGCATCGAGATCGAGGTCAGCCCCGCCGATCTGGAATGGGAATTCTATCGCAGCGGCGGCAAAGGCGGGCAAAACGTCAATAAGGTGGAAACCGCCGTTCGCCTCAAACACATCCCCAGCGGCATCATCGTCGAATGCCAGCAGGCCCGTACCCAGGGAGAGAACCGCGAGAAAGCCCTGAAGATGCTCAAAAGCCGCCTCTACGAAGAAGAACTCCGCAAACGCGAAGCCCTCAAGAACGCCACCAACTCGACAAAGAAGAAGATCGAATGGGGCTCGCAGATCCGCAGCTATGTCTTCCATCCCTATAAGATGATAAAAGACCACCGCACCGACTTCGAGGTCGGCAACGTGCAACCAGTGATGGATGGGGAATTGGATGGATTCATAAAAGCCTACCTGATGAGTGAAAAGGAAACAACATCATAAATCACACACTGAAAACACATGAGCATAGGAACCTTTAATTATCCAGCCCCGGCCAACGAACCGGTCCTCACCTACGCCCCGGGTACAAAAGAGCGGGAAACCCTCAAAAAAACCCTGCAGGAACTCAAGGGCGCCCAACACGACATCCCCATGTTCATCGGGGATGAAGAAGTACGTACGGGAAAAAAGATCGCCTTCCATCCGCCCCACGAAACAGCCCACACCCTCGGCCATTACCACGAAGGCAGCGAGACCCATATCCAACAAGCCATCGACGCAGCCCTCAACGCAAAAGCGAAATGGGCCGCCCTCTCCTGGGAACATCGCGCCGCCATCTTCCTCAAGGCCGCCGACCTGATGTCAACGAAATATCGCCCCTATATGAACGGGACGACCATGCTCGGCCAAAGCAAGAACGCCTTCCAGGCCGAGATCGACAGCGCCTGCGAACTCATCGACTTTCTCCGCTGGAACGTCCACTTCCTCAGCGAGATCTACCGCCAGCAGCCCGTCAGCAGCCCCGGCGTTCACAACCGGACGGAATGGCGCCCCCTCGAAGGCTTCGTCCTGGCCATCACCCCCTTCAACTTCACCGCCATCGGCGGCAACCTGCCCACCTCCGCGGCACTCTGCGGTAACACCGTGGTCTGGAAACCCGCCCATAACCAGATCTTCTCCGCCCAGATGTTCATGCGCATCCTCAAAGAAGCGGGTCTTCCCGGCGGCGTCATCAACCTCATCTATGTCGACGGAGCCTCGCTTGGCAAAATATGCTTCAGCCATAGGGAATTCGCCGGCATCCACTTCACGGGAAGCACCACCATCTTCAACCATATCTATAAAACCATCGGGGAAAATATCAGCAACTATCGCAGCTATCCCCGCATCGTCGGCGAAACGGGCGGTAAGGACTTCGTACTCGCCCATGAAAGCGCCGACCCCGATGTCGTGGCCACAGCCCTGCTCCGCGGCGCCTTCGAATACCAGGGACAGAAATGCTCCGCGGCCTCCCGCGCCTACCTCCCTTCCAACATCGCCGAGTCCGTCAAAAAGAAACTCGTCGAAGGCGTCAAAAGCTTCAAAATGGGCAGCGTGGAAGACTTCTCCAATTTCGTCAACGCCGTTATCGACGAAAAAAGCTTCAACAAGATCAGCTCCTATCTCGATAAGGTAAAGGCCGACCCCGCAAAAGCATCCATCCTCGTAGGCGGCAACGCCGACAAGTCAAAAGGATGGTTCATCCAGCCGACCGTCATCGAGGCGAAAGATCCCAAATTCGTCACCATGTGCGAAGAGATCTTCGGGCCCGTCCTCACCATCTATGTCTATCCCGCCGCCGAATTCGAGCAGACCCTCGAGCTCGTCGACTCCACCTCGCCCTACGCCCTCACCGGCTCCATCATCGCCCGCGACCGCGGCGCGATCGACCTTGCGACCAATCGACTCCGCAATGCGGCCGGGAATTTCTATATCAATGACAAACCCACCGGCGCAGTCGTCGGCCAGCAACCCTTCGGCGGAGCCAGGGCCTCCGGCACCAATGATAAGGCCGGCTCGATGCTCAACCTCTACCGCTGGTTGAGCGCAAGGACCATCAAAGAAACCTTCGCTCCGCCTACGGATTATCGTTATCCCTTCCTCGCTGAATAAGAAAACCGGGCGTCAGCCCGGGCCCCGGCAAAGGTCCCCTTTGCCGGACATCACAAAAAAAACCGGGCGTACACTTTTTGCCAAAAGCGCCCGGTTTTTTGTTTCTGTCATTGAAGACTACGCCGCCTTCTTCGCCTGCTTCAATTGCCCTCGCAAAAATCCGCCATCCACCCGCTCGATCAGCGTCATCACCCAGATCGTCGGCGTCATCGGCGGAACATGATCTTCCTGTCCAAGCGTCAACAACACCGGCACTCCGTAAAAAGGACTCTGATCATCCTCCGTCTCGAACGACCAGTACAGCTCAGGCTGGCTCTTACGCAGCGTCTCGCCGACATACCGCGCAAAAAGATCCCGCGCAAACTTGTTCTTCCGATCCTTCATTTCCTCCATCGTGTAATTGGCGCGGATATAATCCTCCAGCACATCCAGTGAGCCGGGTGAATAATCCAGTCGCATTCTTACTTCTTTGGGGAGGAGGCTGAGCCGGGGCATTTCATCAGGCATAATGTTCAGCCACCAGGTGTAATTGTCTTCTTTGCCGTTGAGGTCACTAACAGTTATCATAAGGGTATCGGGGGTTATTACTACAATGATAGCCAATTTTATGTAACAAAAAAGACCGCATTAAAAATCTTATCAAATATCAAAGGTGGACAGTCAGGCACTATCTTTGCAACCAGTAACAAAAAAATAATAATTTGATTATGAAAAAACTAGCATTGGTCCTTTTTGCAGGGTTCTCTCTCGCAACCGCGCACGCACAATCGGTGCAATTCGGAGTAAAGGGGGGAGTAAACTTCGCCACGCAGATAGGGAGCGACGCCGGCGACAGCAGAGTAATGGGTAACGTAAACGCAGGCGTTTTTATGCGATTCGGCGTTGCACCAGGATTCGGCGTTCAGCCGGAGCTTGTTTATTCGGGTCAGGGCGCTGGCTACCGGGTGAACGGGTACAGCGACAACTATCACGCAAACTACCTTAACATTCCGCTCCTCCTCAAATGGTCCAGCCGCCAGGGTCTCTATTTCGAAACGGGCCCCCAGGTCGGCTTCCTGTTGAGCGCGCATGAGCACACCCAGGGCAACAGCTATGATAACAAAGACCTGTACAATTCCGCCGACTTCGCATGGGTATTCGGTGTAGGCTACAAGATCCCGATGAGCCCCGTCGGCATCGATTTCCGCTACAACCTCGGCATCACGAACGTCGAAAACCTCGATGTCACCCGCCAAAATGGCTCGATCCGCAACAGCGTTGTACAATTGGGTCTAACGTACACATTGTTCAATACCGCTCGTAGATAATAATTTGCAAAAACAATCGTTAGAAAAGGGCCGCATAAAAAAAACGGCCCTTTTTAGTTAAAATACCCACTAAGTGGTATTGCGAATTATTTGTTCACGGGTACTTTTGCCCACAACCTAAAAACCTCACTAGTATGAAAAAACTCCTTTTGTCCATCGCAGTATTGTGTACGACCGCTATTGTTTCGAAAGCCCAAATGGCCGCAGGTGACTTCCACTTCGGCGCCGGCATCCACCTCGGACTGCCCGTCGGCGACTTCCACAACGTCTCCTCCTTCGGGATCGGCGGTGAACTCCAGGGCGAGTACGCCTTTACCGAGAACGTCACCGGCGTTGCAACTACCGGCTACACCTACTTCGCCGGTAAATCCTTTGATGACGGCATCGGCGGCACCTACAAAGCCAACTACGGCCACATCCCCATCATCGTCGGTGCTCGCTACTATGCCACCGAACAAGTCTTCTTCGGCGCCCAGATCGGTTATGGTCACTATTCCGTAAGCGTCTCCGGCACCAACATCGGCAATGGCGCCAGCGGCGGCTCCGGCGGCTTCGAGTACCGCCCCCAGGTAGGCTACAACGCCAACCCGATCCAGTTCATCCTCAGCTATGACGGCACCTCCGTCTCCGGTGGTACCTTCAGCCAGATCGGACTCTCCGCCCTCTACACCTTCGGCGGCGGAAAGTAAAATCCAATAAAAACGTTATACGGGCCGGCGCGCAAGCGTCGGCCTTTTTTTCTAATATTGCACCATGAAGATCATCCTCAACGAACAGCAATTGGCCCTCACCATCCAGCGCCTGGCCAATCAGCTGCTCGAGAACCATCTTGACCTGGCCAATACCGTACTCATCGGCATCCAACCCCGCGGCATCTACTTCTCCGACCGGATCGTTCAACAATTGCAGTCAGAAGTCTCACCGGCAGCCATCCAATACGGAAAGCTCGACATCACCTTCTACCGCGACGACGTCCGCAAAGGGCTACATGAGCTCAACCAGACCGAGATCCCTTTCTCCATCGAGAACAAAGAGGTCATCCTCATCGACGACGTCCTCTGGACCGGCCGTACCATTCGCGCCGCCCTCGACGCCCTGCTGGACTTCGGCCGCCCCGCCAAAGTCGAACTATGCGTCCTCGTCGACCGCCGCTACAGCCGCCAGCTGCCCATCCAGGCCGATTATGTCGGCCGCCCCATCGATTCCATCATCACTCAGAAAGTAAAGGTCTACTGGAAGGAAAAAGATGGCAAGGACGAGGTAACGCTATTATAGAAAATTTACCCTAATTTTGCATTCTAATGCAACTGAGCACAAAACATCTACTTGGCATTAGAGACCTACAACCGGCTGATATTCAACTCATTTTAGACACAGCCACCCAATTCAAAGAAGTCTTACAACGACCCATAAAAAAAGTCCCCACCCTCCGGGACGTCACCATCGTCAATCTCTTCTACGAGAACTCGACCCGCACCCGCATCTCCTTCGAGCTCGCCGAAAAACGGCTCTCCGCAGACACCATCAACTTCACCGCCTCCGGCTCCTCGGCCGCCAAAGGCGAGACCCTGCTCGACACGGTCAATAACATCCTCTCCATGAAAGTGGATATGGTCGTCATGCGCCATAGCGCCAGCGGTGCCCCCCACTTCCTGGCCAAACATATCCCCGCCGCCATCGTCAACGCCGGCGACGGGATCAACGAACACCCGACCCAGGCCCTCCTCGACGCCTTCTCGATCCGCGAAAAACTCGGCGGCCTGGCCGGAAAGAAAGTGGCCATCATCGGCGACATCATGCACTCCCGCGTCGCCCTCAGCAACATCTATCTCCTGAAGAAAATGGGCGCCGAAGTGACCATCGCCGGCCCCCCTACCCTCATACCCGTCCATATCCGCGAAGCCTTCGACGTCCGCGTGGAATACAACCTCCGCAACGCCCTCGAATGGTGCGACGTCGCCAACGTCCTCCGCATCCAGCTCGAACGCCAGAACCAGCCGCTCTTCTCCTCCCTGCGCGAATACAGCCTCGCCTACGGCGTCAACAAACGCCTCCTCGACAGCCTCCGCAAGGACATCGTCATCATGCACCCCGGTCCCATCAACCGGGGCGTCGAACTCGACAGCGATGCGGCCGACAGCAAACAGTCGATCATCCTCCACCAGGTCGAGAATGGCGTGGCCGTACGCATGGCCGTCCTCTATCTCCTGGCCGGGGGAACTCAATAAAATGAGGCCACCAGCCTCGCCCATATAACCACAATCGCTTCGCCTATGCAACGTATCGGCCTCTTCCCCGGCACCTTCGATCCGATCACCATCGGTCACCAGGATATTATCAACCGGTCCCTCCCCCTGTTCGACAAACTCTTCATCGGCATCGGCCGCAACGCCAACAAAACGGCCATGTTCTCCGAAGAACAACGCCTCGGCTGGATCCGCGAGATCTATAAGGAAAATCCCAAGGTCGAAGCCATCATCTACGACGGCCTCACGGTCAAGGCCTGCCAGCAGGTAGGCGCCCAATTCATCCTCCGCGGTATCCGCTATGTCAGCGACTTCGAATACGAAAAGGCCATCGCCGACATGAACCGCAGCCTCGATACCAACATCGAGACCATCTTCCTCACCTGCCTGCCCCAATACACCTCCGTCGCCTCCACCCTCGTCCGCGACGTCCTCCGCAACGGCGGCGACGTCATGCAGTTCCTCCCGGAAGTAGTCCAGCGCTCGCTCAACGGCCAGAACTTATCCGGTGGAAAACCCGTCACTCCCCATCGTCGCACCTATTAATCTTCCCATATGGCCATCTGGTTCCATCCTAACATTCAACCCGCCGCCATCCAGGCCCTCGGCAATAACACCATGGGCGATCACCTCGGCATCGTCTTTACCGAGATCGGCGACGACTACCTCAAGGCGACCATGCCCGTCGACCACCGGACAAAACAGCCCTACGGCCTGCTGCACGGCGGCGCCTCGGCCGTCCTGGCCGAGACCCTCGGCAGCCTCGCCTCCCACCTCGTCGTGGATAGCAGCAAATTCAACTGCGTCGGCATCGAAATAAATGCAAACCACCTCCGCGGGGTCCGCGAAGGCCTCGTCACCGGTATCGTCAAACCCCTCCATACCGGCAAGACCACCCATGTCTGGGATATAAAGATCTACGACTCCCGCGACAAACTCGTCTGCGTCAGCCGCCTCACTGTGGCTATAGTCCCGCAGCCGCCTTTATCACATCCTTGATCGATGGAAAGGTGTTGCTGCGCAACACCTTCATCCCCCCCGCGTCCACCCACCGCAACTCCGTTATCTGCTCCTCCAGCTGCGGCGTCAGCTCACCCGGCGCCGGCGCCTGCATCCTGAACCAATGCGTCTCCTTCAGGATATGCTTCCCGCTCTCATCATAAGTGTGATACGTGATCAGCAACGGCCCCTCCATGATCACCCCCTCGATCCCCGTCTCCTCCATCACCTCGCGGATCGCACAATGCTCGATCGTCTCCCCCGGATCAAGCTTCCCCTTCGGCAAGTCCCATACTCCCCGCCGGAACATGAAAAGATATTTCTCCTCGCCGTTACGCACCAGCCCGCCACCCGCCTTCACCAGCAGGAATTTCTTCCAGAAAGCCTTCCGCAGCTCCTCGAGGTCCTTATGGACAAAGATGCCGGCATGCACCTTCGGCTGCCGCATCTCGTGGATCATCGAATTCACCGCCGGATGCGAGAAATCGTCGATCATTACCGCGTCGTCATGATGAGCGTACTCGCGGATCTCCGGCGTCATCTCGTCACAAAGGAACAGGGGCTTGTCATTGAAGTATATCTTGATGTACATAAGCAGCGCAACCGGCGATTTAGCCGGTTTGATGCAATTTAATTACTTTCGCGTCATGGCAGAAAAGATCATCACCACCAACGAACGGGCCGTCGCCGAAAAACTCCTCCAGGTAGAGGCCATCCGCCTCAACCCACAACAGCCCTTCACCTGGTCCTCCGGCTGGAAAAGCCCGATCTATTGCGACAACCGTAAAGTCCTCGGCTTCCCCTATATCCGCGATTTCATCAAATCCGAACTCTGTAACGTCATCTTCGCACAGTTCCCCGAAGCCGCACTGCTGGCCGGCGTAGCCACCGCGGGTATCGCCTGGGGCGCCATGGCCGCCGACCAGCTCAAGCTGCCCTATGTATATGTCCGCAGCAAACCCAAGGAACACGGCCTCGGCCAGCAGATCGAAGGCTACTACCAGAAAGGCCAGCCCACCGTCGTCATCGAAGACCTGATCTCCACCGGCAAAAGCAGCCTGCAGGTGATCGACATCCTCCGCGCCGAAGGGCTCCAGGTCGTCGGTCTCGTATCCATCTTCAACTATGGTTTCTCCGCCGCCCAACAGGCCCTCGAAAAGGCCGGCGTTGCCTATACCTCCCTGTCCAATTACCCGACCCTGATCCACCTCGCCCTCGAAAAAGGACTCGTGAGCGCACAGGACGAACGCGTCCTCCTCGAATGGAGCAAGGACCCGGCCGCCTGGCAAGGCGTCTAGACACCGCCGGCAACCGGTACCAACAAAAATTCGTATATTGAGAAGGTAAATTCCATTATTATATATGAAAAAAATCCACCTTCTTCTCGCCCTCATCCTCGGCCTGGCCACCACCACGATGGCCCAGACGAAACCCCAACTCACCGCAGTCATCAAAACCCCCACCGTCCAATGCGATCAATGCAAGGCCCGGATCGAACGATACATGGCCCACGAAGACGGCATCGTAAAAATCAACGTCGACTATAAAAAGAAGACTACCACCGTCACCTATATCACCGACCGCACCAACATCGAAAACATCAAGGCCGCCATCGCCAACGTAGGCTACGACGCCGACGACGTCACCGCCGAACCCGACGCCTACAAACGCCTCCCCACCTGCTGCAAAAAACCCGAAGACGGCGGCGGCAAAAAACAATAAATTTGCAATAATGTTGCAAATAGACTAACATTGCGCCGGCATGCGCAGACGGTACTCCAAATTAATCGCTGTCTTTCTCTTACTGGCCTTCGTCCAGAAAGCAGGACTCCGTCTATGGATGCACCATTGGCTTCACGAAAGCAAGACTACCAGCACATCCCCAGCCGCGGAAAAATTCCAGCTTGCCGATGACTGCTTCAATGAAGCCATGCTGCCGTTACAAGAGACGGCCCTCTTTACCCTCTCCGTCCCAACACAAAAAGGGACCCCACTGCAAAGCGCTCCCCAATCCTCCACTCCCGACAGGGAAAAAATATACTACTCGCTAAAAGGTCCTCCCTCCGCTTCCGTTCACTCCTGACCTATCATTTATTTATTACTTAATCATCACGGATTATGAACCGGAAGCTGCATGCATTCTCACTCATCCTATTTTGCATTCTATATTCCCATCACGTCCTCGCATTAGAACCTCCTGTAACTTTTACTGGCGCCATCACCGACAAAGCCACCGGTAAACCCGTGGCCGGCGCAACGATAACCATCCCCGACCTGAAAACTGCAACCGTTTCCGATGCCAACGGAAAATTCTCGCTCAACCTCGGTTCCAGGGGCATCCACCTGGTAGAGGTCAGCTATATCGGATACGGTACATTCTATCAGAACGTCGATTTTGGCAAAACCACCCAGCTGGATGTCCAGTTGTCCTTATCCACCATCGAATCGGAAGAGATCGTGGTCACCGGCGTCAGCAGGGCCACCGAACTAAAAAGAGCCCCGATCCCCATCGCCGCCGTCAATAAAGAGTATTTGCAACAACATTCAGCCGCGACCAATATCATCGACGCGGTAGCCAATCTGCCGGGCGTGAGCGCGGTGACCACGGGTCCGAACATATCCAAACCCTTCATCCATGGACTGGGTTACAACCGCGTGGTGACGGCCGAAGACGGCATTCGCCAGGAAGGCCAGCAATGGGGCGACGAGCACGGCGTCGAAGTCGACCAGAATTCCATCGACCGCATTGAGATCATCAAAGGACCCGCTAGCCTCAGCTATGGCTCGGACGCCATCGGCGGCGTGGTCAACCTGATCACTCCGCAACCCGTCCCCCAGGGCAAGATCCTCGGCTACGTAAGTAGCGCCTACGGGACGAACAACGGTTTGACCAACTCTTCGCTACGGCTGCAGGGCAACCACGACGGTTGGGTCTGGGGTGCCCAGGGCTCGATAAAGCTGGCCAAAGACTATCAGAACCAGGTGGATGGCCGTAACTGGGCCACCAATTTCAACGAAAAGGACGTCCGCATCATGCTCGGTCTGGACAAGTCCTGGGGCTATTCGCATCTCAATGCCTCGATATTCGACGATCTTCAGGCCATCCCCGACGGCAGCCGCGACTCCGCCACCCGCAAATTCACCTATCAGATCACCGAAGCGGATACCGTTCGCCCGATCGTCAGCAACGCCATGCTGAATTCTTATTCCATTCCGACCCTGCATCAGCACGTTCAACTCTACCGCATCTATGACGTTAGCAATTTCGCCCTGGGCAACGGCAACCTGCTGGTCAACCTGGGTTGGCAGTACAGCCATCGGCGGGAGTATACCCATCCCATGGACGCGGATGTTCCCGGCCTGAATCTCCAACTCAATACCTACACCTACGACATCAAGTACAACTTCACGCTCGGCGACGGCTACGAGACCAGCGCCGGCTTCAACGGCATGTATCAACACAACGGCCTGGGATATAGCACCGACTTCCCGATCCCCGCCTACCATCAGTTCGATCTTGGACCCTTCCTCATCGAAAAGAAGACCTTCGGCAAATTGGACCTCATGGCCGGTGCGCGGTTCGATACCCGCAGTTTCAGCGGCAAGCCGTTGTACATCGATAATACGAACGCCTTCCCCGTTGTGTATACCGGGTCGGATCCGAATGCCAACCCCAACGTTTCAAAACAGTTCTCTGCCTTGAGCAAGAATTTCACCGGCTTCACGTATAGCTTTGGAGGCACCTACAATGTCTCCGACAAATTCCT
>Ga0157372_10006693_pt1 | contig 12262 bp, 14 predicted proteins | sample C55metaG_FD_115307 | JGI IMG/M metagenome (GOLD analysis project Ga0157372, IMG submission 115307) | Corn rhizosphere microbial communities from Kellogg Biological Station, Michigan, USA - C5-5 metaG | ecosystem: Host-associated > Plants > Roots > Rhizosphere > Soil | place: USA: Michigan... | reverse complement strand
TTATCCCCCATAGCGACGGAATATTGCACGGGGTCGCCTTCGCGCAGATCGTCAAATCCGCCATCGGCTACGGCGTTCCGATGGAAATACAGCTCTCCACCGTTGCCCGTGGCTATGAAGCCGTAATTCTTTTCCGCGATCAGCTGCGCGACGTAACCCTGAATCGGTATCTCCTTCACTTTTACTTCGCCATATTGCTGCTGTTTGAAATCGTTCAGGCGCTTTTCCGCGGCGCGAAATGCGTCCGTAATGGAGGTGTGGATGTTGGGCGCCGCCCGGCGCAACTTCGCCTTGTGCGGTTCGCGACTGACGGCGATCTCACGCCCTGGTACACGAATCGCAATGTGCACTTCCGGCACGTTGCCATTGCGATGCTGTTTGTGAAGCATCTCGATCGAAACGCGGCAGCCGATCAAGTGCGGATAAAGCTTCTCCAGCTTTCCCACATGTGCCCGAATCAGCGATTCGATTTCGGCAGATGGCTCGACATTGTGGAAGGCGATTTCCAGTGGGATATCCATAGCTTGACCTCAGTAGCGGAAAATGGCTGCGGCGGGCGCCTGGGCTGGCATCATGCCTTGGGGCAGGAGGTGCGCTCGCCCGCCATTGCGGAGAGAAAGACTGAGTGCTGGGTCGAGCAGTGTATCCTCGATCTGCGCTTCGCAAGTGTCCGAAAGGATCAGCGTTTCGACTCGGCCATCGCACCCGGCCTCTGCGATCTCACCTATTACCCCAACGTCAGCCAGCTTGCTTTCTGCACAATTCAAAAGAGCCCTCAGCCTGGCCGGATCCTGCCGCGTGTCGCGGCCGCCAATGTGGCGGGGCATATACAGGCTGACCTTTCGTCCCCCGTCCTGCTCCAACAGCCGATTAAAGTCTGCTCTGGCAATCACGCGCATCCTCCTCCGCGCGAAGGCGCTTCTTCAGTCTTGCTTGACTGAACTATTGGCGAGACGTTTGGCCGGCCACCTGGCTGCCCATGCTAGGCTTGACGATGTCTGGGCCAGATTGGAGGCGCTGCGGATCGCTGGAATTTTCCTGCTGGAGGTCCTCTGAAGGACTCTGGACGTCGGTGTTTCTGAGGCTGGTGGAGGGCTGAGCCCTCAAATCCCGCTTCTTCTCGGAAGCATCTCGTTTTATCTGGTGCATGGCATTCTCCAGCTTTCAGTAGTGAAACGTGCATGCGCGGGAAGCGTTGCCGGCCAGACAAGCTTAATCACTCTTTTGGCGTGACCGTACGGATGTGCTGCGCAGGAGCAGGGCCTGCGGAAAGTTTCCCCGTAACGCCCGCGCCAATTCGAAGCCAACCGATATCTACGCGTCCAAGATTTCCAGAGCGCGGTTTGGAATTTCAGTTTAAGACTCCTCGCTCCATCCAGCGAGCAATGTCAGCCCAGATAGTCTCGCCATCGAGATCCCGCAGCAACATGTGATAGCCGCGCGGATAGCGGTGGACCTCGACACGTGACCCCAACGCCTTGACCACAGCTTCGGTGGGCTGCCTCGGAATGACCTGATCATTGCCGCCATAAAGAAAGAGCACAGGCGGCGAATGCTCCATCTGCGTCGGCGCGCGCCGCGCTTCGTCCATCAGATTCACTAGGCCATACACCTGATCGGCGCGGACCGAATGCTGGTAAACTGGATCGCGCGACAATTTTCTGAGTACGTCGATATTATCGCACGCCACGATATGCAGCCCTTCACCGGAGACGTGCATTGACGGCACGAAACGCGCGGCGATCCACAACGCAGCGCGGTATGTGAGCGGCATGTCCGCGCGCGACCACACCGCGGGTGAAACGAGAATGGCGCCTCGAACGCTCAGTGGCCGGCCGCTCGCCAGCGCTGTCAGTACCACGGAGCCACCCATGCTTTCACCCAGAGCGTAGACCGGCACCCCGGGGTATTTTACGTGCACAGCTTCGACGAAGTCCGCGAGATCCTGCTGCATGGCGTCGCCGCCGGCCCAAAGGCCACGATCAGGAGAGAGGCCGAAGCCGCGCTGATCGTAAGCATAGGTTGTGATACCATGAGTTGCCCACCATGGCCCGGGCAGGTCGAAGGCTTCCGAATAATCGCTCATGCCATGCAGCGCCACCAGAATGGCCCGCGGCTGCTCGGCATTCCAGTGCCGCAGCGGCAAACGCAGGCCGTCACGGGTAATGAAGGAATCCGCTTCAATAGCCGGCTTTGTGTTCTCTATCGCGCGTGGCGTCATAGGCGCGCACGCAACCAGTGCGATCAGGACGCCAACACACGCCGCACGCGCCGCCGCAAATATGGTAAGAGATCTTCTGCGAACCATGAGTTCTTCTTCAGCCATCCGCTGTTGCGCCACGACGGATGCGGCAAAGGAATATAGCGCGGCGCATATTCTCGCCATGCCCTCACTGTTTCCGTCATTGTCGGCCTGGCCCGGCCCCGCAAATGCCACGCCTGCGCATAGGAGCCGACCAGCAAGGTTGTCTCGAATTGCGGCAACGCCGCAAACAGGCGCTCGCGCCAGGTGGCAGCGCATTCCCGGCGCGGCGGCAGGTCGTGCCCTTCGCCATTATAGCCGGGGAAGCAGAAAGCCATGGCGGCAATGGCGACACGCGATCCATCGTAGAACGTGGATCGGTTCACACCCATCCATTCGCGCAGGCGGTCCCCGCTGGCATCATTGAAAGAGAGTCCCGTCTCATGCACCCGCAGGCCCGGGGCCTGGCTGACGATGCAGAGCTTCGCCGTCGAGCTGACATGAAGCACGGGTCTCGGCCCATGTGACAGATGCGCTTCGCACCGGCGGCAAGCGCGGATCTCAGAGAGAAGCGCATCAAGTGATTTGTTATCTTCGATTGGCTCGCTGTTTAATTTGTCCGCAGAATCGAGCCTCGCGCCACGGAAGCTTATGAGAGCGCGCGTCACCATCAGGCTGCGCTAGCATTGCCAGCCTAGTCCGTCCAGCGAACAGCCGGGAGCGACTTAGTTCCAGATTAGGCTGTTGAGATGGGCGCTTTTGGGAGTTTTGGGACGCAAAGCAACGGCGGCACACGCCGGGAGGGGTGTGGCCGCCGTCGCGAAGTTCGAGCCTCGTCGTGCGTTGGAACCGCGAGGATTGGCGTCAGGGCTTGCGGCCGGAAACGCCGTGGTGGGTTCTGCCAAGCTGAGCGGCGGGACTTCCATCCAACAGCACGCCCGAATTCACGAGCTCAAATGGCTCGTTATCCGCTGTATCCATGTCGTACACCGACCAGGTCATGTTCAGTTGATCGAGAAGGTACATTTCAATGACATTCGGCAGATTGGGATCTGTTGTCATCGCAGTAACGCGGTGTCCCGTGTAGCCGTGATAGTGCCCCTGCAGGCCGCCAGCAAAGGCACCTTCCGTACAATCCGCGCCGTTCGTGTGCACGCCCTGCGCCACGCCATCCTGCTCGGTGAGTTGTAAGCCGTCGCAATATGGAACGCCGATGGCATCTGCAAACGTGAATTGCACGTCATTGGCGAACGCTGCGCTCGCCGAGGCCAGCACAACGCCGGCGGCCAGAACCAATGTGATTTTCATGTTGTCCTCGTTTTTCCTGCCGCCCCAACGCGGCGCGCGGGCAATGTGCGCGCGGATGGTGTTCGCCAAGTTAACGGGCGCTATTCAGGAGAGCCGGGCTAACGAAAAAGAAAACGGAAGAATAACGCCACCGCTAGAATGAGGCGAAAAACCAATCGACTTTGCGCTCGCTACGCGAAGAATGATGACGTGTCAGGGGTCTTTGAAACGGAAAGGGCGGCCGCGCGGCCGCCCTTCTGAAACTGATCCATTGAGCGAGACGAACTTACTCCTCGTACTCGCCTTCCGGCTCCGGCTGAGGCTCAGCCCGGCGCTGCGCCTCGGAGGTGAGGGCGCGCAGAAGTTCCTCCTCGGTAACCTGGCGATGATGCGCATCTTCTCGCACATCCTCTTCCGGCGTAGGCTCCGGCTCGTCCACTTCCGCGTGCTTCTGAAGGGAGCGGATGTACTCCTCCTTCAGATCGTCCGGCTTGAGAGACTTGGCTGCGATCTCCCGCAGGGCAACAACGGGGTTTTTATCGCGATCGCGATCCACGATCGGCTCGGCGCCGCCCGAGAGCTGGCGCGCGCGGTAGCCCGCCAATAGCACCAGGTCGAAGCGGTTGGCGACCTTATCGACGCAATCTTCAACGGTGACACGAGCCATCAAACGTCCTTGGGGTGGGGAGCGGGGCGATATATAGGAACTCTGGGCCGAAGGGCAAGTGTCAAAAGTTAACGGATCAGGCGCCGTCCATCTGCCCGGCGCAGCGACCGGATGCTTTCATGGGGAATGAGATGACTCTTCTGGAATTGATCCTTGTTGGTATCTGCGTGCTGCTGGCGCTGATTGCCGTGGGATTGCGCCTTGCCGTGAAGGAATTGCGAGAGATCAAACTGCACTTTGCGAGCGAAAAGGCGCACCGGGAGCGATAGGCCGGCGTTGACTCTCCGGTGCGCCGCCGGATCGTGTCGGCCAAAAGGGGGGACTAATGGCGGTGAAGCGAAGAGACAATCCGAATCGCCGAGTCGTCATCGGATCTTTGGCATTTGGCGCCGCAACCGCCGGCGCATGCGGTTTTTTCATCTTGCCTGCGACCGCGCAGACTTCCAGCTCCGATGTACAGCCGGCACCGCTTCAGCCGGGACAGTTTATCTGGCGGCCAGACCTTTCGCCCGGCGGCCCGGTCGCGATCATCGTATCGATTCCGAAGCAGCTCGTATTCGTGTACCGCAATGGAATTCTGATCGGGATCTCCACCTGTTCGACTGGCAAGCCTGGGCATGAAACGCCGACGGGCGTCTTCACCATCCTGCAGAAATTCAAAACACATATCTCGAGCACCTATCATGCGCCGATGCCAGATACCGAGCGCCTCACATGGCAAGGCATTGCGCTGCACGTGGGCGGACTGCCCGGCTATCCTTCTTCGCACGGTTGCGTGCATCTGCCTCACGCCTTCGCCGATGATGTGTTTGGAGCGACGGAGGTTGGAACGCCGGTGATCATTGCGGGCGATCACACCGATCCCGTTTCCATTACCGATCCCGGTCCCATCTTGGGCATTACAGCGGACGAAGAGATTGCCGCGAAGCTAGGCAATAAGGCGCCGAATCCTTCCAGCCCGAGTGCCGTGACCGCAATCCTGGTGTCGCGCGCGGACCGGCGCATTTATGTGCTGGAGAACGGCGTGAGGGTTGCGCAAGGGGATGCGATTATCCGCAATCCTTCGCAGCCACTTGGCTCAAACGTGTTCATCTGGCAAGGCGGTAACGTCAACGGTTCAAGTTGGCAGGGCATGGGTTTTCATGCCGAAATGAACGGTGCGGTTGTTCCCGGCACGGACACGCTGGAGCGGATCGATGGCGCGCCCGATTTGATGAACGCCATCCGCGCACGCCTCCGGCCCGGCGCCGTCCTGGTCACCACGGATCTGCCAGCGACAGAAGGCACGCGCAGCGGCAACGACTTCACCGTAATGGATGCGCCTGTGAGCTGACACATCAGGAGCCGCCACCCTCCGCCCGAATGCCTCTGGAGCCCGTGTCGAGGGGCAGCATCGCGCCCGAAAGTTCGACGCTAGGTATTCGCGCTTCCTTGGGCAAAGCGGCGCGGATCAAAAGCGGCAAGCGCGTCTGACACCCTGCCTTCCAGCACAATCTCCCGCATCGCTTCCGCTATGGCCGGCGCAAGAAGTATCCCGTTGCGGAATTGCCCACTGGCGACGAAGAGGCCTTCAACGGGGGATGGACCGATCAGCGGCAGATCGTCCGGCGAGCCAGGCCGCAAACCAGCCCAATGATCCACCATTTCCCATCGCGCCAGCGCAGGCATCAGCGCGCAGGAATGGCCACAAAGCCAGCGAGCTGCCGCGTCGCTAATGGCCGTGTCGAATCCCGCAAGGGCTACAGTGGCTCCTACCAGCAAACGATCGTGTCGTGGGACGAGGTAAACCTCGTTGCCCCAGATCATGTGTTTCGGAAGCGCATCGGTTGTTGGCGTTAGCGCAATCATCTCGCCCTTCACGGGAATGATTGGCGGCAATGCCTCGGCAGGAATGCCCTCAATGCGGCTGCTCCATGCGCCCGCCGCCAGAACAAAAGCATCCGCGCGATACACCGCGAAGGGCGTATGTGCGCCTGTGGCACGGCCTTTTTCTATTTCCATGCGGACTACCGCTTCGTTCGTCTGCATCACGCCGCCCGCGCGCTGGAATGCAATGGCAAGCGCCCGGCCGAGTGCGCGATTGTCCACTTGCGCCTCGCCAGGATCGAACAATGCGCCTTCGATATCTTGCGCGAACAACGGTTCGAGTGCTCTCGCGGCATACTGCGGCAGAAATTCCAACGCCGCCGATCCTTTCGCGCGCGCCTGCAGCTCCGCCGCCTCATCCACAGAGCACGCCGCAATGAGTGTGCCATCCGCGCGGAAGCCGATTTCCACACCAGAACCTTGTTCGATCTCCTGTGCGAAGTGCGGCCACAGCGCGGCCGAATGGCGTGCAAAGGTGGCGTGCGGCGCTTCGCCCTGCTCGATTTCCGCGGTGGCGGCGATCATGCCGGCGGAGGCCCAGGTCGCTCCCCGTCCGGGCTGGGCCCGCTCCAGAATTGTGACCTGCGCACCCGTTTGTGCGAGCCTCCAGCCGATGGAAAGTCCCGCGATGCCCGCGCCGATCACAACGATTTTCATGATTGGCGGATTAGAGTCTCACAGCTGGAGGGTCAATTCGCGTGACGCTCGCACCGCTGCTTCCTATATTTGCGATCAGCATGACAGGAGATGCGAATGGAAAAGGCAACCTTTGGCGCGGGATGTTTCTGGGGAGTCGAACACTTCTTTCGCGAAGTGCCGGGCGTGATCGAAGCGGTCAGCGGCTACGCGGGGGGGAACGTGGACCATCCGACCTACAAGCAGGTCTGCACGGACAGGACGGGGCACGCGGAGGTGGTGGAGGTTACCTTCGATCCATCGAAGGTGTCGTATGCCACGCTGGTTGAGTTGTTCTTCAAAATGCACGACCCGACGCAACTCAACCGTCAGGGACCTGACTTTGGCGCCCAATATCGCAGCGTGATTTTCACGCACTCACCGGAGCAGGAGCGGATTGCGAAAGAGGAACTGGAAAAGGCCACGGCCACGGGCCGCTACAACCGCCCCATCGTCACCAGCATCGAACCGGCAAAGCCTTTCTGGCCGGCCGAGGAGTACCACCAGCGTTACCTCGAAAAAAACGGCGGCTCCTGCCACGTTTCCTATGCGGAGCTTCAGGACGGCTAACCAGCAGGTCGCCAACCGGTCGGATCTCTCGCGAACCTGATTCTGGCGCGAATGCCTATCGTACTGGCCACCAAGGGAGCGCATATTTGCGTGGCAGCTATGAAGACGGCGATGTGAAGGGATATTCCATTCCAAATATTTTCTGATTGTATTCCTCGATCTCCGTGCGTTTTTGACTCAACAAGCGCAGGAGCGCGCCATGCTCCGGGGCTTCGAGATAGTGCCAGCGATTCAGAACATCCATATCTTCGGCGCTCCCCGAGAAACGCATCCCATCGAAAGAGCTGCCGCCACCGGCCCGAGGCACGACTGAACGCGAATTGTTCAGGACAGGGATGCCAAGCCGGCGAAGAATTTCGAGCCTGTATGTGTCGTCGTTGGACCAGCGGTCGAAGCGCACCGGGACAGTGTCATGCTCTCCCAAGTATTTTGTCTCCTCAACGAACTCGCGGGCATACATAATCCAGAGCTGGATTTGAGCCTCGATCTTGGCCAGGAAGTCCTCTGTGGGGCGGCCCTTATTTTCGAATAACCGTACCCGTGAGGCGATCCAGTTATAGAAATCGCGCAGCAGTAGAATTCGTCGCTGACTTCCGCTGTTCCCCAACCAGGCCTGCCGATTTGGCAAAAGGTCACCTTTGGCCAGCTTGCGGATATTTACGTCTTCATAGCTGAGGAGCAGCAGATTTTTCGGCTGCCCTCGAAGCGCTTCGGTTTCTTCGGCGTTCAGCTTCCGAATAGGAAGGGCATTCGGAACTCTTCCCATCAAGTAGGTTGTGAAGGGATCGTGGAACGGACGGGCATTGTTCAGAAAAACGATCGGACTGTTATATTGTTGAGCAATCCACGCGATCACAGCATGATTGCCGCTCCGCCTCAGACCGAAAACCTGCAGTTCCTGCGCGTTTCTTATGCCTGCAGCGGGAAGCCCAGTCACTGTCGCAGACCCCGCCTCTCGAGATCCGAAAGTTTCGCCCCATCTGTTCAAGAACTGCGCGGCAGCCTGGCGCATAGAATGGCGTCTACCGGTCAAGGTGTTCCCACCCTCAGGAGGCGCACGGAAGAATCGCCTTGCCAGACACCGATCTCCGCACCCACGCCGCCTTTTGGCAACCTGGAGTTTATTTGTTGACGAACATTACGCAATTCAGCCGGGGCGTCGGGCGTCATGATGCAGGGTTCGCGTGAAACAGATGCGGCGCCTGCTCCTGTCGAGGTGGACGCCTTAGACGGCCGCCTGTAGCACAAGCAACTGAGCCCTCCAACTACATGCGCTTGCCTGCGATGGGCGCCCCGGCAGGGAAATGGATCTGGAACCCTCGCACCAGTCCTTGCCTGTTTAGCTTGACCCCGCGGATGAAAGGTGGATACCAGCCATTGTAGACGTACGGGGCTCAGGACACCTTGCCTGACAGGGAACAGTTTATCGACACGCAGGTGGCGTTCCAATTTGGAGCCTGCGAGGCACCACTGGGGAGCAACGTTCCGGAGGTCGCACAAGAGATGGCGAGAGGTCGGCCATCTCTTTTCTTTTATGACCCTGGTGACCGCAGGCTCCTCCCCGCCGAAAGGGCGGCCACGCTCAAATTCGATCCGACAGAACACTGGCATTTCGTGCAGCCGCCGGGAAAAGAGATCATTGGAGGCGGCAAGCTATCCATCGAACGCCAGGCCGATGCCTTGAATGAGCTGGCTGACGCGGGACTGCGCGAGCCCTTTATAGTCGATATGCACGACGCGATCCGGAAGGAAAACCCCTTCCCCATCTTCCAATACAACCGCCTGACCGGCGCAAAAAACGCGATTCTTTGGCCGCTCGACCGGGTGCACGGGATTGGCTCCAAAAGCTTCTGCTCACCGGTAAATCCCAACGAAAGCCGGTTCCAAGACAAGAAGCCGGGATTGTGCTGGCGCGGTGCGGTCAGAGGCTTCATCATGATAGAAGGCAAGCCCATCAATATCCGCGCGATGGTACAGCGCTTTCAGAACAATCAGATCGACCGCCAAACCCTACTCTCATATTTCGAAGCGCTTCCTCGTTACCAGTTCCTTTCCCGCTATTTTGACCACGAGGGTTTCGACATTGGCTTCAACAATCGCGCACAAGATCGCAAAGGCTGGTCAGAGTTGCCAGAACTCGCCCGCTATCAGAGGCCTTATACGGGTCCGGTAGAGCAGGCGGAATACAAATACCTCTTTTCAATCCAAGGAACTGACGTCGGCAGCAGCTTCGGATGGCAAGTCAGCACCAACAGCATGATCCTGCGGGAAACCTATCCATGGGAAGTATTCTTCGATTGTCACTTCCGTCCGTGGGAGCACTATGTACCCATACGAGCCGATTTTTCGGACGTTACTGAAAAGATCGACTGGTGTGAAAATCATCCGCAAGAGTGCCAGCGAATGATTGATCTCCGCCATGCCATAGTGCCGTTGCTGCTGGACAAGGCCGTGCGCCGCGAGGCACTGCGCCGTGTGGCGACTCGGTACAGTAAGTTCTATGCCGACGGAGATTGCCGTCCGTCTCCTACCGGGAACTGATGGCACAGGCATGCTGGTATTATGCTACGGTCTCACGAAATCGGGCAGCACCCTGGCGTTCGAACTTATCAAGGGCATGCTCGATGGGGCCGGGCACAATCAGGATCGGTTACCTGATGGGCCAATAAACCCCGGCCACCGTATCAACTATGTTCAGCCGCTGACTCGAAAAAGACTCAACGAAGTCCTGGCGGCCGTCGGTGATCGCTGGATAGCAGTTAAAACGCATTCTGGAATTGCGGATCCGCTATTCACCTATGTAGAAAAGCTCCAAGTGGAAGGCAGGCTTCAACTTGTCGTCTCCTACCGCGATCCTCGCGACATTTGCCTGTCCATGCTCGACGCCGGAGAAGCAGCACGGGCATCCGGCGCAAAGGAATTTTCTGAAGTCACCGATCTGGCCGTGGCTGCAACGAGAGTATCTGAACAGATCGAGAAATTCTTCAAATGGGCCGCCGTTCGCGGCGCGCTGCTTCTCCATTACGAGACGGTGGCGTTTGATCCTGAAACAGCAATCGATCGAATCGAAAGCTGCCTAGGGCTGCACGTAGATCGGGAACGCGCAAAGCAGTATGCCTTTGAGGAGGCATTTACGCAGAAGAACAAGGCGCGGCGGGATAGATTCCTCAATGAACTCACCGTAGAACAGAAAGTCGCCCTCGATAGAACGTTTGCGACGTTCATTTCCAACTTCATTGACAACGACCCGTGTAAATGGCTGGCTGAAAAACGGCTGGAAATCGCTCAGCGCGAAGCCTTGCGTCTTGCGTCCGATGGAACAACCGCTCACCGCCCGGCAGTGCGGGCGAACAAGCGATAACTTTAGAGCGCTCGTGGCCTATTTTTGATGAACGCATAATCGTCGGCGTAGCGATCCTGAATTTGAGATATTTGCTCCGGACTTAAATCGGCGCGAGACAACAGAACGGGACTGACATTCAATTTCGGCAGCGTCGCTTGCACGCCGAGCTTCGAACAGATCTGTGGAAACTCGGTCGCCAGTTCTGACATCTCGATGATGTGACTGATCTTGAACTGGCCGTATTTGTCGACGAAGCGACGGTGCTGAGACTTTGCCTGCCAACTTCTCGTGCACCAATTATGCCAAAAATCTTCGAACTCCACTCCCTTGGAGGAGTGCTTCTTGCCATCGAAGCCGGAGCGAGTGTGGAAATTGTACAAGCTCAAAATGAAGTCCACGGGATCGCGAATCACGCCAAAAACAAAAAAATCATTCAGCGGCACGCATTTCCTGATCCACTTAAACTTCTTCGAAATCGCGGAAAGATCATCGTGCTTGCCCCAGTTCGTCCTCGTCGCCTTAAATTCGGCAAAGGGAGCCAGGGCGCGCTCGACAGAGGATGAAGCAGATTTCAGATTGGCAACGAACACAAATTGATGCGACAGGCTTATCAACATTTCCCACACCCTCGTTGGTGAACAGGTACAGGCCTTTTCGGGCTCTTCCAAGCCGTTTGTGAATGCCGAATGCGGGAAGGTTGACGCTCGCGTGGAGGTTTGGCCATATCGACATTGTTATGTCTTGCCGCCAGGGAGGTTCATGTTGGTCCGGAGAGATTTACGGGCTTTCTGGGGCGCCAAGCTGGCTAAGATGCTTCCCGAGGTGCTGGGCCGCAGATCTCTCCGTGAGATCACCCGCGCTGACTTTCGGTTCCACCTTTCCGGCCGGGCATGGCTGGTTGGGACACTGGTCGTGACCGGCGTGACTCTGAGCACCTCCACGTATGCACGAGTGGGCCGGGGCGACCGCTATTCAGGGGCGCCCTGGGCGACACGCTCTCCGGTGCTGGCGCAGCACGGGATGGTGGCAAGCGAGCAGCCGCTCGCTTCGGAAGCCGCGGTGGAAATTCTGAAGCGCGGCGGTAGCGCAGTGGATGCGGCGATCGCCGCTAATGCGATGATCGGGCTCATGCAGCCGGTACTGAACGGCATTGGCGGCGATCTGTTCGCGATCGTCTACGATCCCAAGACCCACAAGCTTTATGGCTATAACGGCTCGGGCCGCTCCGCGCGCGGGCGCGATCTCGCGAAAATGACAGCGGAAGTGGAAGCAGCGTACAAACGCGCCGACCTTCCTCCGAAGGCGCATATTCCCTCCGTCGGTTCGCTTCCCATCACGGTGCCGGGGACTGTGGATGCGTGGTTCGCGCTGCACGGCAGGTTCGGCAAGCTACCGATTGTACAGGACCTCGCGCCGGCCATCCACTACGCCACAATCGGTTTTCCGGTGACGCAGCTCATCGCGAAATATTGGGCCGGCAACATGGCGGCCTTCGAGAAAAATAAAGGACTGATCGAAGAGCTGGAGAACGCGCGGCACACCTATCTCATCCCGGATGGGCGGGGTGGCCATACGCCCGCAGAAGGCGAAATCTTCAAGAATCCCGATCTCG